>Ga0315280_10004297_pt1 | contig 21157 bp, 12 predicted proteins | sample YL17G06_40_MG_FD_203697 | JGI IMG/M metagenome (GOLD analysis project Ga0315280, IMG submission 203697) | Sediment microbial communities from Yellowstone Lake, YNP, Wyoming, USA - YL17G06_40 | ecosystem: Environmental > Aquatic > Freshwater > Lake > Sediment | place: USA: Wyoming | collected...
ATGCGTGCTGGGTGGTATTCTCTTGTCCGGCATGGGTTGTTCCTTTCTGGCCCTCGGGCCAACGGCTTTACTCGCCTTAAGGATAACCCATGCCAACCCGTTTTTACAGCATTATAGGGACATCACCCTAAGTTAACCAGGTGCAACTGAGGTAGTTCTGACCCGGGTTGCTTTCCTGTACTCATACCGAAGACATTGTAGCTCATAAGGCAGAGGGACGCATTGATGAACATGAGACGAAATACGGATGAAATGCCCCCTCCCAGTTGGGATTCCGGATAGAAGCGAACGTGGATATTGGAGAGACCATGGTCATTTCGCACTCTGGCGATCCTTCTCAGAGATTCGAGAACCAGCTTCTTGTATGCTTCCCTCTCTTTCCCAGCCCTTTGTGCCGCTCTGGTAAGGTTCTCATCACTGGGTTTCATGAGCAGGAATCGTATGGGCTTGTCTGGTCGACACCTTCGCACGGCATCCTCGAACTCCCGGCTAAGATCAGTGAGCTTTGAAGCCCCCGTGCCGAGAAATGACAGTTCGCTATGGACCAATGATAGCGATTGCCGATAGCCGATGCCTTCGTCTATCCGCCGATCTGCGGATCTTAGGCCCACCGACCAGTACGGACCTACCACGCACCGAGCAACATACAAGAAGAGGACGAGAGAAGTCGGTAACAAGATGAACAACGCCCATACGTTCACCGCCAGCCGTCCGGTGTCGGCTAAGTAATAGACGGCGGAGTTGATGATCAGCCAGCTCGCCCATGCTCCGTAGAAGAACACGGGCCGGCGCCGTGGATTCCGCTTCTCCAGCCATGGCTCGGCGTAACGCAGCAGAGCAAGGAGTATCCAGAACGCCGCGTTGCCTGCAATCGAGATGGCAAAGTCGTCGGCCATTCGTGACCCCTCACTCACCGCTGCAAGCCGTGCTTATGTGGGCACGCTCATACTGAGCTACGAGCAGTGACCAGTTCTCAAACTCTGACGATCTGGCCTCGATCTGCTCAAGCGTCTCAAAGCTTGGATTCATCAGGAAACCACGTTCACCGATCTTGTAATCTCCATTCCTAAGCAAAACGTCATAGGCTATCCCCAGATGTTGTGTGCTCACGGGTTGACTGCTGTCGTACAGCAGTCCCTTATAGCGAATGGTAGGATAGGCACTCTTGTTGAACCTCACTTCCTCGTCGAGTTCACGCCGGAGTCCCCATCCCTCAAGCTCAGGCCGGAATATGTTGAAGAGCTGAAGGGCTTCCCTGTGCCTGATGTGGCCACCAAATATCATTGAGTAGTAGCCGTGTAGCCTGCTCTCTGGCAGTCTCTTCGTCCGCTTGTACGTCAGGTAACGACAACCAAACCTTAGGACAAAGACTGAGATCAGCTGGATCACCCCGAAGTCCTGCTCAGCGTTCTCTCGAAGCATCGGTGTGCACTCTGCAAGGAGGGCCTGGCTATTCTCTAGCGTCACCGGATGTAACCCGGGTCCCGGTACATACTTGCAGAGAGAAGACGCAGGGAATACGACGACGTCCTCACGCATGAGCCCCTTCGAGAAACGGCTTGCCACATACTCCGGGTTGCTATCGCTCTTCCACTCTCGTAGTCCGAACTTGCCCTCCGCAGTACGCATGAAGCGAGAACCACTCTTCCGCTTCAGGATATCCGTGGACAACTTGGATTTCATAGTCTGAGCGGGCGTCTTGCCTGACGTGCGAAGGTACCCTCTCTTCCGACCCAAGTCAGTCAGATGCGTTGCAGACAGAGGGGTTTTCTCCTCGGACAGGATCTTGAATGCAACATCAGTGAAATGGCCCATACCATCACTTCCCTAGAGGTCGAACAACGACCTCCCCGCCGATACCTCACCACGCCGTACCCGTCCGAGTGTGCTGGTTCCGCAGCATGACGCAGTCTCCTGAGTGGCCGCGGTCGCGCGTGCATGGAACCCCAACCAGTCAGTCGCTATGGCCCACTACGACGGACAAGCCAGCCCCAGGAACCACTCGCCCTATGCGCCATATTGGCAGCCCGATGCGAGCGAACTGCTCTACGAGAACACCGGCCTGGTCCTCATTGATGGCCACAAGTAGACCGCCGGACGTTTGGGGATCCAGCAGCACGTCTTGCGTGGCGCCGTCCACATCGGCAGCAAACTCGACCTGGTTGCCGAGGTACGCCCTGATCTTTGAGTGTGCGCTTGTACGGACGCCGGCCCGCGCGTACGTGGGTGCCCCGGAAAGGAGAGGTACTCTTGATGCCTCGATCTCCAACCTCACGCCGCTCTGATGTGCAATCTCAAACCCATGCCCCAAAAGCCCGAAGCCTGTAACATCCGTCACGGCGCTTGGCCGGAACGCGCGAAGGTGCTCTGAGGAATCCCTATTCAGGCGCGTCATGTTCTCGATAGCCTCCTGGAAGTCACCAGGATCGACTCGGCCGCATCGCGCGGCCGTCAGTATCAGACCGGTCCCGATGGGCTTCGTGACAAATAGGAGATCCCCGAGCCGCGCCCCCGACTTGCGCCAGATGGCGATGCGACTAACCACTCCGGTTACACACATGCCGTATTTGGGAACGCCATCACGGATCGAGTGGCCGCCCCCTATGAATCCGCCAGCCTCGATGATCTTCTCAGCACCGCCCCTGAGGATCTCGGCGAGCGTGTCCAGGGGCCAAGTGTCGGGAAACTCGACAATGTTCAGCGCCCAGAGCACATCGCCGCCCATGGCGTATATGTCGCTAACCGCGTTGGCCGCTGCTATCGCGCCGTAGGTATAGGGGTCGTCCACAATCGGTGGGAAGAAGTCCACCGTCTGCACAATGGCCCGGTCCTCATCTAGGCCATATACCAGAGCGTCATCCGGCGTATCAAGAGCGACGATGCTCGATGGCCCACCATGCACAGCCTGGGTGCTGAACCGTCGAATGATCCCGGCCAGCTCTGATGGTCCCAGCTTGGCTGCACAACCTCCACTCCGCGCTAGATTCGTCAGGGACACCAGACTCTCCCTTGCCACGTGTCATGCGGACGCCGTTGACTGCATTAGGGAAAAGGTACTTCTCCGCTCGTTTCCTCAAGTCCTGCGACGATCGGCGATGCGGGTGCCGTTTTCGGCGGGCCTCTCCCCTTTGTCCGTCCTGCGCGCGGCATCAAACAGGCCTGACAGCATCTTCGCAAGAGAAAGGGCGCGCTCAGTCCGCGGAGGGGATTGTCCTGAGAGGGGAGAGTAGATAGGCGACCGTTCGGAGAGAATTAGCGGGATGCGGATCAGGGTCTCTCCGCCTTCACGTTTCCCCTTTCCATTCTCTCCTCACTTCACCATCCCGACCGAGGTCTGGCTGGTGGGCGAGGCGGGTTTCGAACCTGCGACCTCCTGCGTGTGAAGCAGGCGCTCTCCCACTGAGCTACTCGCCCACTGCGTCCGAGGAATAATCCGACGCTATTCTACAATGCGATGCGCACCGCGTCAACAGATCTGCTGCTTCGGGTGTGTTCACGGAGAGTTGGGATGAGGCAAGGCAACCCCTCCCCCTGCCAGGGGGAGGATGAAGGTGGGGGTGAATCGGGGGCCATCCACCCTCACCCGGCTCGCCGAGGGCTCGCCGACCTCTCCCTGCGAGGGAGAGGGGTTGGCGCGCGCGCCGCCCATACCAACTAAGAGGAACACACCTGCTGCTTCGCGAGTGACCGCGACAACGCGGGATCGCGTGAACTGAGTCCTGGGCGAAGAAGTGCACAGGGGGAATCAGTCATGCACCTGCTCCAGCATCCGCTGCGCGATGGCGCGCGCTTCAGCGATGCGCGAGGCGATCTCGTCAAACGCGTCTGCGCCGGTCAGGCCGTAGGCGCTCAGATCGGCGAGCAGGTACTTCTCTTTGGCCGCGTTTACCGCCGTCTCCATCGCCGCAACCCACTGCATGCAGAACTCGACCGCGTCTCGGCGCGGCCGAAACGGCGCGGCCGCGATGGAGACATACACCGGGCTGGTGTGCGCGAATTGGCCGCAGAGCTCGCCGGACTCCTCGGCCATGGGCGATGAGTCCACCTGCGCGGACTTGGGGCCGAAGACCCGAGCCGCGACCCAAGACGTCTCGTCAATTCGCACGCGGTCAGTGACATCTAGCCGGCCATCAATCGCATCCCATTGACGCACCACTACGCCATTGATCACGAGCTCTCCGCCTTCCAGGCCCCACTGCGATTGCGCGCGCAGCGATACCTCAACCTCGCCGGGCGCCGCAAGGCTCACCTCATCCCCCGGCCCAGCGCCGTTAACGTGAAACAGCACCAGCGGCCCATTGGTGGCGAAGGTGCGCCCCTCGCGGTACGCTCCCGCAATCTCCGCGAAGTCAAGCCGGTCGCAGCGCGCATAGGTGCGCCACGCGCCGCATGCGCCGCGGCCCTGATCGACATAGTAGTCGGTCGAGGCGGTGACGCCCGCGCGACGGCCCAGGTTGAGCAGATGATAGTACGCGGCGGCGACATCGCTCGCGCGCTGCGGCGGCCCGCTCTCGGAGAAGATGTCGAAGCTCACCGTGCGTCCCAGCAGAATGTCCATCGCCAGCTCGCGGGCGAGGCATCCGCGCTCAGAGGCGACGGCGTTGATGAAGGCATCGAGGGTATTCGTGTTCAGGGGATGCGCGGAAACGACGGCCGCACCCTGGCTCGCGGCGAAGCGCATCACCTCCTCATTGGGCGGCCAGAAGACCATGCGCATGGGGAATCCGCCGGGCATGTCGTGGCGCACATTGATGAGGCACAGGTGGCCGTAGAAATCAGTGACCGCCTCGAGGCCCATCTCGCCGACGAAATCCGCGTCGCGCGCTTTGTCGTGATCCTGCAGATTGGCGCGGAACTCGATCATCTCGCCGTCGAGCGAGAGGTAGTTCAGGCCCTCAGCTCTGGCGATGGCGAAGACTTCCTGCGGGCGCATCTGCGGGTGCTGCGTGCTCTTGTGAAAGAACAGGTGCGAATGGTGATCGCCCGCGAGCCAGCCCTGGGCGCGCATGTCAATCGTCCGTCGCAAGACGAGAGCGACCTCGCGCGTCTCGCCGGCCGCAACGCGCACGGTTTGCTCGATCGGCGCGAACTCGAATCCGCGGCGCGCGCCGACGGTCACCTCGCCGGGCGGCACGTCGAGCCAGCAATCTTCGGGCGCCGCGTGAAAGCCAACGTCAGGCACATTGAAGCGATAGGAGTACCTCGGGGAGACATATTCGCCGCCGGCCGTTCTCGCCCACATGCGGGCGGGGAAGGGCTTGCCCCCGACATCAAGCGTGCGAATCAAGATGCGGGCCAGGCCGCTGGGCGGGCGCGGCGGCGCATCGAGGGGTTCGATATCCGCATCATCCACCCAGACGCGGCCATCGGTCTCGATGCCGGTGCGATAGACAAAGGCGATGGTCGCGTGCTTGGCGTCGGCGGGTGGGGTGAGCTTGATCCACGCCTGCTGCCAGCCGGCGGTCGCCAGGCAGTGGAACTTGCGCTTTTCGGTACCGACTTCGGCGCCATTGCCGTCGAGAAAGCGTACCGCGACGCCGACGAACTCGGAGTGATACGACCAGTGCCACGGCTCGCTGCCCTCGAAGCGCGTCCACCAGGTCAGGCCGTAGGGGGTGCCGGCGACGACCGGGACGGGATCGGACTCCCACGTCGCCGCCTGCATCGAGGGGAAGAAGGCTAGGCAGCGCTGGCCCGAATGCGCGCCCTCGCGCGCCCAGGACAGAGCGGCATGCTGCAACCGGCCGTCGAACCGCCAGCCGCGCGGGGCGCTGTCACCGTCCTCGAAGGATGGGTTGATAATGGGATTGCGCCTGGGGCGCGTCGCCTCGGATTCCGCAGCCATGGTTCCTCCGCTTCAGCGGCTAAAGAATGGTCAAGGTGTCATTCTGAGCCAAGCGAAGAATCCCCTATCGGCTCGCGCGCAGTTTCGCGCCCAGGCGGTCTGAAGGTAACGAGCAGCGATCGCGGAAGTTGTGTGCGTCCACCGGGCGCGTGCTCCATGAGCGCGCGGATCGCGACCTTATGAAGGTCGCGCCCAGGGCGCCCCGCGCGAGGTTTCGCGACCTCACGGAAGTCGCGCCCGCTCATTCGCGAACGGCAGGTCCACAATGCATCCTAACGCCCAACGCCTATTCGCTCTAGATGAGGCCCTGCGCGGCGAGGCGGACGAAATGCTCGCCGCTTCAGGCATCGGCGCGATTCTGGCGGAATACGGATACCAGGCGGTCGGTTCCTGTGTCATGCGCACTATGACCTGGCGCGACCTGGACTTCCATTTGACGGAAGATCCGCCGTCGCCGGGCATCAAATGGGATTTCGGAACCCGCCTGGCTGAAACCGGCTGGTGCGTGCGTCTGCAATTCGAGGATTTCCGTCCTCAGCGAGCGCCCGATCTGCCAAAGGGCCTTTACTGGGGTGCGCGCCTCGTTGATCCCACGCGGCGCGATCAAGTGCGCTGTGGCAGTCTTGCTGATATCTGGAAGCTCGACATGTGGAGCGGCCCGCCAAGCGTATTCGCGGACGGTGTTCGGCGCCGCGATGAGTGGACGCCCCAGCTGACCGAGGAGACGCGATCGTACATCCTCGCGATTAAAGAAGCGGTCTGCCATGACCCCGAATATCGTAAGACCATGTTATCGATCCATATCTACGAGGCGGTGCTGGAGCACAGCATCCGGGATATTGCCGACTTCCGCAGGTGGTGGGAAGTCAACGCTCGCGGCGCCACCGGCGGGTGAGGCAGAAGCGCATCCTCGCTTGGAATCGCTTGTGAGGGTGCGCCGGAAAGCGGGTGACCCTCACCTTTGTCCTCTCCCTGGAAGGGAGAGGAGTGGCGTTTCCGACGCCCGGAGATTTTGCGGTCGTGGCCCAACGCCGGAGGACGCCAATGAACCGTCGCGATTTTCTGAAGCTCAGTGCTGGCGCGGCGGTGGCGGCCGCTTGGGCGGATAGCACATGGTCCGGAGGAGAGGCGATGATTAGGGTCAAGCTTGACGAGCCCATCGGCGAGGTGAGCCGCAATATCTACGGCCATTTCGCGGAGCACATCGGCGCCTGCATCTACGGCGGCATCTGGGCCCAGCCGGGCCTGAACATTCCGACCATTCGGGGCATGCGACGCGATGTCCTGGATCTGATCGAGGCCCTCAAGCCCCCGGTCGTGCGCTGGCCCGGCGGCTGCTTCAGCGAGCATTACCATTGGGAGGACGGCATCGGGCCGGTGAAGGATCGGCCGTGGCGCCTCGACTGGGTGTGGAAGAAACCCGAGCCAAACGCCGTCGGCACGCATGAGTTCATGGACTTCTGCCGCGAGGTGGGCGCGGAACCGGTGGTGGCGGTCAACGTGCGCACCGGCAGTCCGGAGGAAGCCGCGGCATGGGTGCGCTACTGCAATGCGGCGGCGTCCGATGCATACGGTAAGCGGCGCGGGCAGAATGGCGCGCCTGAACCATTTGGCATCAGTTATTGGGACATCGGCAACGAGGCGTGGGACCTGGGCGCGGAGTTTTCGGCGCGGCGATTCGTGGAGTTCAACGACGCGATGAAGGCCGCCGACCCGAGCATCCAGACGGTCGCTGTCGGCTCGTCGGGCTTCAACGAGGACTGGAATCGGACGATGCTGCGAATCGCCGGCGGCAAGCTCGACTTTATCGCGCCGCATCATTATGACGGCTGGGGGCAGCGCGATCCCAATGCGCCGCCGCAGGATTATTACGCCAACATCGCCAGCGCGTGGCGCATATCCGAGACCGCGCGGCTGACCTGCGCGCTGCTCGACGAGATGCTGCCGCGACGGCTCGAGGTCGGGGTGTCAATGGACGAGTGGGGCATCTGGGTGCGCCACGAGCAGGGCTATCAGCACGACTATGATCTGAGCGACGGGCTGGTCGCGGCGAGCGTCCTGAACAGCTTCCAGCGCCTGTGCCGCCGCGTGAAGATGGCAAACTGGGCCCAGCTCGTCAACTGCCTGGGCATGATCAACACCGACGAAACGCGGGCGTGGGAGACGCCGGTGGCGACGGCGTTTCGACTGTATGCCAATCACTGCCGCGAAGTGGCGGTGGCGTGCGAGGTGGAGAGCGATACGTTCGTCGTGGATTCGGCGCGCCGCGCCGGGGTGCCCGACCTGGCGTATCTTGACGCTGCGGCGACGAAATCGAAGCCGGGCGATTATGTGACGCTGTGCGTCGTCAATCGCCATCGCGATCGAGCGATCGAATGCGCGGTTTCGCTTGAGTCGGCGCCGAAGGGCAGGTGCGCGGTGCGCGAGATGACCGCCGACCACTGGTTCGCCAAGAACGGGCCGGATGCGCCGCAGCGGGTCGGGGTGGGGGAGAGGGCGCTGAATTCGTGGCCGGCGACGTACAGCTTCCCGGCGCACTCCCTGACGGTGATGAGCGGATGACCGTGCGCCGCACACGTCATTCAGAACGAAGCGCAGCGGAGTGAAGAATCCCGGTGGGCGCATACGCCGAGGTCCCCACCCGTTGGAACGACCGGAGAATGTCATGCTCAAGACTACATTCGACAAAGCCAATGCGGAATTGCTCGAGGACGGGGCGACCTACCTGCACCCCATCTTCACGCCGGCCCAGGTGGGGGCGAACCTCCATCACGGCTGGGCGCAGCTCAAAGCCGGCGCCAGCATGGCCGCGCACCGCCATGACGCCGCCGAGCTGGTAGTGGCGTACGAGGGACGAGGGCAATTGCATGTCGGCGACGCCGCAAGCGCCGTAGAGGAGTTCGACGCGCTGTTGATTGCGCCGGGCGCGGATCACGCGTTCACCAATACGGGCGTGGACGACTTGACGGTGTTGTGGGCGATATGGAAGCCGGTGTCACCCGACCCGCTTCGCGGGTGCCCGGCTGCGCACGCTGGCGTGGCGCGAGTGCCGTTCGAACGGTCGCGGCTCAAGCCGGCGCACCTCAACACCTTCTACCACTTCGAGCCTTTCAGCACCGAGGAGATGGGCGGGCCGGCGCGGTTCACGACCGGATGGGGCGTGGTCGGCGGGGGCGTCGCGTCGGAGCTGCATAAGCATCCGACCGGGGAGCTGTACGTCTTCTTCCGCGGCGCGACGGTGCAGCAGGTGGGGCTGGAGTGCGCGGCGGTCAAGGCGGGCGACGCGGTGATGGTGCCCGCCGACACCATGCACAACCTGCTCAACTACACCGACGACGAAGTGTTGCTGTATTGGATCGAGGTCATCCCGGGGTCGCTGCCGGGCTAGCCGTTGCCGTCTGAGCGGCGCGGATTCTGCCGCAGCTCCAGCATCACCGGCATCGGGCCGACGGCGAGGTTGGGGATCACCAATCGGCCGGCGACGCGCTGAGCTCGCAATAATCGCCCCACATGCCGCGGATCGAGCAGGTCGTACATGCGGGGCATGCCGAAGCGATCCGACGCGATGGTCAGGTCTACTGGCCGCGCCCGCGGCACGTAGGCGTTGGTCGGCGTCCACAGCGCGATGACGAGCCGGTCGCCATCGAGCATCCGGCGCCCGGCGCCGCATTCCGGAGCTCGCGCTTGCGCGAGCCAGTAGGAATCGCATGTCACGTTGGGCGCCGACGCCTTGACCTCGAACGGCGGCTTCAACAACTCCTTGGGGTTCCTGGCGAGCAGGCGGCTGAGGCCGCGCAATGCCTCGAAGGCAGGCCGCGGCGACCCATCGCTGCGCAGGAGACCCCAACCATCGTCCTGCCAGTCCTGCTGCTTGAACCACACGATGCCTTCGACGCGATTGCGAATGTGCGCGAGCATCATGCGCGCGAAGTAGGCAGCCTGCATCGCCTCGGTCTGCACGACCGGGTGCGGCTGATCGAGCGAGACGGCGCGGCCGAGATCATCTTTGTAGTGCAGCGGCTCCTTGGGGTTGACCGCGTAGCCGCACTCGGTGCTGAGGACGTCGATCTTGCGCCCAGTCCTATTATGCGCGGCGATGAGCGCGCGCATCCACGCGATGTCCTGGTCGAGATCATTCTCCGGCAGGCCGCGCCAATACGGGTGAAAGCCGAGGAAGTCAACATGCTCCATGATTCCCGCGTCCGCGATCTCCTGGAGATACCCCCGGTCCACCCACGCTACTCCGCCCGAGCAGATAAGCGCGTTGGGGTCCACCTCGCGCACCCTGCGCGCGGTCGCGGCGACGAGATGAACGTACGGCACGGGATCAACGCGCCACGGCCCATTCTCCTCGTTCCAGATTTCGTAGATCACCCTGCGCCCGCGCGGCGGTCCGCCGCCCGCGAGGTGGCGCGCGACAGCGGCGGCATAGTTGCTGAACCCTTCGATGAACGCGGGCTCGTTGTCCGTGATTTTCGGATACAGTGGATTGTCATAGTCGAAGATGATGAGCGCCCACACGCCATGCCGCTCGGTCGAATCGAGGAAGGTGTCCTTGCCGGTCACGGTATAGACGCCGCGCTCCTTCTCGACGCTCGTCCACGGAAAGTCTTCGCGAATGAGGCCGACGCCGGCGTCAGCCAACGGTGCGGTGTTGTTCTCGCAGTAGTTGGCGCTGCCCTCGTAGTAGGCGCACACGCCGTAGGGCCGCTCGATGGGGCTGACGCGCGGCGGGTAAGCGGCCGCCGCGGCGAGGGAAGAGAACAATATGAACGCGATGCCGCTCACAAGACGAATCATGCTCCCTACTCCGATCTGCGCTCCGCCGACAGTAGTTCTGCGGAGCCTCAGGCCCGCCCTTTCCGAGCCCTCGGCGCCAGGGGGTGGGCCGTGAAACGTCTAACCCGGATTATGCGTAAGGCAAGGAAGATGTCATTCCGAGCCCTTCGGCTTCGCTCAGGGTAGACTCCGCGAGGAATCCGCCTTCGCGGGCGACGATTCAGCCTTCGTAGCCGAAGCTACTTCGGCGAAGTGGGCAGTTCCGCTCCGGCGGACGAAGGCGTCCTCTATCGCCCTTCAGCAACCCCGGTAGGGGACCCCTCGCGTTGCTCGGCCGCTGGGGACAGTTACCTATTTCCCCAAGAGTTTCTGCTGCCCCCCTTCGGTTCTTTGCGGGAAATAGGTAACTGTCCCCAATGCTCCGGGGTGACATCACCCGTTGGGTGAGCGTGTCGCGCTCGATATGCATAATCTCGGTCTAACGCTGCGCCATTCTGACAGAGGGTCGCGGCGAATAGCTCCTGCCGAGGCCACCGGAAGGTTCTCCTCCGGCGGGTAAGTTTCCGCGTAATAGAGAATAACCTAAGAAGCAGGAGGCAAGTGCAGGTTCTGCGGCGCCGGCGGGGCGCCCCGACTTGTCGGGGCCCGGGCGCTGGGCGTGATGGTGGCAACAATGCGGGATCAGCAGCGGTGGCTTGCCGTTGGCGGCGGTCTGGGCGCAGTATCCGCCGCGGCACAGGTGGGGCTGCTGCGAGAGCTGCTGGTGGGCTTTCGCGGCAACGAGCTCTCGCTCGGCATCACCATGGCGGTGTGGCTGCTGTGGGTGGCCGCGGGCAGCGCAGCAGGCGGCATCATCGCGCGTCGTCGCAATGCGACATATCCCAACTCGGCCATTTCCGCCGCCCTTGCGCTGCTGCTCTTGGGCGCTCTCGCTCTTGCCGGCATCTGGTTTGCGCGCGACCTGCGCAGCATCCTCGGCGTCCCCTGGGGCGAGTTCATTCCGACCTCGCGTCTCATCTACGCAACCCTGCTGCTCGTGGCGCCGGTGGCCGCGGCGGCGGGCACAGCCTTCCCCCTGATCTGCGCTGCGGCGCGAGCGCGCGCCGGCATCCCATCGGGCAGGATCTACCTGGCCGAAAGCCTCGGCTTCCTCGTTGGCGGCCTGGCAACGTACGCAGCCGCAGGCCTGGTGTCGCCATTCGCAGCCGCGCTGGCGGTCGCCGCGGCGGGCGGCGCGTTTGCTGCGGTCACGGTGTGGGCGATCAGTCCCGCGCGGCGGCTGGCAGTCGCATACACGGGGGGCGTCATCGTGGTCATGGCAGCGGGCGCCTCTGCCCGCCTCGAATCGGCGTCGATGCGCAACCTATTCCCGGGGCAGAAGATCGTCGCCTCCACGTACTCCCGTTACGGGAATTGGGTCGCTCTGGCGCACGCGGAAGAGGTGAGCTTCTACCACGACGGGGCGCTGGCTTTCACCGCTCCGCAGCCGATGGCCGCGGAGACGTTAGCGCACCTGGCGCTGCTGCAGCACCCCGACCCCCGTCGCGTGCTGCTCATCGGCGGCGGCGTCGATGGCACCGCGGCCGAGCTGCTCAAGCATCGGCAGGTCAGTCTCGATTACGTCGAGCTCGACCCCGCGGTCATCGCCCTGGCGCGCGTCTGCGCATTGCGGGCGCAGCCGCATCTGACCGATTTTATGCGCAGCCCCAGGCTTCACTTCTATCAACAGGACGGCCGACTGTTCGTCAAACGCGCGTCGTCCAGATATGACGTCATCATCGTTAACCTGCCCGAGCCCGCCACGGCGCTCCTCAATCGCTACTACACGTTCGAGTTCTTCGGCGAGGCGCGCCGCGCTCTTACCCCCGAAGGCGTGCTCTGTCTCGGCCTGCCGGGCGCCGAGAACTACCTCGGGCCGGAGATGCAGGCGCTGCATGGAAGCGTCTATCATTCGCTGCGGCGCGTTTTCGCCGACGTGGTGGTGACGCCGGGCGAGCATTCCTACTTCTTCGCATCGCGGACGCATCGTTGCTTGAGCGTCGACGCCGCCGAGTTGTCGCGCCGCTGGCAGAAGCAGCTGGTGCCGGTGAAGTACTTCAGCGGGTACTACCTCGAGGCCATACTGCTGCCCGAGCGGGTCGAGTTCATCCGGCAGAGCTGCGAATCGGCGCCGCGCGCCATCAACCGCGATTTTCGCCCGGTCGGATACTTCTATGACGTGTCGGTCACCGGGCTGGCCGAGGGCCTGCTGCCGCCCGGGCTCGCCGGGCGGATGCGATTCCTGCCGGGCCCACTGTTCGCCGCGGTGGGGGTCGCAATCTTCGGCTTGCCGTTCGTATTTTCGCGCCGGGGCCAGCGCCTGCGTCGCGCTGCCGTCATCGGTGGCGTCGCGGCGGTCGGCCTGGCGGGAATGACGATGGAAGTCTGTCTCATCTTTGCGCTCCAGGTCATCAACGGCCATGTGTATGCCCAGGTGGGCGCGCTGATCGCGGTGTTCATGGCCGGGCTCGCCGTCGGGACATGGAGCCAGGCGCGCGCGATGGAGCGAGGCGGTCTGGCGCCGAGGCGATGGGTCGCGTGGCTGGTCGCCGGGTCTATCGTGACCGCCGTCGTTGCGGTGGTATTGGCACGGCTCGGAGGCGTGCGCGGCACCTCGACGCTGCTCTCGACGGGCGTCATCGGGTTACTGATGGCGGCGGGAGGGGCGGTCGTCGGCGCGGTATTTCCGCTCGCGGTGGGACTGCTAGGCGGCTCGCCCGGCGCAGCGGGTTCGGTTTATGCAGCCGACCTGGCCGGCGCCGCGCTGGGCGGGTGTGTCACCGCGGTGATCGCCCTGCCGCTGCTGGGGCTAGCGGGAACGTGTGATGCAGCGGCGCTGCTGGTGGCGGCGAGCGCCGTCATTGGCGCGATCGGTTTACGTGCGCGTCGCGCTTATTGACGCTCGCGTAATAGCATGCGGCGCCGGGCGCCGCATGCCGGAGCTCGCGCAAGCGCGAGCCAATTGACGTCTTACCGAGATTATGCATATCGAGCGTGACACGCTCACCTAACGGGTGATGTCACCCCGAGCAACGCGAGGGGTCCCCTACCGGGGTTGCTGAAGGGGCGATAGGGGATTCCTCGCGGAGTCTACCCTGAGCGAAGCCGAAGGGCTCGGAATGACATTTTGCTTGCCTTACGCATAATCCGGGTCTTAAACCCCTAGTAGCGAGCGTCAAGTCCCCTCGTCCGGCGTAAACCAGATATGCGAGCTTGAATAGACGCCGCGGCCGTGCAACTCCGCGGCAGCAACCCCGCCCTGGACCGCGCGGCACAAGGAATACCGCCGCCAACGTTGTATCTCACTCGCGGCGGGGTGCCGCAAGGGCGTAACGGCTCTTTCGTGTACGCGCGCTCCCTCTCCTGCCGCTACCCCAAGCGGCGGACAGTCAGGCAGCTCCGCACGCGGCGCGGTCAGGCGACCCGCAGGCGGCGGGCTCAGGCGACCCGCCCTACAAGCCTGGCGGCCAGAGTTCGTCTATGAGCGTCATCCGGTTCAGCTCATCGGGTCAACGTCGGCCAGCAGATGGTCTCGTCGGCGACGTCATACCGTTCTTCTGGCGCGGGGATTACCACCTGTTCTATCTCAAGGCGTCGCGGCCGCCCGCCCGCAGCGGGGCCGCCTTCACGCCGTGGGCGCACATCGTCTCGCGCAACCTGGTGGACTGGAACGAGATGCCGCTCGCCCTGACGCCGGGCGACGCGGACGCGCCCGATGCCAACGGATGCTGGACCGGCTCGGTCATCCGCCGCGAGCGCGAGGACATCTTTCACATCTTTTACACCGGCCACGCGCCCGGCAGCGCGCACGGCCCGCAGACGATATGCCACGCTATCAGCTTCGACCTCCTGAAGTGGGAGAAGGATCACCGCAACCCGGTGCTTTCGCCCGATCGCCGCTGGTACGAGCGCGATGACTGGCGCGACCCATTCGTCTTCTGGAATGGCGTCGAGCGATGTTACTGGATGCTCATCGCCGCACGCGAGCTCGGCGCGCCGACGCCGCGCGCCGGGTGCATCGCGCTCGCCAAGTCCGATGATCTCGAAAAGTGGGAGACGTATCCTCCGCTGTGGTCGCCGCACATCGTGCACGCGCCGGAGTGCCCGGATATGTTTCCCCTCGGCGACCGCTGGTACATGCTTTTCTCGACCAACGAGACGCGCTATCGCGTCGGCCTCTCGCCCGCCGGGCCGTGGGGCGTGCCCTCGCCTGAGTCGCTCGACGGGCCGCGTTTCTACGCCGCCAAGACGCTCAGCGACGGACGGCGCCGCCTGCTCTTCGGGTGGGTGCCCACGCGCGAAGGCGAGACCGACCGCGGCGCCTGGGAGTGGGGCGGCGACCTTGGCCTGCCGCGCGAGCTGGGCGAAGGCAGCGACGGCGGCCTGGTCATTGGCTGCCCTGATGATGTCTCTTCGACCTTCGGACGGCCGCGCTTCAACCCGGACGAGATCGGCGGTTTCCAGGCGCGGCTGGGCCGCTGGATCGCGTCGAACGATGTGCTGGTGGGCGAGGCGCGGGACGGGTTCGGGTATGCCCTTTGCGCGGAAGCGGGCGGCGATTTCGCGGCGCGGCTCGTGATAACGATGGATGGCGCGCCGACTCGGGCCGGTCTGCTGCTGCGGGCCGGGGAGAAGCTTCAGCGCGGCTATGTGCTTATGCTCGAGCCGCTATTCGGACGCATGACGCTGCGACCCTGGCAATCGTGGGGCGATGCCGAGCCGTGGGTCGAGCGGCCGCTGCGAATCGTCCGCGGAGAGCCGATCTCGCTGCAACTGCTGGTCGAGGGGAGCATCCTCGAGGTCGTCGCCAACGGTCGCTGCTGCCTCACCTGCCGTCTGTACGACGAGCGCAGCGGGGTCCTCGGCGTCTTTGTGGAGAACGGCATCGCCGAGTTCTCGGCGCTTACCGTCTACCCGCTGCCGACAGGGTAGGGGAGGAGCGTGCGTGTAGGGCGGGACTGCCCGAGGCCGTTGCATAATTGCATATCGCGGGTCGGCCAGGAGGCCGACCCCTACGCCCGGGAGCGTAGATCGTAGGGGTCGGGTTCCACCCCGACCCGTTAATTCGGGATTACGCTACGCCCGGGAGCGTAGATCGTAGGGGTCGGGTTCCACCCCGACCCGTCAATTCGGGATTACGCTACGCCCGGGAGCGTAGATCGTAGGGGTCGGGTTCCACCCCGACCCGTCAATTCGGGATTACGCAACAACCTCGCCCAGCCCCGCCGTCTCCCTGGAGCCAGAGAGCCGCCGCGAACACGGAGCGTCGCAGGCGGCTTACGGCCTATCCCAAAAAAGGCAACTGTCATCCTGAGCGTAAGCGAAGGATCTTGGTGGAGACTTGCGCCACGCTCGCAAGATTCTTCGGTGGCTAGGTCTTCGACCGCCACGGCGGTCGCGGAGCGACCTAGCCGCTTCGCCTCAGAATGACATTCAGGTGCATCCCTGCAGGTTCTTAGGATAGGCTCTTAGCCGCCGACCAGGAAGACCTTGTCGCCCTCGTGGACGCGCTGATCCACTTTGATGCCGATGACATCGCCCACCTTCGCCTGCTGCACCTGCTGGTGCTCGATTTGCATCGAGCCCACGGTCTGGTTGAAGTTGCAGGTGGCGCCGAAGACGTGGACCGTGTCGCCGACCTTGAGCGGGCCGGTCAGCTCGATGATGCCGACGCTGATCTTGGGGAAATAGTGGGTGATCTTGCCTATCTCCCGCTCCTGGGCTTGCTCGGTCATGGTCGTGCTCCTTGGGGTAAAGCTCGTCCCTTGCGGCGCAAGCTTCGGCGTCGGGCCGCTAGCTCCTGCTGCGCCTCGTGGCGAGGATTCTTAGCCGCGGATGAACGCGGATCAACGCTGAGACCGGCGGTCAAGGACTCCTCTCCCTTTGAGCTTACCATTACCCACATCGTGCTCAAACGGCCAGCGAGAGGCCGTCGCTGCCCCATGGAGCCCAGGCACTCTTGTGGCTAGGTCTCCCGACCGCCACGGCGGCCCGAAGGGCCTAGCCGCCTGGGCCACCACTGACGCGGCGAAGCCGCGTTCCGGAGCGGCGCTGGGCGCGCGGGACGCGCGCTCCGGAAGTGCGGCGCGGCCACACTCAGGCGCCGCCCGGCAAGAGTGCCCGTGCTCCACTCCCTGCTGCGCCTCGTGGCGAGGATTCTTAGCCCCGGATTCGTAGGGCAAGGAAAATGTCATTCCGAGCCCTTCGGCTTCGCTCAGGGTAGACTCCGCGAGGAATCCGCCTTCGCGGGCGACGAAGTTCCGCTTCGGCGGACGAAGGCGTCCCTTATCGCCCCTTCAGCAACCCCGGTAGGGGACCCCTCGCGTTGCTCGGGGTGACATCACCCGTTGGGTGAGCGTGTCACGCTCGATATGCATAATCCCGGTTAGCCGCGGATGAACGCGGATCAACGCTGAGACCGGCGGTCAAGGACTCCTCTCCCTCTCAGGGAGAGGCTGGGTGAGGGTGACCTCTCCGCGGAACACGAGTCATGCAGTAAAGCACTGCTCGCCGAAGCCTCGGCGAAGGCGAACAAGGTGAGCATATGAGGCGCGGCGGCGGCGCGCTACGTCCTCTGTCTTCTCCGCGCGCGCGGAAGGACTCAGCCCGGGGATGATCTCTCGCGCCAGTTCGGCTCTGTCTTCTCCGCGCGCGCGGAAGGACTGCGACCGCCCACACTAGCCCGCATTATTCACGTCATTCCGAACGAAGCAAGGCGGAGTGAGGAATCCCCTGCCAGGAAGCGCCAACGATAGGGGATTCCTCGCTGCGCTCGGAATGACAGTGTGCACCCGCCACACGCTGGTGGTGAATAATCCAGGCTAGTCGAGCGGCCAGGCGGGGATCGCCGCGTCGATCTCCGCCATGAGGCGAATCGTCTCGTTCAGGGCAACGACGATGCGCTGGTAGTGGGTGAGATCTTCGTAGGAAAGCTGCCGCCCGCGCCGGTCCTTGAGCCACTTCTCGCACACCTGGTAGCCGCCGACGTGGAAGTTCCAGACCTCGGATGGAACGCCCTCGAAGTATTGGGCGCGCCGGCCGGTCTTTGGGTTTTCGGTATTGATATAGACGCGGCCGGCGGCCAGCGGCTCCGGCTCGTCGGCGAACTTGTGGGCCGGCGGGAAATACCGCGGATAACCCTTATCAACCGTGTTGTCGCCGGGCAGGGGGAAGCGCGTAATGAGCGCGACGAAGGGGTTTGAGGGGCGCAGGCTTCCAGCCTGCGAATCCTGGTTTCCAGCCTGCCACGAGGCGGCGGGGTAGTTATCTTCCGTGAGGTGCAGTGCCACCAGGTCGGCGCCTTTGGCACACAGGGCGCGAAACAGATCGAGGTTAGAGGTCAGCGGGATGCGCGGGAAATCGGTTTTCAGGAACTCGGCATACCGCTGGCGGTAAGTTGGCGAATGCAGGATCGCATAGATGTAATGAAACACATCCTCGGGGCCGAAGGTGGCCTCCAAATCGCCGCGTCCGTCGGGGATAGACTCCAGGCCCAGACGGGCTTTCAGGTCGGCAAGGAACCCCGGGGCGAAATTCGGCCAGCGTTCCGTCACTTCGACGGAGGGTGGTTCATCGCCGGAGATGCGCTTCGGCGGCTCTTCTGCTTGGAGACTGGGATAGAGATATAGGGGCAGTGTATAGCCGCGCTCCGCCGTGAGATTCGACACATAGCAGTCGTCGCTTATGTGCGATGTGGTGAGGACGTGGCACCACACATCGGTGCTAATCTGGCGGCAAACGTGCATGCCGATGTTCTTGCCCGGCAGCATGTTGCGCATAACGTGCGGACGCGGACGCCCGAGAAAGCCGCCCTGCCCGGTGTAGTAGGTAAAGCGGACGTCGAACGGTCGGTAGGAGATAGGGGCCACGAGCGTTCTGCGCGGGCCTGACCCCTTGACGTCCGATTGGGCATCGGCGAGTTTCCACTGGTGATCCCGTTGGAGACCGTATCGGCCCCTCAGATCGTGGTCTGACAGGTTCGCCAAGTCGCAAGCTACGCGCCATGCCTGGTCGGCGGACCATCGAATCGCCAGGCGATCGTTGCCAGTAACAATGCCCACGGAGTTTAGCGGCATGATCTCGGTAACCTTCGACCAACGCCCATATTCCCCAGCCAGGGTCGCGTCCTGCGCTTTGAAGAGATTAAGAGGAGGCGCCGCCGCGACTGCCGTGCAACCCACGTTTGCCATGTCGTGCGCATAAAGCCACGGGTATTTCCCTGCCTGCTTGTCGTGGACTTGTCGCACACCCCAGAGCTCCGCGTGATGCACGTTGGCCGGCCCGAACTTGCCTGGCTCCTTGACGAAGATGCCGATGGCGACGCCCTGCTGGATGTCGAACACGTTATCATCCTTTGAGCCATCGGGGCAGCGCTCCCTCTTCTTTGCGTTGCCGTGCAGGTCGAGGATGTAGATGTCCGTGAAGGCCTGCATTAACTGCTGCCGCATCCCGCGAAACGTCGGGTTGTCCAGGTAGCCGTGGTTGGTTATGAACGCCAGTATTCCGCTCCCCGTCTGTTCGATGCGCCACTGCCCGAAGCGGATGAACTTAACGTAGTCGTCCTGGAGCCATTTCGGGTTGCGCTCGCCCAGCGGATTGCCATCGACGCGGTAGTAGTCCTGCAACAGCTTTCCGATGAACGTGCGCACGCGCCTGCCGTCTTTGATCTCCCAACTACGGTTGGCAGAGTGCCCGGCATACGGCGGATTGCCGAGCACCACCATGATCGGCAGGTCGCGCTTGATGCGCGCGGCGGCGTTGGCTTCGTCGGTGATGATACGCAAGGGACCGAAAAGGGTCTCCGCTCGCCGCTCAGCTTCCTCCAGGCTATTCGTGAGATAGATCCCCAGGCGTTCATTGCCAGAGAAATCATAGGCCCATACATCGCGGTTCGCCTCTTCCATATCCTGGGCCGCCAGTTGCATGCCGAGCTTGAGATGGGCAACGGCATACGGCGCCATCAGCAACTCAAACCCGAAAAGCCGCGGCAGCAGGTGCTCACGCACATATCCCGACCACATGCCCGCGTCGCCGCGCCGCATGAACTCATCGCGGATGTGATCAACAATCGCGTAGAGGAAGCCGCCCGTGCCGCACGCCGGGTCGAGAATGAGCACCCGCGGCGCTCGTCCCTTGAGCGTCCTGGGGTCAGTGACAGCACCCTCTTGCCAACTGTACTCAACCGTTGCGGTGTCGGCCAGCCCGCCGGGGCAGTTGAACCGCGTCCGCAGCAGGTAATCCACCGAGCGCACGATGTAGGAGATTACCGGCTCAGGCGTATAGTAAACGCCGCGCAGTTTTCGCTCCTTGGGGTTGTACGCAGTGAGGAAAGTCTCGTAGAAGTGGACGATGGGGTCTTCCTTGCGCGTGCGCTTGCCGAAGTCCCGCAGGATGGCGCCGATGTCGGCGTTGGCGAGCACTTCGACCAGATCATCCACGAACCCGACGAACGGCTCATCGTCGAGCGCGACGCCGGTAATCATGTCGAAAAGCTGGCGCAGGAAGGGGTTGGTCTTCGGAATCTCCGCCGCCGCGCCAAGCCGGCGGAACGGCTCCGGGCCTCTGTGGTTGCACCTCGCCGCGAACAGCCCATAGGCCAGCGTCTGCGAAAACATATCGGCGAACTGCTCGACGGCAAGATCGGGCAGAAGGGTCTTCTGGAAGGCTTCGTGCAGCCCGGCGAGGGTGGCCGAGGCGTGGCCCTGGGCGAAAGTAGTGATAATGATGTCGTGAATAGCATGAGTCAGCCGCGCCATGCGCACGGCGAGGTCTTTGGGTCTGGCGATTGGCTCCGGCGCGTGGGAAAGAAACGCCAGCAGCAGCTCGCGCGCCGCGTCGGCGCCGGCGGTGTCGCGGGCGATTCTGCCATCGGGTGAGACGCGAGCGAGGCGGGCGCTTTGCCGCGCGTTGCCTTCGACGTACCATCGGAACTCCAGGTAATCGGTGAGGATGAGGTTGGGCAGGTGCTCGCGGTAGCGCTTGATCTGCTCGCCGCGCTCGGCTTCGTCGAGGGAGACGCCGATGTCTTTGCATTCGACGTAACCGAGGGTCAGCTCGCGCCGGCGCACGCGGATGTCGGGCGCGCCGCAGTCGGTGCGCTGCCGCGGTTCGTTGATGGCCTGAACGCCCGGCGCCAGGGCTTCTATGAGCGCCGCGAGGGCGGGGCGATGCGTATGCTCGGTCGCGTCGCCGGCGGCGTAACGGCTGCGCACCTGGTTCAGATACTCAGTGAACGGGTCAGGCGGCATGGTCTTGGGCCTCTCGCGCACCGGTGGTCTGGTTCGACGACGCGCGCCGCGTTACCTTCGGCTCGCTTGGCATAGGGGGCGGGCTCCTGAGGTTGTTGCGCAGTTCGGGACCGACGGGTCGGGGTGGAATGGCTAACCTGGATTATTCATGTCATTCCGAACGGAGCAAGGCGGAGTGAGGAATCCCCTACCAGGAAGCGCCAACGATAGGGGATTCCTCGCTGCGCTCGGAATGACAGCGTGCAGT
>Ga0315280_10004298_pt1 | contig 21156 bp, 19 predicted proteins | sample YL17G06_40_MG_FD_203697 | JGI IMG/M metagenome (GOLD analysis project Ga0315280, IMG submission 203697) | Sediment microbial communities from Yellowstone Lake, YNP, Wyoming, USA - YL17G06_40 | ecosystem: Environmental > Aquatic > Freshwater > Lake > Sediment | place: USA: Wyoming | collected...
AGAAGGCCTTCGCGGCAACGGTCGACCGCGACATCATCCGGGAGTGCGAGCAGATCGGCATCCCCCTGGCGGATTTCGCGGAGATCGCGGTGGGTGCGATGCGCGCCATCGCCGCAGATCTGGGACTCTAGCGCCCGTCCTTAGCGCCGGGAGGCGTCGGCCGCCAGGCTGGAGGTGTCATTGAGCAGCGACTCGGCCGCCATGAGATGGAACAGGGCCTCGCGGCGGGCGGACTCGTCCATCTCGGCTTGGGCGAGTTCTTGCCGGGCCTGGGCCAGTTCCTCGGCGCCGAGATAGCGCAGCTCGGCGCCGGTGCGGCGGCCGTCCGTCCAGGGGACGCCGGCGCCTTTCAGGGCGTCCCGGACGTCTGCCCCCGGGCCCGCGGTCCGGGCGGGCCAGCTCGAGTCGAAGAAGGGGACCGGCTGCGCCGCCGGCGATTGTACCGCTGTCGGCGCGGAAGCCGCGGACAGCAGGCGCCCGAGCGGGCCGGCGCCGGTCGCGGTTGGTGACGGACCCAGGCCGTTTGTTCGGAGCGACATCAGGACCAGCAGGGTGCCCAGCCCGCCGATAACGACGCCGGCCGCCAACTCCCATTTTGTGAGACCGGTCTTGAACACAGGACGCCTCCCAAGAAAAGCATGCTCCAAAAATTTTACCACTATGTTACAGGAAACTAAAATGTTGGTAAGAAAACTAAAAGGACGGTAAAGAAGCGGACTTCGCGTCGCCGCAGGCGACGCGAAGCCGCCCGGCCCCCCACGGGGGCCGGGCGTGCCGTTGGGGGACGAATGTCGTTGGGCCGCGGGGGACCGGTTCCGTCGGGGCAACGGGAGTGCGTCCGCGTTTTAATTATGTCCGCGCAGGATGAGGCTGCTGCGCGGGGCGAGGCGCAGGCCCGCAAGCCGCCCTTGGGAGGCCGCATGGGCGCCCTTGCCCCAGACCTCCCGGAAAACGGCCCGGCGGGGTCCGAGACCGGGCAGTTCGATGGAGACGGTTCGATCTTTCCGGCCGAGGTTGAGGAGCACCGCAAGGCTTTCCCGGCCGAGCCTTCGGCGGAAGGCGTAGACGTCGTCCCGGGAATGGAGCAGTTCGAAGCTCCCGCGCCGCAGGCAGGGTTGGGCCCGGCGCAGGCGGATGAGGCGTTGGAAAAAGTCACGCAGGCCGCGGTTCCAGCGCCTCCGGTCCCAGGGGAAGGTCCGGCGGCAGTCCGGATCCCGGCCGCCCTCCATCCCGATCTCGTCGCCGTAATAGATGCAGGGCGCACCGGGGAAGGTGAACATGAGGGTCGCGGCCAGGCGCAGGGCGGTCTCGTCCCCGCGGGCTAAGGTCAGGAAACGCGGCGTGTCGTGGCTGTCGAGAAGGTTGAGCTGGGAGAGGGCCACGGCCGGGTCGTAGAGGCCGAGGAGACGGCCCATGGCGGCCGTGAACCGCCGCTGGTCGAAGGGCCGCACCATCCGGTACCCGGTGGTCCCCTGCAACTCCGCGAGGTCCAGGCGGTCGCAGAAGTAGGCCAGCACGGCCTTGGCGAAGAGATAATTCATGACCGCGTCGAACTGGTCGCCTTGGAGCCAGCGGCCGGCCTCGCCCCAGATTTCGCCCACTATGTAGGCCTGCGGGTCCGCGGCCTTGACCCGGCGGCGGAACTCCCGCCAGAAAGAGTCGTCGTCTATCTCAAAGGGAACGTCCAGACGCCAGCCGTCTATGCCGAACCGGACCCAATGCTCGGCCACGCCGAAGATGAACTCGCGCACGGCCGGGGTCTTGGTGTTGAGCTTGGGCAGGGCCGGCAGGTCCCACCAGGCGCGGTAGCCGAGCCGCCCCGGGCCCCCGCCGCGGGGATAGGCGCCGAGAGGCCGGCCGGCCTTGAGGCGCTTGAGGTCGAAGTGGAACCAGTCGAGGTAGGGGGAAGCCGCGCCGTTCTCCAGGGCGTGGTTGAACTGGTAGAAGCCCCGGCCGGCGTGGTTGAAGACGCCGTCCAGGACGACCCGGATGCCGCGGCTGTGGGCCCGGTCGATGAGTTCGCGCAGGGCTTGGTTTCCGCCCAGGATGGGGTCCACCGCGCGGTAGTCGCAGGTGTGGTAGCGGTGGTTGGCCGCGGAGGCGAAGACAGGCGTGAAGTAGATCGCGGTTATGCCCAGGTCCTGGAGGTAGTCGAGCTTCTCGGCCACGCCCAGGAGGTCCCCGCCTTTGAATCCATGCGCGGTCGGCGGCGAGTCCCAGGGTTCGAGGTTCGCGGGCTTGGGCACCCGGCGGCTTCGGGCGAAGCGGTCCGGGAATATCTGGTAGAAGACCGCATCCTTGACCCATTCCGGCGTCTGGACCGCCATGTCAGCGCTTGATTCGGGTCATGGCGGCATGGTTCTGCTGCCGGGTTTGACTAGAGGCCGCCCGAGCCGGCAGAGCGCGCAGCGCTCGGGCGGATAGGCAGCCAGAGGCAGATGGATTAGGCTCGAGAGCGGCACGCCCAGGTCCGGGGGGACGGCGGCGCGGCAGACGATGGCGAGCGCCCCCAGGACAAGCGCCCCGCGTTCGCGCGCCAGGGCGATGACCTCGCCGGTGGAACTGCCCGTGGTGACTACGTCTTCGACCACCACCACCTTCTCTCCGGGGTTGACCGTGAAGCCGCGACGCAGGGTCATGACGCCCTCTTCCCGTTCGGCGAAATAGGCGCGTACGTCCAGGGCCCGGGCCACCTCCTGGCCGATGACGATCCCGCCCAGGGCCGGGGAGAGCACGAGTTCGGGCTTTACCGCCTGCAGCCGGGCCAGGGCCGCGCCCAGAGCCTGGGCGTGCGCGGGATGGGCCAGCAGGAGCGCGCACTGCAGGTACCGGTCGCTGTGCAGGCCCGAGGAGAGCAGGAAGTGCCCTTCCTGCATGGCCCCGGTCTCGACCAGGAGGCTGCGGACCGCCTGGCTGGATAAAGGGTCGGAGGCGGCCATCAGGGTTTCTCCAAGGCGCCGGCCGCGGCGTGGCGCATATCCGCGAGCATGTCCTGCGCCGCCTTGAGCGGATCAGGCGCCTGGATGATGGGCCGGCCGACCACGATGTATTGGATGCCCAGACGGGCGGCCTCGCCCGGCGTGATCACGCGCTTCTGGTCGTCCGCGGCGCCCGCCTTGGGCCGGATGCCGGGGGTGATGAAGCGTATGTCCAGGTGGGGCAGGGCCTTGCGCAGGGCCTCGACCTCGTGGCCCGAGCAGATGGTGCCGTCGATGCCGTTGACCCAGCCCATGCGCGCCAGATTTTTGACCAAAGCCGGCAGGCTGGCGCGCGGGTGGACGGCGCGCAGGTCCTTGCCCTCCAGGCTGGTGAGCACGGTCACGCCCCAAAGCTGGGGCCGCGGGCGGACCTCGGCCGCGGCCCGGACCATCTCAGCGCCTCCCGATAGGTGCAATGACAGCGCGGCCGCCCCCAGCTTCTGCGCCTCCGCCACGCCGTGGGCCACGGTCCGGGGGATGTCGTGGAACTTCAGGTCCAGGAAGACCCTGCCGCCGAAGCGGTGTACCAGGTCCACGGCGCGCTTGCCGTGCGCGGTGAAGAGGCGCAGGCCTATCTTATAGAAGGTGACGGTGTTCTTGAGCCGCTCGAGGAGCGCCTCCTCCTCGTGGATGGCGGCCACGTCCAGAGCCACGATCAATTCGGTCATGCTGCCTCCCGGGTGCGGTCCCCGTCCCCCTCCTCCCGCGCCTCCGCGCCCACGGCCGCGGCCACGGTCTTGAACCCGGCCCGGCAGAGGAGCGCTTGGATCTCGGCCAGGATGCGCACCGCGGCGCCAGGCCCCCGGTAGACCAGGCCGGTGTAGAGCTCAACGAGGCTGGCCCCGGCGCGGATTTTCTCGAATGCGTCGGCGCCCGTCTCCACCCCGCCCACGCCGATGATGGGGAGGCGGCCAGCGGTCAAACGGCGTATCTTGCGGATGAGGGCGGTCGCGGTCGCGCGCAGGGGCCGGCCGCTCAAGCCCCCCTGGATGTCCCCGGCTTCGGGGCCCAGGCCCGGGCGCGAGGTCGTGGTGTTCACTGCGACTACGCCGTCGGCCGAGCGCGCGATGAGTCCCAGCAGTTCGCTCAGCCGGGCGTCGCTCAAGTCCGGGGCGAGCTTGACCAGGACGGGCTTGCGCGGCTCGTTGACCGCAGCCAGGGCGGTCAATATGCGCTCGAGCTCCAGGGGCTCAAGGAGGTCGCGCGCCCCGGCCACGTTGGGGCAGCTTAAGTTGAGCGTGAAATAATCGGCGCAGGGATGCAGCAGCCGCATGGCCGTCGCGCACTCCTCGGGGGCCTTGGCCTGGGGACAGTCCGCGTTCAAGCCGAGGTTGATGCCCACCGGCACGGACGGCCGGCCCAAGGCCTTAAGCCCCCGGAACGCGGCCTGCGCGCCCGCGTTGTTTAAGCCCATGCGGTTGATGAGGGCGCGCTCCAGCGGCAGGCGGAAGAGGCGCGGCCTGGGATTGCCGGGCTGGGGCCGCAGGGTGACCGAGCCCAGCTCCAGGAAGCCGAACCCCAGGGCAGGCAGGACCCGGGAGAGGCGGCAGTCCTTGTCGAAGCCGGCGGCCAGGCCCAGCGGGTTGGGGAAATCCAGGCCCCAGACCTTGGCCGCAAGGCCTCGCGGGGGCCGGCCCACGAGCCAGGATAGGGCTCCCGCCCCTCCCGGGACGCGGCCCAGGAGTTCCAGGCCGCGGAGCGTCCGGTCGTGCGCGCTTTCCGCGTCCATCCGGAAAATGACCGGCCGGATCAGGCGCTCATAGAGCATAAACCACGCTCCCGGCCGCGACCGTGGCCCGGACCCGGCCGCTTAGCTTCATGCCGATGAACGGGCTGTTGCGGCTGCGCGAGAAAAAGCGCGGCGGCACGGTCCAGACCTCGTCCGGGGCGATGACCGCGAGGTCCGCGTCCATCCCGGGCTTGAGGCCGCCCTTGCGCCTCAAGCCCAGGATGCGGGCCGGGGCCGTGCTCATGCGCTCGACCATTTGCCGGCGGGTGAGCCGGCCTCCGCGCACGAGAAAAGTCAGGACCGCGGCCAGGGCCGTCTCCAATCCGATGACGCCGAAAGGGGCGCGGCTCATGCCGAGCCGTTTCTTTTGCGGGGAGTGGGGGGCGTGGTCCGTGGCCACCGCGTCTATCGTGCCGTCGCGCAGGCCGGCTCTGAGGGCCTCGCGGTCGGCCCGGGAGCGCAGGGGGGGATTCATCTTAAAATCCGCGTCGCGGCCCGGGATGTCGTCTTCGCAGAGCGCCAGGTGATGGGGCGTGGCTTCAGCGGTCACGGGCAGGCCCCGGCGCTTGGCCTCGCGCACCGCGGCCGCGCTCTGGGCGCAGCTCAGATGCGCGAGGTGGACATGGGCTCCGGTCAGCTCAGAGAGGGCGATGTCGCGCAGGACCAGGGCGGTCTCGGCGGTCCAGGGTTGGCCGGGCAGGCGGAGCCTGCGGCTGGCTCCGCCTTCGTTGACCGGCGCGCCGCGGCTCAAGGAGGTATCCTCGCAGTGGGAGATGAAGGGTATGCCGAGCTCCCGGGCCAGCTCGAGTGCCCGGCGCATGAGCCCGGAGTCGCGCAGGGGCCGTCCGTCCTCGGTCACGGCGGACATCCCGGCCCGGGCCATGGCCCTGAGGTCCGCGAGGCGCGCGCCCTTTTGCCCGAGCGTGGCGCAGCCGGCGAAAAGGACCGGCACGGCCGCATCGCGCCGCGCTTTGCGGCGCAGCCGGCGCAGGCGGGCCGGGCTGTCCGTCGGCGGCCGGGTGTTGGGCATGGCCAGGACCGCGGTGAATCCGCCGGCGGCCGCGGCCCGGGTCCCGGAGGCGAGGGTCTCGTCCTCCCCGCCGCCCGGCTCGCGCAGGTGCGCGTGCATGTCGATCAAGCCCGGCACGACCCAGCAGCCGCCGGCGTCGAGGGCGGGGACGCGGGGAAAGCGGCGGGAGAGGTTCGGGGCGAGGATGGCGACGCGGCCGTCCTGGAGGAGGACGTCGCTCATCGACTCTAAGTCCTGCGCAGGGTCGATGACCAGTCCGCCGCGGATCAAAAGCCGCTCAGACATCTTGGCCGCTCCCTCATATTACACCAGTTTGCCGGCCCGGCGTTCAACGCAGGCGTATCCGCCTGCCCTCCAACGACGGCGGGCCCTTGCCCGCCGCCTTGAGCTCGGCTACGGCGCGGCGGATGCGGAGGGCCCGTTCGGCGTCGACCTCCAGCTCGCCTGCGCGCTCCAGGGCCCAGACCGCTTCCGCGGCTTGGCCGCGCTGGGCCTGGAGCAGGCCCAGGTTTAAGTACGGGGCGGCAAAAGTCGGGTCGGCCTCAATCGAGAGGCGGTATTCCGCGGCCGCCTGATCCTTCCAGCCCTGGTTGGCGTAGATGACCGCCATGCTGTAGTGGGTGACGGCCGGATACTCTTCGCCGATTAGGGGCAGGCGTGTAAGCCAGAAGCAGGGCGCGAGCAGCAGGGCTAGCGCGCCGGCCTTAAGCCACGAGCGGCTCGCGGCCAGGGCATAGAGCTTGGCCAAGGCGAAGGCTGCGAAGGGGATCAGCCCGGCCGCGGCCGGGAAACGGTAGCGCGAGAGCACCACAAAGGCCGCGTTTACGGCCAGATAGGCCAGGACGTAGGCGTGCAGGAGCCAGTCCCTGCGCAGGAGCCCAGCGCCCCAGAGCATGCCCGCCAAGCCCAGGGGCGCGACCATTCCCCAGCCCGCCAGCGGGACCGGCCCCAGGCGGGAGAAGCGTGTGAAAATGGCCGCGAAGAAGTTGTCCGGCGGCTCCTGATGGTTCCAGAAGTAGCCGGCCTTGCGCCAGACCAGGCGCCAAGCCTCTCTGGGCCGGGCGCGGAACCATTCCCAGGTCCGGCCCACCCAGTAGCGGTCCGCCTCCCGGGCGGTCAGGGCGCGGCCAACGCGGCGCTGGGCCTCGGCCTTGTAGTCCTGGTACTGGTGTCCGGGACCGTAGCGCGCGAACGAGGGGGGCTTGTTAAGCCCGTCAGCCTCCGGGTTGTTGCCCATGTAGAGGTTGACGCCGGCGCTGGCAGTGGTGAGCCCCCAGCCGGACGCAGGGTCCACGATGCGGTTGCGCAGCTGGAAGGGCAGAAGTGGCATCCACAGGCCCAGGGCGAAGACGGCCAGGCTCAAGGCCAGCTCCTTCTTGCGGTCCCACAGGGTCCACAATCCCCAGAGGATGGAGAGCGGCGCCAGGATAAGGGCCGTCGGGCGGAACACGGCCGAGGCGCCCAGGCAGAGCCCGGCCGCCAGCCAGCGCAGCCGCGGCCGCGGCGAGACGCGCGCGCGCGCCAGGCACAGCAGCCAGGCGGCGTTGAGCAGATAGATGTGCAGCTCGCCCAGATAGCGGGATTCGAAGAAGAAGGCCGGGCCGTAGAGGGCGCAGAGCCCCCCTGCCGCCCAGGCGGTGCGGCGGTCGAAGAGGACCAGGCTGAGCCGGAAGGCGAGCACCGCGGCGAGCGAGCCCAGGACATGCTGGAAGGCGAACACGGCCGTCGGGCCCGAACCCATGACCTTGCCCAAGAGGGCCAGCAGATAGGGATAACCGGGATTGAGGTAGAAGGTCCCCAGGCTGCGCGCCAGCCATCCTTCCCGCGAGATGGCGCCGGCCCAGGAGCAGAAGACGTTGTCGTCCAAGAGCGGCGTGCGCAGCCAGAAGTCGTCCCGGTAGAGCAGCAGGTGCGTCAGGCGCAGGGCCAGCGCGGCCAGGAAGAGGGCGGCTTCGGCCGTGAACGTCCGCGCCGGCGCGGCGTCGAGCCCGGCAGGGCCGCCGTGCCGGACGCCGTCAGGACCGGAGTTGGCGGCCGGCGCGGACGGGACGGGCATGGAGGACGCCGGGGGGAGGGCTTTCCTGGCCATGGGAGCAAGTCTACCAAATGCGCTCAGGGCCTGGCGGCCCCGGCGTCTGCCGGTATAGACGACAGGGAAGCGAAGCCATGACTTATTATAAAATTACCCCAGCATGTGCAAGTTGCGGCCGGCCGGATTCCTGCTGTCCGGATTCGCGGCGACGGCGCTGGCGGTCGCGGGCTGCTCCGCGGGCGCGGGGCGTTCGCTCCGCGCGCGGCGGACCCTGCCGCCGGTCCCGCCCCTGGCCAAGGCCGTGGTCCGCGCGGCCAAGGCCTACCTGCCCGAGGAGGAGAGGGGCCGCCGGACGCCTCAGGACTGCTCGGACTTCGTGCGCCGGGTCTTCGCCGAGCAGGGCCTGGACCTGCCGCGCACCTCGCAGGAGATGTCGGTCGCGGGCCGGCGCGTGGCTTCGCCCCGGGACCTGCGCATGGGGGACTTGGTCTTCTTCTGCGGGGAGAGGGTCTCCCGCATCGTGGGGCATGTCGGCATCTACGTCAACAACGGGATATTCATCCACCTGCCCAGCACGGGGGTCGTGCTCATGGAGAGCCTCTACAGCGACTACTACCGCAAGCGCTACCTGAGCGGCCGGCGCGTCATCCCCTGACGGCAGCGCATTTCCTAAAAAGGCCGTCACCAACGGCGCATGACCCTGGAACTTTTCCGGACCGTATTCGTATACTTTAAGGGCCCCTTGGGGGCGCCCAGGAGAAATACCATGAAACGAGGTTCCCGCCGTTTCTGGGGATGCGTCGCCGTCCTGGCCTGCGCAGCCGCGCTGGCTGCGGCTGCGGAGCAGAAGATCCGGCCCGGGCCGGGCCCGGCCGACGTCCGGAAGGCTGAGATCGATAATGAACGGGCGCGGTTTCGGGACCAGCAGAAGGCAGAGCGGCAGGCCTTCCTGCGAAAGCAGGCCGCGGCGCGGCAGGCCTTCACGCAGAGCCTCCAGGGCAAGCCGCGCGACGAGATCCAGGCCTTGCGCCGGGAACTGCGCGCCCAGCAGAAGGCCGAACGCGCCGCCTTCAACCGGGAGCAGAAGGAGAAGAGTCGCGCCTTTCTGAAGGAAAAGCGGGCCGGACCGGGACGCTCGCGCAGCCCTGCGGGGCGGCAGCGACGGCGCAACCGTCGCCGGTCCCCTTAGGAGCCGGGTCCATGGCTCAGCGGCGGCCGGCGCGGGATGAAATCCGCATCAAGGACCTGCGGCTGCGCTGCATCGTGGGCGTTTTACCCGAGGAGCGTCGCGGGAAGCAGGACGTGGTCATCCAGGTCCGCATGGAGGCCGACCTAGGCGCCGCCTCCCGGAGCGACGACCTGCGGGACACGGTTGATTACCGGGCCGTCGAGAGGCGCATCGTCCGGGCGGTCGAGGCCTCCTCCTGCCGGCTCATCGAGCGGCTGGCCGCCCGCGTCGCGCGGATATGCCTGGAGGACCCGCGCGTGCGGGCCGTCGAGGTGGAGGTCGAGAAACCGGGGGCCCTGCCCTGCGCGCGCGCCGTGAGCGCGCTCATCCGGCGCGAGCGTCCCGCCTGACGGCGCCATGCCTGGTGCTGGCACAGAGCCGTCTCGTCTCCGCCGGCTCAGTCCTTTTGCTTGAGCGAGTGGCGTATATGTGTTTTAGTGGCGCCTGTTTCTCCCGCCACTTTGTCTATCAATTCGGCCTCGCTCAAGCCGCGGCCCATGGAACGGCCATATTTGTTGTGAACTCGCCAGCGCTTCATGCTCGCCTGGATCACCTTCTGATTTTCTCTGGATTGAGCGAGCGCTTCGGATGGCGCGTCGGCGCGGTGGCGCGGCTTTTGTCGACCGGCATATCTCATGAAGTCACCGCCTGCGGCGTCCATCGGTCGAAGGGCTCTTGCCGCAGCGGTAAACCGTAACCTGTTTTTGATGCTGCAACTGAGAGTAGAGCTCGCCGAGCAAGTTGCCGAGGCCCACCCATCGGCTCTGCTCGGATTGGGCTGTCGAGGAGGAGAGCCGATCGACCATCCTGATCTGGTCTTGGAGGTCCGGCAGGCCGGCCACGATGCGCGGATAAGGCGTTCTTCCGCTGGCCATTGGAACTGTTAGACCATGCGTCGGCGCTTGCGGCAGGCGGCGAGTCCGGCTTTGCGATCTTGCATCGTCCTATGGTGCCCGCATAGAAGTCTGTCGCCGACCTTCTTGAGTCCGGAGTTTTTTAGACAGCGATGCGCCTCGGAATAAGACGACGTGAGGGTCTTTGCGTCGCACTGGTTCATTTTAAGCCTCCTGCGGGCCTGGGATTGCTTGCGCGGCCCGGCCGTCTCCAAGTTTTCCATCGGACTGAAGAGGCCGGGGACGGTTTTCACCGGCGGCGACTGGATCGATAGGCACTCTAGCGCGGCAGGACTTGCCAGAGGGTTTATAAAACCAATTCCGGTGCGCGATCGTTGCTTTAAGTATACCAGTTTATGGGTCCGGACGCTGTCTTTTCTTGGCCACGCGAGCAACCTGGGAGCCTCCGAATTTGTTAATATTTATATGGCGGCCGAGGGCGCTCCCACTTCTGCAAGGCCGTCGACAAGGCCCACCGCGGGCAAGCCTTCTGCTCGCTGCTGCGGGAATACTTAGCCGCGCGCGGCGGGAGGATTATGCCTGGAGGACTGCGTCCGCTCGTCATCGGAGACCTGAAGGTCGAACTGCCCATCGTCCAAGGCGGCATGGGAGTCATGGTGTCCACCGCCGCGCTGGCTTCGGCCGTGGCGGATTGCGGGGCCGCCGGCACCATCTCGGGCGTCGCCTTGGGCTACGGCACGCCGGAGAATGAAATTGATTACCCTGCCGCCTCGCGCAAGGCCCTGCGCGAAGAGATACGCAAGGCCAAAGAGGCCACCGACGGAGTAGTCGGCGTCAACCTCCTTGGCGCGATGACCAACTATGACGAGCTTGCGCGCACGGCGGCCGAAGCCGGGGCGGACTTCATCGCCTCGGGGGCCGGGCTGCCCCTGTCCCTGCCCCAGCATACGGAGGGTTCTGACACCCGGCTGATCCCGATCGTCTCCTCCGGCCGGGCCGCCGCCGTCATCGCCCGGAGCTGGAAGAAGCGCTATGGCCGGGTCCCCGACGCCTTCATTGTAGAGGGCCCGCTGGCCGGCGGGCATCTTGGCTTTCATAAAGACGAAGTCCAAGCCCCGGCCCCGGGCGTTCTGGAGGGACTGGTCCGGGAGGTGCTGACTGTCGCGCGGGACTGCGCGAACTCCCCCGTGCCCGTCATCGCGGCGGGCGGCGTCTTTGACGGCAAGGATGCGGCTCGTTTCCTGGCGCTGGGGGCCTCCGGGGTGCAGATCGCCACCCGCCTGGTGGCCACTTATGAGTGCTCGGTCGCGCAGGCCTTCAAAGACCTTTATGTCTCGGCGCGGCCCGAAGACGTGGTCATCATCGACAGCCCGGTCGGCATGCCGGGTCGGGCCATTCGCACGCCTTTCGTGGACCGTCTCCTGCGGGGAGAGAGGGAGCCGTTCGAATGCGGCTACCAGTGTCTCAAGACCTGCAATCCGCGTACGGCACCCTACTGCATCGCCAAGGCCCTGTTCAACGCGGTGAGGGGCGACCTTGACCACGCGGTGGTATTCGCGGGGTTCAATGTCTCCCGGGTGCGCGAAATCGTCTCCACGCGCGAGCTGCTGGAACGTTTCGCCGCGCAAGCCGAGGCCGAGCTCGCGCACCTAGGCGGAGTTTCGCGGCGGCCTTTAGGGTCCGGGTTCCCAACAGCGCCATCTGCGACCGGCAACTGTGCCGGGCGAGTTCCAGGAGCTCGCGCTGCCGCTCGGCGGCGGGAGAGTCCTGGATGATGCGGGACAGGCAGCCTATGATGGATATCATGGGATTCTTGAGGTCGTGTGTGATGGCCTCACGGTCGGCAGAGGGCTGCATTGAACAGGAGATAAAAATGAGCAAAGCACAAGAACTTAGAGCGCCGGCTGTCGCGGCAGAGATCACGGTGGATTATCCCCAAGAGAGAGAGCGTGTCATCAGCCCCGAATACACGTTCCGTGTCGCGGCGAGAGCGGCGAGCCGGGTGGAGATATCGATCGATCAGAATGAGTGGCGGCCTTGCCGCCAAGCCGCTGGTTATTGGTGGTATGACTGGTCGGGTTATATGTCGGGGAAACACCAGGCGGTCGCCAGGATCCAGCCGCAGAATGACGGTCAAAAAGCCACATCCCGAACATGCCATTTCCGGGTGGAGTTGCCTTAGGGCGCACTGAGGCGGAAGATGCCGTTCGGCAGTCGCTAGGACAACTGCTGCCCCACGCGGGCAGAGAGGCGTTTCGATATGTTGTATGACTTTCTGGTCGATCATCGAGACGTGATACTGGACTTAACCAGGCAAAAGACCGCAGACATATCGGAAGCCCGGCCGAGCTCTGCAGTCCTGGAACGAGGGTTGCCTATTTTCTACGAACACCTCATCGCTGCGTTGAGGGATGAGGGAGGTTCGCCTCACGAGGCTCAGCCCAAGGCCGATTCGCTGGCGACGTCCGAGCATGGCAAAGAACTCTCGCGGCTGGGATACACCGTGTCGCAGGTCGTGTACGGTTATGGGGTCATTTGTCAGGCGATCACTGAAATGGCGGGAACAATGGATGTCGGGTTCGGCGCCAGGGAGTTCAGCGTGCTCAATCTCTGTCTGGACAAGGCCATCGCTGAAGCTGTCACGGAATTCGAAAAAGCCCACGACATTCAATCCGGTGCTGAGGATATCAAGCGGTTGGGGTTTCTGGTACATGAGCTGCGCAATGCCCTCGCAGGCGCCAGCTTGGCCTACTATCTGATTAAGCAGAGAACTGTCGGCACCCATGGCAGCCGCCTGGGTGAGGTGCTGGAAAGAAACCTAAACCGCATGCGGGGTTTGATCGATGGCGCTTTGTCCGAAGTGCGGCTGAACAGCGAACCGCTGTTGGATCGCCAGCCTTTGCGCATCATCGACGTGGCCCAGGAGGTTGAAGCCGCGGCGGCCTTGGAGGGCCGCTCCAGAGGCATCACCCTGTTCGTGCAGGTGGATCCCCAGCTCGAAGTCAACGCCGATCGCCAATGCCTCATATCCGCGGTGGCGAACCTGGTCCAGAACGCGATGAAATTCACCAAACCCGGCACAGCCGTATCGTTGCGCAGCCGCGAGGATGAGAAGTCCGTCATGCTCGACGTGGAAGACTGTTGCGGCGGACTGCCGGAGGGCCATGCCTCAGAATTATTTAAACCCTTCACTCAAAAAGGCGCCGACCGTACGGGATGCGGACTTGGGCTGGCGATCAGCCGTCGCGCCATCTTGAGCAATGATGGCGACATTTCGATCCGCAATATCCCGGGGAAGGGGTGCGTTTTCTCCATATCGCTGCCGAAGATGTCCGGCAGCATGGTGCCTGCCCCCCCAAGAATCCGCATCCGAGACCGTAATCGGCCCGCTGCCTGCCTTGCCGGTGCCCGATATCTGCTGACCCGGGAGGAATCTGTGAAGACCCAAGTGGGCTTGTGGATCGACCATAGGAAGGCCGTGATCGTGGTGGTTGCGGATAAGGGGGAAGTGACAATACAGATCAAATCCAACGTCGAGAAACAGCTCCGCCCTTATGGCGGTTTGCGTTCCAAGACTCAATATGGGCCGCAGCAATCGCCATCGGATGATATGCGGGAGACGGTTTTCATGGGGCACCTCGGCATTTACTACGACAAGGTTATCTCATGTATTCGTGATGCGCAAGCTATTCATATATTCGGTCCCGGCGAAGCCAAAGGCGAGCTGATAAAACGTTTGGAGAGAAATAAGCTTGGCGGGCGCATCGTCGGTGTGGCAACAGCCGACAAGATGACGGATCGCCAGATCGCGGCTAAAGTCCTACAGAACTTCCTGGTTCCGACACGAAAACCGAGGCATAAGCGGCGCGATTCAGCGGGTCTCTCCGCCAGGGCCGCCTGAGGCGACTGCCGCAGCCACGTAAATGTTTATTGCGACAGCTTCCGATACCGAACAGGTGATTTTCCTCCGGCCGAGATATGGCCATCGAGTTTAAGGACTACTACGCAGCTTTGGGGGTGAAGAAGGACGCCTCCGCCGACGAGATTAAGCAGGCGTACCGGCGCCTGGCCAAGCAGCACCATCCCGATCTGCATCTGGACCAGGACCAGGCCCGCGCGGCGGACAAATTCAAGGAGATAAACGAAGCCTACGAGGTGCTCTCCGATCCCCCCAAAAGGGCCAAATACGACCAGATCGGCCCAGGTTGGGATGCCCGCCAGGAGCCCGGCGCTCCTCCCGGCGCAGGTGAGAGGAGATACGAATTCCGCAAGGGCGAGTGGGGGGATTCCTTTTCAGGCTTCAGCGATTTCTTCGAGACGCTCTTCGGGGAGGCTGGAGCGCAGGGCTTCGGGAGGGGTGAGGCGTTTCAGGGAGGTCCCCGGAAAGGGCAAGACGTGGAAGCCGAATTGCCGCTCTCTCTGGAGGATGCTTTACAAGGCGGAGACAAAAAGATATCCATCCTCGCGCCGATCCTTTGCCCGGTCTGTCGCGGTTCGGGCCGGCAAGGAAGCCGCTTCTGCCCGGCCTGCGCAGGCGTGGGCGAGGCCAGGCGGGAAAGGTCCATCACCGTGCATCTGCCCAAGCATATCCGGGACGGCATGAGGCTCCGGCTGCGGGGCCAGGGCGGTCCCTCCTCCCGCGGTGCGCCAGCGGGGGATCTGTTCCTCAGCATACGGCTGCTTCCTCATCCCACGTACAAGGTTTCGGGCAGCGATCTGGAGGCGATGGTGACGGTGATGCCCTGGGAAGCATCCCTGGGCGGCGAGATCGCGGTTCCCACATTGGAGGGGCCGATCCGCATCCGCATCCCGGCCGGGACGCATTGCGGCCGGCGGCTGCGCATCGCGGGCAAGGGGCTGGGCCAGGAGGGCGGCTCCCGGGGCGATCTCTATGCGGTGGTGCGCATAGACATCCCGGGCCGTATCGACGAACGGATGGAGCGGCTGTATCGGGAGCTGCGGGAGGCCGGGTCATGAGTTCCGAGCACCTGCTGATGCTGGCGACTCTCATGGAGATTGAATCGGAGTTCCTCGAGGAGTGCGTCAGGTGCGGGGCCGTCCGCCTGGAGGCCGATCCCGAAAGCAGCCCGGAATTCACTCCTTCTCAATTGGCCCGGCTCAGGCGTCTGCAAAGGCTCTGCCGCAGCCTGGATATAGATGTTTTCGCAGGATGCATCATCGTGGACCTCATCGAGCGCATGGATGAGCTGCAGCGCGAGCTGCAACGGCGGCGGGCGATGGCTCAAGACGAGTCCGCGGGCCGTTGAGCGCACGCGAAATAGGCAAACAATAGCTCCGTCTCTACCGCCCGCAAAGCGGGCTCGCTTGAAGACGTTGTCCGCCAGCTCAAGCCGCGGCTAGCCGATCTTGATCCCAGCCAGCCTTTCCGCCAGTTGCGCCACGTACTTGCCCTGGAATCTGGCCGCGTCCAGCTCGTTCTTGCTGGGCGTCCGCTCTCCCTGCCCGCCGGCGATGGTGGACGCGCCGTAGGGAGAGCCTCCGGTGATCTCGGCCGTGGACATCTGTCCCTGGAAGGCATAGGGCAGCCCGGCGACCACCATGCCGTGGTGCAGGAGCGTGATGTGGAAGGAAAGGAGCGTGGACTCCTGCCCGCCGTGCTGGGTGGCGCAGCTGGTAAGCACGCTGCCGACCTTGCCCACCATGGCGCCCTTCAGCCAGAGCCCGCCGGTGGCGTCGAGGAACTGCCGCATCTGGCCGCACATGTTGCCGAAACGCGTGGGCGTCCCGAAGATGACGGCGTCGGCCGCCGCGAGGTCGTCGACGGCGCACACCGGCACACCCTCCTGCTCTTTCTGCGGGCCTAGCGCGCCCATCTTCTCGAGGACTTCCTTGGGCAGGGTCTCGGGAACCCGCTTGAGTGCGACCTGGGCGCCCTTGACCTCTTTCGCGCCCTCAGCGGCGGACTGGGCCAATTTGTATACGTGTCCGTACATCGAATAGTAGGCGACAAGGATCTTCATCATGCCCTCCTCGAAAACACCGTCTCTGAATCCTATTGTAGCACTCTGAGGAGAGGATGTGGTCAGGGAAGTGGTCGAGGGTGGCAGCATTCCGGATTATCAGGCGATGCCAGAAAGGGGCAAGATGTCGCGGATGAAGCCGGCTCATGTTCAGGTGGACTCCAGCCAATCTCGCAGCAAGCGCTTAATCTGGGTCAGGTGCTTCATGTTTTCGGCGACGAGGACCTTTTTCACGTGTCCTTAAATTGCGCCATTTACTAAACTCTACCTATGCGCATCGGCATCGGGTTGGGGCTGGGCCCCGACGCCGTCAAGGCGGCGGCGACTGCCGTAAGGCAGGCAAGGAAGGGCGTGCCTCGCCCCGATCTAGCTGTCGCGTTCGGAGGCACGAGGCTTGACCAGAGCCGCCTTCACGCGGTACTCAAAGACGCCGTGGGCGCTGACCGCCTGGTGGGCTGCTCCTCCTACGCCGAGATCACGCCCGCCGGCGTGACGCGCGACAGCGTGGCTGTCCTGCTGATGGGTCTTGAGGGCGAGTTTGAGCCTCGCTTCGGCGAGACAAAGGAGCCGCCGGACGTGTTCACAACGGGGCGGCGCCTCGGCGACGCCGTCGGCCGGCCGACGGGCCGCGCCGTGGCGCTCACCTTCAGCACCTTCCGGACCGGCTATGAGAATGAGATGCTGCGCGGCGCGGCCGAGGCGCTTGGCCCCGTGCCGATCTTCGGGGGGATGGGCTGCGGCGACTACGACCGCGGCATGACCCATCCCGACTTCTGGCGCCACACCGTGTACGGGGAGGCTGGCGCGATGAAGTCCGGCGTCCGCATGGCGCTTTTGGAATTGGCCGATTCGACGGCGGCCGGTTTTGGATTCGAGCACGGTTGGCAGGCGGTCGCGCCGCCGGTCACGCTTACCAAGTGCCAAGGCCCGAAGGTGTACGAAGTGGACGGTCAGCCGGTCTTCGACTATTACCGGCAGTTCCTGGGCCGCGGCGGCTCCGAGGACTTTTTCCGCCTTATGATCCAGCGGAACGGATTCTCGCTGTTGCTTGAGGGCGAGTACGCGGGCCGCTCGCTCATTAAGCTGCCGGTCGCGTGCGACTTCAAGGACGGTTCCATCTCGTTCTACCCGTCCGAGGACCTCCAGGGCCGGCGCGTCCAGCTGATCCAGGCCAGCCGCCGGGGCTTGCTCGATGGCGCGAGCCGCGCCGCCAAGAGTTCGCGCGACGCTCTCGGCGGCCGACGGCCGGATCTGGTGCTGATGGTCAGCTGCTGCACGCGGAACAAGATATTGCACAGCCGCATGGAGAGCGAATGGGACGCCGCACGGGACGTGTTCGGACCGGACGTGCCTCTTTTCGGCTACTATTCGGGAGGGGAGATCCTGCCGTTTCTGAGCCGCTACGAGGATATCGTAGCGTCCGGCAAGCTTTTCTCCGGCTCCTTCTACCACACGACGACGGTGGGCTTCTTGGCATTCTCATTCGAGAAGAAGCCGAAGTTGAGCGCGCCGCGGCGCCCGGCGAACTGGGCGCTCGGGGCGAAGCGCGCCGGTGAGCTGCTGGCCGCCAGCGAGGAGATCCTCGACACGACCGAAGGCTTCCTCATGAACCTGAGCCGCAAGTCGTATGAAGACGGCGAAAGACTGAGGCTCCAGAACGACGTGATCCACCGGTACACGCCCCATAACGTATGGCGGGAGGTCGGCGAGAACGTGGCCAAGGGCGTGTTCGAACTGGCTGACTCGGACTTCAACGGAGCCTTCATGTTCATGGATGTGAAGGGATTTACCTCCTACAGCGAGGCGCATGCCGCGCCGGACGTCGTCGCGACGCTCAATGCCATCTTCGACCCGGCGACGCGCGCCATCTACGAGAGCGGCGGCGACGTGGATAAATTCATCGGCGACTGTATTTTCGCGGCGTTCCCGACGCCCCGTGCCGCGGCCGAGGCCGGCCGGAAGATCCTTGCGCTGTTCGCCGGCCTGCAAGGGCACCCGTTCACCGTCCGCATCGGCATCAACGCCGGGCGCGCGGTTCGCGCGAATGTGGGCTCGGCCAAGCGGCGCGAATACACGTTCATTGGTGACGCCGTAAACCTCGCCCAGCGGCTGGAAGCGAACGCCACGCCCGGGCGCCTGCTCGTGTCGGAAGCCGTCTACGAGGCCGCCAAAGACCTGTTCCCTTCCGCCGAGCGCTGCGAGCTGAAGGTGAAGAACCGTCAGGCTCCCGTCGTCGCCTACGACGTCGCGTAGGCGCTTGCGCGGCAGGATGTTTTGAGCCTGTCAGTCCTGCGCGAATCTGAGCGGATCTTTTCCGACGAGCACAGGGGCTGCGTCTTGGTGATGGAAAGCGATGGCGGCCCGGTCTGGGTAAAAGATAGAACTCACCGGATGGCCTTCTTTTGGGGCAATGGAGCAACATAGTGCATTGCCGTCAATAAAAAACGAATTAAACACATTTTTATTATTGGGCGGATAAAACCAAGTCGGCCTCAACCCAAACTCCCATGTACCGGAAAGCGCTGGGTTATTTTTTCTTTTTCCCGAACAATCCCTTGACCATGCCGGCCGCGGCTTTGCCCGCGCTATCGAGCTTCTCCGTTCCACCCTTGAGAAGATTGCCCGCCCCGGCCACGGCCTTGGTTGCCGCGCCCGTGATGGCGCCGAACATCTCCTTGGCGGCCTCTCCGACAGTGGCGCCGCCGGACTTGCGGCCGATGTCGCGCAGTTCGATGTCCGGCAGGGGGACGCTGAGGCTCTTGCCGCCAAGCGCGGTCAGGCTCAGATTCACCTTGCCGTTGGTGACCTTGAAGAGTCCTATCTCCACCTTCATCTCCTTCTTAGGTTTCTCACCCTTGCCTTTGGGCGAGGCCGGGACAAAGGACTCGACGTTTTTTTGGATGCGCGAGAGATTGCTGCCTGAAAGACTCCCTTCAAAGGTGACTTCCGGGCCGTCCACCACCATTTCCTTCACCACGACCCGGTTTCCGCGCAGAGACTTGAGGTCCACGGCCATGCGCACGGAGTTCAGCTGGAAGGCGCTGGGGGTCTTAAATCCTGCGGGATTGCCGATGAAGATGCCGCGGATGCTTCCGTTGCCGGAGAACGGGGAGAGGCTCACGGATTTTAAGCGCACCTCGGTCTGGGTGACCTCGGGCCCGAGGGTCTCCACCGCGGCTTTGACGATGGCGCCCAGCTTCAGGTACGTGACCACGGCCGCGACGACGGCGACTGCCGCGCAGGCCCCGGCAGCATAAAGGATTATCTTTTTCATAATGTGGAGATTATAGCAGTCCCGCAGAGTATGTGGAATTTTTTGTCTTACATTCGAACGATACTTTCTCGTCGAGAAAATCTGGCGGCCCAGTCTACATAAAAGATAGAACCTTTAGGACTGCCTTCAGATGGATATGTGGGTTTTAATCGTGGAAGAGGCGGCGAAAGGCGGCGGGAAAGCCAAGGAAGCCGTACGCCGCATTTTCTGCTTCGGTCGGAAACCGCGATCCTTCTCTCATCCTGACGCCGACCGCGTTTACCTCCGGGCACACAGCAAGCGTTTGGCCGAGCCAGCCGGAAGCATAAAAACAGCCGGTGACGGCCCCGCCGTCGTCTAAGAGCCACCACAGCTCGCCATAATCGGGATTTACCGATGGGCGCGTCATCGTCCGGATCCATTCTGGCGGGATCAGCGTCTTTCCGTTCCAATGACCTTGTTTGAGCAACAGTTGGCCGATTCGGGCTAAATCGCGAGGCTTGAGCTTGAGGCCGCCATGCACGTAGGCATTCCCTGATGGGTCGCGGTCCCAATGCCAGTGTGAGATACCCAACGGAGTGAAAAGTCGATCCCGAAGGTAATCTTCGACGTCGCGACCGGAGCTGGCTTTGATGATCTCGGCGAGGAGTTGAACCGCTTCGTTGTTGTAGGAGAAGGTCAACCCGGGTTCGTTTAAGACGGCAAGCCTGCGGGCGTAGGCGACGCTGTCATGTTGAGACATCAGCATGCCGTCCGCTGGACGATGTTCGAGTCCCGAGGTGTGCTCCAAGATATGCCGGAGCCGGACTTTGGCCTTTCTGCCGGATCCCCACTCCGGGAACCAGGTCGACAGGGGCGTGTCCACCGAGGGGATCTTGCCTTCCGAGACGAGGAGTCCAACGGCCAGAGAGACAATGCTTTTGGTCACCGAGCGCACGGGCAGCAGTCTGGGCTTGTGGCCGAAGTAATTTTCTTCCACCCAGTCCCCATCCTTGATGATGATCAGGGCATCCGACTTGGACTGCAAGCATTTCGACAGCAGTTCTTGATACCGGGTCGTATCCAGGCCGGCCTTCTGCGTTTGCAAAGGATGCCCGGCATCGATTGGCGTTGAGCCACCTGCGGCACAAGCGGTGAACCAACATAGCGCAACCGTCAGCCATGGTGCTGGAGTCCTCGCGATGGACATGGATACCATGCTAGCAAAAGAGCATGAGACAACGGCGGTGCTGGCCTTGAGAACGCGGGAACGAAAGAACCGGAGGCGCAAATAGCGCCTCCGGTTCTTTTCAGAAGACTGCGTCAAGGCGATGGCGGCCCGGTCTGTGTAAAAGATAGAACTTTCCGGGTCGCATTCGTCGTCGAGGCAGTGGAGATTTTAGGTAAATTGATATAATCAGCTTCGATGCGCAGCCTCTGGATCGCCCCGCTGATTTTCATCGCGCTGCTGGTGGGCTGCGCGTCGCCTCAATCCAATCACCAGGATCCCCTCACGGGCCTGCAAGACGGCGCGGCGACACCCGTTGTCTCCGGGCCCGAGAACTCCCCATACAAGGCGATCAACCTCGTCGTCATCGAATCCGTGAACACCAACGCGCTGCGAGCAAAGACCGAGAAGACGAATGCGACAGGCGGGGAAGGCAAGTACGGGGATATCTTCGATGGCATCCAACTGGTGCTGAAGAATCAGTTCAAGACCGTCAGGCCGGCGGCGAAGATCGAGGAAGCCGCCGCCCTTAACCCGGACCTGATCGCCATACTCGACGGCGAGAGTAAATTCAACTACTGGAACGAGTCCCTGGACCTCAAGGTGAACCTTCTGCTGCTCACGCCGGACAAGGAACAGTTCGACGTCGTCCGCGCGCAGACGCTTCAGAACAATATATCCTGGGGAGACAACCGCCTCAATAAAAGGTTCGCCCTGGCCGCGGAGGACATGCAGAAGAAGATCGCGCGGGCCCTTCTCGCCTCGGCCAATCTCTCCGACTTCGCAAAAGCAAGATCCTCCGCCTCTCCCGTCGCCGGCCGCAGGCTGGCGCCCGCGGCACCGGCGGCTGTCTATCATTCCGAA
>Ga0315280_10004299_pt1 | contig 21153 bp, 11 predicted proteins | sample YL17G06_40_MG_FD_203697 | JGI IMG/M metagenome (GOLD analysis project Ga0315280, IMG submission 203697) | Sediment microbial communities from Yellowstone Lake, YNP, Wyoming, USA - YL17G06_40 | ecosystem: Environmental > Aquatic > Freshwater > Lake > Sediment | place: USA: Wyoming | collected...
ACGCAGTGCCCGCAAGTCCCGACCCAGTGTCCGGCGATCGTGACGGAGTGCGGTGAGCCTCCTCCCGGCACCACTTGCCCCGCGTCGTTGGGGTTATCCAACAGGAACCTGGGGCAGGCATGCCCTGTCGTTGAGACGCGTTGTCCCATGGTAGTCCTGAAGTAGGAGCACGGCGGGCCGACACGAATCTGAGGGTCATCCGAGAATTGGGGGTGGTCACGCCGGTGGCCACCCCTTGTTTGTGCGGTCGCTGCCCGTTAGGATGTCGCCACCTGACGAACAACAGGTCTCGCATGGGCAAACCCAAACTCCGGTCTGAGGCCGATCCCGCCGGCCCCGTGAATGACGCCGCATTGTCGGCCGGGGTGATCGCGGCCGTCCTCTGCGGCCTGGCGGCAGCATGGATTGCTGCCGGGTCCATCGGTCTGGCGGGCCACGCCCTCCGCCACGCTCTGGTGTGGGTGCTCCTTCTGGCCGCCGTGGCCGCTGCATGGCCAAGATCGCAGTCCGGCTGGATGGTCCTCGCCTTCATCATCATCGCCGTTGCCGCCTCCGTTCTCATGACCGCGTCGTCGATCCAGCCGGTCAACGTGCTGGCGGTGGCGCTCGCGCTGGGGGCGCTGGCGGCTGGAAGGCGCGGGGCCGAGCGGCGGATGCTGCTGGCGGCATCGCAGGCGGTGGTCCTTTTTGGCCTGTACCGGATCCTCCTGACATCGGTTCCCGCTGCGTGGTTTGCCGCCGACGCCGTGGGCGGCTGGCTCGGCCGCATCGGTGGAGCCATCACGGGCCGGCCGCTGGTGGTCGGACCATCGTTCGGCGGCGTTGATTACCTGGTCCTCATGGCCGCCATGCTGGCCCTGTGGCTTGCCGCGACGCCCGGGCCGCGCCTGGGGCGAGGTCTGGCCGCCGCCGGCGCCATCCTGGCCGGCCATCTCGTCTACCTGATCGTTCTTTCTTTCGCACCCGACCTGGCCGCCGCCATTCCGACCGCGACAGAGGCCAAGGCGAACCTCGGCCCGTTCGACAAGCCGTGGCATTTCTGGCCGGCCGTCAAGACCCTCGTGCCGTGGAGTTTGCCCGTCCTGGCGGGCGTTATCCAGATTCTCGTGGCCTGCGGCATCATGCGGTGGGGGCCGGCGCCGCCTGATGATGAGTCCCCCCGCCCTGCCGCCGGAGGCCCGCAGAACCAGGCCCAGCCTCGCCGCCTCACGGCTTCCATTGGTCTCGGCCTGACGGCGGCCGGTGCGATGTCGGTCGCCATCCTTGCCGCCGCAGTCGCCCTGTACGGTCCGCCGCAGGACCTGAAGGGCAAGAAGATCGTCGTCAACAAGGAGGGGTTCCTCAACTGGCTCCGGCCGAAGCACGGCGACTATGGACGCCTGTCAATAGGCATGTACGGCATGCTCGGCGATTTCGTCGCGAGCCTCGGCGGCGAACTGGTCCTGGCCACTCAGGACCCCGACAAGGAGCACAAGGAGGTTCCCGAAGGCCCTCTGCGTGCCAGGACCGAGCCCTACGAAAAGGCCCTCGAGAACGCCGCCGCCGTCATCCTCATCTTCCCCAACAAGCCGTGGAAAGCGGGGCAACTGGAGCGAATCTGGAAGTTCGTCGACGGGGGCGGGGCGCTCCTGGTGATGGGCGAGCACACGATCCGCGAGAACGCGTCCGATCCGACGCCCGGCCTCAAGCAGGCCCCGCCAGAGATCGGCCAGGTGATATCGACAAACGAGCAGGCCAACCAACTGGAGCGGTTGAAGCCGTACCTTCCGCGCGACCGGTTTGTCGCCGTCAGCAAGGAGGGCGAGGTCTACGCCCACTCCCTGGCCGACACCAGGGATCAGGCACGGGAAAACTTCCTGAGAAACTCCGCCGCTTACTTTAACGACGCCCTCTATCCAACCAGCATCCGGGTCCGGTTCGACTGCGCCCAGTGGGCGGTCGGCGGATGGCTCGAATGCTACGAGACGCCGGCCCACCCGACGACGCTGGGCTATCGCCCCGAGCGGAACGACCTGGGGGTGGTCATCGGTGCGTCGCTCGCGGGCCGCTGGCCCGCCCGGCCGCTCATCGTCGGCCGGTGGGGCTGGTCCGACCGGGGCGACGAGGGGAGTCCCCGCGCCCTGATCGGCAACGACCGCTACGATGCCGGCGAGCGACTCGGCGACGTCTGGCTGGCCGCCCAGCAGCGACTCGGCAAGGGCAAGGTCATCGTCTTCGGCGACACCTCGCCGCTTACCAACGGCATCAACATCGGTTGCCACGCCTTCACCTCGTCGCTGCTGGCGTACCTGGCGGGCGGGCGGTCCGAACCGTCGCCGTGGCGGGAACTGGTTGGGTTGCTGGCCGCGGCGGCGGCCGCCGTGTGCCTGCTCGTCCGGGCCACGCCGCTGCGCGCGGCCGTCGTGGCCCTGGCCGCGGGCCTCGCGCTTGGCATTTGCACGGAGAGCACGCATCGCGCTGGCACCCTCTTGGCCGACGGCAGCGCCCGGCAGCCCAACTTCGTCGCCTACATCGACGCGTCGCACCTGGAGGCGTACAGCCCCGAGGCGCTGCGCGACGATGGGCTCATGGGCCTCGAATACACGCTCATGCGAAGCGGATTCCTGACACTCGCGCTCAGCGATTTCCAGCCCGACGCGCTCCAGAAGGCATCGCTGCTGGTGTCGGTCGCGCCGTCCCGACCATTCTCCGTGGCCGAACGCGAGGCCGTCCGCGACTTCGTCGAGGGCGGCGGCATCTTCATCTGCACGGCAGGCTACGACCAGTGCGAAGCGGCGGCGCCGCTGCTGAAGGACTTCGGCCTGGGGGTCGGCGTGGCAGGCAAGGACCTCCAGGAACCCCGGCCCCTCGGGCACTTCAAGTCGCGATACTTCAACAACAAGGGGAAAATGCATTTCGTGCGATTCCACGCGGCCTGGGGCGTGTGGGCCGACAACTCGGTTCCGGGCCCGCGCGGCGGCAAACTCGAGGAGGCCCAGGTCGTCGCGTACGGCAGCGGCGACGTGCCCGTAATCCTCATGCGCCCGTGGGGAAAGGGGAAGGCCGTTCTCGTCGGCGACACCTGCTTTGCGATGAACAAGAATCTGGAACACGTCGACGGGTCGCCCTTCGAGGGGATGCGCGAGAACGCCGACTTCTGGCGGTGGTTCCTGGACTTCGTCAGAGACAGGCCGGGATGGGTGCCGGGGAACCCGAAGCCGGAGGAGAGAAAGGACGTGCCATCCGCGCCGCCGGCGCCGGAGCCGCCGGGCGAAGAGGCCGAGCCCTCGGGAGCGCGGCCATGATCCGCGTATGGGCGGCGATCGCGCTTCTGGCCATCTCGTGGCTTCCCGGCCTCGGCTACTACCACGCGGCCGACCCGATTGTTTGGGCACTGCTGGTGGTCGGCGCGACGGCCCTGCTCCTTGGCCGCGCGGTGCGCCTGCCGAGCCCGCGCGGCGCCTGGACCGCCGTTGCCCTGCTCGTGCCGGCGATCGTGATATGGCCGTGGCCCTACCGCGCGGCGGCCGTTCTCCTGGCGGCAGGCCTGGCGCTCGGTGCCCTCCCCGTTCCGCGGAATTGGCTGAAGCGGGTCGGTGAAGCAGCCGTCCTGGCCGGCGTCGTCCTTCTGGCCCAGGCTGCCGCGCTCTACCTCTACGAGTCCCTCACGGCCCGCTCGCACGAACTGCCCTGGCCGCTGCCGCACCTGCCGGGACTGGCGGCCCAACTGCTCGGCCACGACTCGGCCGCCTGCGGCAGCACGCTGGCCCTGTTCTCCATGCGCCAGGTGCACCGGCTCGGCGCGACATGGGAACTGCTGCTGGATGGGCCGACGCTCTGCTTCGTGGCCGGCGGCCTGGCGGCCTTGCTCGCAGGCGCTCTGTCGGCCGCGGACCGCAGGCCGCGCGACCTCTTGCGCGCCGCCGGAACGCTGGCCCTGGTCACGCTCATCTGGCTGCCGGTCCGCGCCGGCCTTCTTATCGGCCTGTACATGCACCGGGTCCTGGTGACCGACTACGACGAGCCGATGAACGTGATGAACCAGTTCTGGAGCGCGCCGCTCTGCCTGGCAATGCTGGCGGGGCCGGTCCTCCTGGCCTGGCGTTTCGTGGGCCGGGCGGCACCGGCCGAGAGGCGAGCGGTCCCGGCGCCCGCGCGAGGCGCCGCCGAGACGCCAAGCCCCTGGTGGCGGCCTGTCGCGGCCGCCGTACTCGTCGTCGCCGCGGGGGCCGCCGTCACGGCCGCCATCGTGTGGGAACCGGCGGGCCAGCGCAAGGCCGGACGGACGGCCGTCGAGGAAGGCCACTCCCAGTGGGAGCGGACCGACCGCGCCATGGACACCTCCTGGTACGGCCACGACTCCGCCTACAACTACGCCTGCATGTATGACTACTTTTCGCGGTTCTACGAGATGTCGCGGCTCGAGAAGCCCATCGACGACGCCCTGCTGAAGGACCTCGACGTCCTCATCGTCAAGACCCCGACCACGGCTTACACCGAAAAGGAGATCGACGCCATCGAGCGGTGGGTCCGTGACGGCGGCGGCCTGGTCCTGGTGGGCGAGCACACCGACGTGTTCCACACGGGCGAGTGCCTCAGCGCCATCTCGCGGCGGTTCGGATTCACGTTCCGGTACGACTGCCTGTTCGGCATCGACTCGTTCTTCGAGGACAAGTTCGCGCCGCCGCTGGTGCCGCACCCCGTCATCCAGCACGTGCCGCCGCTGGACTTCGCGGTCTCGTGCTCGATCGCCCCGGCGGCCAGCCCCGGCCGGGCGGCCATCCGCGGCCTGGGCCTGAAAAGCGGCGCGGCCGACTACCACGCCACCAACTTCTATCCGCAGGCCGAGGACAGGCCGGACATGCGGTACGGGGCGTTCGTGCAACTGTGGGCCACCCGCTGCGAAAAAGGCCGCGTCGTCGCGTTCACAGACTCAACGCAGTTCTCGAACTTCAGCATGTTCGAGGCGGGCAAGCCCGAACTCATGGGGGGCATGATTGAGTGGGCCAACCACAAGGGCGGCCTTAACCCGCGGCCGTGGCTGATCCTGATAGCCTTCGGACTGGCCGCAGGCGGGTGGGCCCTGGCGCGCGGAGGGCCGGCCGCGTGGGCGGTGCTTCTGGCGGCCGCGATGCTCGGCCACGCCGGGGCGGCCGTTGCGACCCGCGAGGTCCATCGCCGCGCGATGCCCCAGCCGCCGAGCGTCCGGCCGTACGTCTCAGTCGCGCTCGACCGGACCGTGTCGGACGTGGTGCTCCCGAAGGGCGGGTTCATCTCCGGCCGCGACGACGCCTTCGGCATCTTCGAGCGGTGGATCCTGCGCCTGGGTTACTTCCAGAGACGCGCGAGCGGCCCCGCGGCGCGCGACAGCCTGTATGTGATCATCAACCCCGACTCGCTCCCCCCCAAGGGGTACGCCGACGCCCTCGCCGGCTACGTCCGCGCCGGCGGCCACCTGCTTGTGCTGGATTCGATGAAGAACGCCAAGTCGGCCGCCGGCAGCGTCCTGTGGCCGTTCGGCCTTACTATCTCGAGCGGTACCGGCCTGACCGGCCCGATGAGCGGCCCGCCAGGCTGGCCTATCGTCAGCGTGCAGGACTGCTCGGCGGTCACGGGCGGCACGGCCTTCGCCTACGTCCAGGGCAGGCCCGTCGGCGCGTCGGTGAAGTTCGACAAAGGCACCGTCACGGCCGTCGGATTCTCTTCGCGGTTCAGCGACCTTCAGATGGGCGTGACGGGCGACCTGGTGCCCGATGCGACGATGCGCGACGTGTACGAGTGGGAATACAGACTGCTGCGTGCGCTGGTCGAAGACGTGCCGCTGAAGGCGATTCCGCCGCCGGTTTCGCCCGCTCCGCCGGCGCAGCCCGCGATACCCTCGACCGCCCCGCCGAAGAAGCCGGCCCCCAAGCCAGCACTTCCTGCCGCACGTCCTCCAATTACCCCTCCGGCTATGGAGTAGAAAACAGCCGGGTGCCATGCTTTCGCTTGCGAAAGCATGTTTTCGGACCTCGCACGACCATGCTTTCGCAGCGGCGCGAAAGCATGGCACCCACAAAAACAATGTTGACGCACCCCTACCGCGCCTCGACGACCTTGCAGGCGATATCGCGGGAGAAGGGGGGCGCGGCGAGGCGCAGGGCGCCGCCGTCCGCCCTGACCTGCCCCTCTTTCACGACTTTTCCTTCGCGGGTGTCCCACCACTGGACGCGATATGCCCCGGGCGCGAGGCCCTCGAGGCTTACGGCCGCGGCTTTCACCTCGGCGGGCGCCGCCCCCTCCATCGCGATCTTCCACCACGCGGCCTGGGGGTCGGAGAGCCACAGGTACGCGCACCGGCGGCCCTGGAGGCCGATGACGCGCAAGGGCTTGTCGCACGCGGCCGCGGCGGCCTTCAGGCCCGCCGTCGTGAACGGGACGTCGGCGACGAATGCGGCAATCGGCCGGTAATGGTGGTACATATCTCTCTTATGAATGTCGTCCCAGTACCAGTGGCACACGGTGCTCGCGAAGCCCGTCAGGGCCGACGCCCAGAGGGCGTTGTGCAGGTGGACGAACTCCTTGTCCTTGTCGAGTTCCCGGGCGCGCTGCCAGTTGTTGTCGGTCATGCCGAACTCGCTGAAGAGGAGCGGCTTGCCGGCGGCGGCCTGGCCCGCGACTTTCCACCGCGCCTGGACGGCCGCCAGTTCGTCCTTGAAGAGTTCCCCGTCGGCGGGCCGCAGGTAGTAGTGCATGTCGGCGGTGTCGAGGCGCGGGTGCTTGTACTCCTTCGTCGGCGACGCCCACCCGCTCGTGGCGCGCACGTGGCGGTTCACGTCAACCTGCTCGAACGTCTCGCCGAGTTCCCCATAGAAGCGGTTCGTAGGCATGCCCGGGTCCATCTCGTTGAAGTATTCCCACGCGGCCACGTGGGTCGAGTAGCCCCACCGCGCCGAGGCGTACCGCACCAGGCACTTGGCCAGGGCGACGGCCCGGTCGTAGTCGCGGCCGTTCTCCTTCTTCAGCATATACATGTAATGGTCGCGCGTGAGGAGGACGAGTTGCAGGCGCACGCCGGCCTCCTGGGCGGCCTCGACGATCTTGTCGACCATGAAGCAGTCGGGCTGGTTGTAGACGCCGAGGACGGGGCGATTGGGGTCGGCCTCCCACAGGAGTTCCGGGCCGCCCGCCGCCTCCTTCAGGGAGAGGTCCTTGAGCCACGCCGAGCCCTTCGCCGCCAGCCGGAAGGTCGGGCCGGCGAGCCACCACTGGTCGGCCGACGCGGTGAACTCTTCCTGGAAGGCCGTCCAGTCCCTCTTCGGCGAAACCGTCCTGGCGCCGCCGAGGTCGAACGTGAGGCCCACGCCTTCGTCGGCCTTCGCCTTGCCCGAGAGGCGATACCGCGCGGCGGGGCGCAGGGCCACCTGGTGACACGGGTTGGCGGCGATGCTCGCCCCGGCGTCGCCGCAGAGGCGGATGCACAGTTGCCCGGCGTGGTACGCCTCGCGGTCGGGCGAGACGACCAACGGCGGGGTCCAGGCCCAGGAGCGGCCCCAGGCGCTCTTTCTGGCCTCGATGGCCATGGCCCAGTCTTCGGAGCAGGCCCAGACGCGGGCGAAGTTGCCGCCGGCCGCCCCTAGTTTGCGCAGCATCTCGATCGACCGGTACGAGTCGGTCACGAACGCGACGTTCTGGCCGACCGCGAAGAACGGCGTGCCGTCGTCGAACTCGAAGTACCGCGGATCCTTCCGCGACACGCGCACAAACCCCTTGTCTGGCGAGGCCACGCACTCGAAGGTCGCCTGCGCCGACCTCGCCGCCCCCGCCCTGTCTTTAAGCGCGGCCGCGCAGGTCCACGTCCCGACCTCGGTGGGGGCAAAGCGGGCCTTCCAGACGGGCATGCCGACCGGGTAAAGCCATTCGCCCTTGCGGCCGCCCTTGTCAACCTCGCGGCGCTCGAACGGCTGGAAGTAGAAGGCCGGGGCGGCGACGGCCTTGCCGCCGGGCGAGGTCAGTTCGACCTTCAGGTCGATCTCGGCCGGATCGTACGGGTTGTCGCCGACCGGCTCGGCGCGGATCGCCAGTTCGATCTTCTCGAATCGCTTGACCTGCCTGGCCCCCGGTTCGACGGCAATCTGGCGCTCGGCGGCCAGCGCCGGGAGGGCCATCGCCAGGACCAGCAAGGCGGCGGGCACGATCCGGTTCGCGGCAGGACTCGTCATGGCGTCTTACCTCCCGGATTGACGTGAAGGGGTCGCTCGGGCCGGCGCAGTATACTGCCCGCGGCCCTGCGTTGCCAAGCGCTTCGCGCCGCGTCGGGCTTGCCTTGCGGCCGACTTTCTGTAGAATCGCTCCGAAGTGCAATTCGGGATCGGCAAGGAACCCCAGGTGGAGGGCATCTCGTGAACAAGGTGGCTTTGCGAATCATCGTCCTCGTCGTTGCGGTGGCGGCCATTGCGGCACTGGTGATTCTGAACTGGCACAAGGAGGGCGGCGAGGGGCAGAAGATGCGCTTCGCGCTTGTGCCCAAGTCGATCGGCCATCCCTATTGGGAAGGCGTCCGCAAGGGCATGGAGGAGGCGGCCGCCGCCCTTGGCGTCGACGCCGTATTCCAGGGCCCGCCCGAGGCCAGCATCGAGGAGCAACTCAAGGTCATCGAGAACCTCATGGCCCAGGGGTACGACGGCATCGGCATCTCGCCGAACGACCCCGACGCCGTCAAGGAGGTCACCAAGCGGGCGATGGCCAAGGGCGTCGCCATCGTCACCTTCGACAGCGACGCGCCGGAGAGCGAGAGGCTGGTGTACATCGGCACCGACAACCGCGAGGGCGGCCGCGTCGGCGCAAAGGCCATGATCAAGATCCTCGGCGCCAAGAAGGCGGGCGAGACGCCCGAAAAACTCCTCGTCCAGGTCATCGGCGGCAAGCCAGGCGCATGGAACCTCAAGGAACGCATGGACGGGTTCGCCGAGGGCGTCCAGGGCACCAACATCGTCCTGGCCGACGTGCAGTACAACCAGGAGAGCCCCGATGCGGCCCTCCAGGTCGCCGAGTCGGTCCTGAACGCGCACCCGGACCTGCGCGGGTTCTTCGGCTCGAACGCCTTCGGCGGGCCCGGGGCGGCCCTGGCGATCAAGAACGCCGTCAAGCGCGGCAAGATGAAGAAAGACCAGGTGCACGTGGTCGCCTTCGATACGACCGAAGACATCCTCGACTTCGTTGACGAAAAGGTGATCGACTGCACCCTCGCCCAGAACACCCGCCAGATGGGCAAGGTCTCGATCGAGAAACTCGTCGAGTTCGCCAAGCAGTACCGCAAGGCCAAGGACTTCGGGCGCCCGGCCAAGGGCAAGGACGTCATCGACACCGGCGTCACGGTGGTCTGGCCCGAGGACGTCGCGAAGTACCGGACCAAGCCGGCCGCCAAGAAAGGCTGAGCGGGTCCCATTGAGTTCCGGAACCAGTTTGCCGGTCTTAGTTAGGACCGTCACCCGAACCCGGTGAGCCGATGGACGAGCGCCGACCGCTCCTACGGATGCAAGGCATCCACAAGTCTTTCCCCGGCGTCAAGGCGCTCGACGACGTGTCGCTGGAGGTCGGGGCCGGCGAGGTCGTGGCCCTGGTGGGGGAGAACGGGGCCGGCAAGTCAACGCTTATCAAGATCCTTTCGGGCTGTTACCGGGCGGACGCGGGCGAGATCGAGTTCGACGGCCGGCGCCTCGACCGCTTCACGCCGCACGAGGCACAGGGCCTGGGCATCTCGGTCATCTACCAGGAGTTCAACCTTGCGCCGCCGCTGTCGGTGGCCGAGAACGTTTACGTGGGCCGCCAGCCGCGCACGGGCCTGGGCGCGATCGCGTTCGGCGAGATGCGGGCGGCCACGCAGAAGATCCTTGACTCGCTGAACCTGCCGCTCGACGCCCGCCGCCTCGTCGAAACCCTCAGCGTGGCCGAACAGCAGATGGTCGAGATCGCCAAGGCCATCTCGCTGGAGGCCAAGATCATCGTCATGGACGAGCCGACGGCCGCCCTGACCGAGCGCGAGACGGCCACGCTTTTCGGCCTGGTGCGGCGCCTGAAGGGCCAGGGCGTGTCGGTCATCTACATCTCGCACCGGCTCGAGGAAGTCTTCGAGGTGGCCGACCGGGTGGTGGTCCTTCGCGACGGGCGCAACGCCGGGGGCATGCCGATAGGCGAAGCCACGGTCGAGAAGATCGTCCGCCTGATGGTCGGGCGGGAACTCAAGGAGATGTTCCGGCGGGACCGCGTCGAACTCGGGTCGCCGGTCCTTGAAGTGCGCGGGCTCTCGCGCGCAGCCAGCCGCATCCGCGGCGTGAACCTCTATGTGCGGGCCGGCGAGATCGTCGGCCTGGCGGGCCTCGTCGGGGCCGGCCGCACCGAGATCGCCCGGGCGATCTTCGGCGTCGACCGGGCGGACGCCGGCGAAATCCGCGTGGCCGGGCAACCGGTCGCCATCACCTCGCCGCGCGACGCCATCCGGGCCGGCATGGGCCTCGTGACCGAGAACCGAAAGGAGCAGGGCCTGTTCCTCATCATGGCGGTGCGAGAGAACGTGACGGCCGCCAGCCTCGGGCGCATCACCCGGTGGGACTTCATCCAGTTCGGCGCCGAGCGCCGCCTCGTGGGCGGGCTGGTCGATCAACTCCGCATCCGCACCCCATCCCAGGAGCAGCAGGTGCAGTACCTTAGCGGCGGCAACCAGCAGAAGGTGGTCTTGGCGCGGTGGCTGGCCCTGAGGCCCAAGGTGCTCCTTCTGGATGAACCGACGCGCGGGATCGACGTGGGCGCCAAGGCCGAGATCTACGCGCTGATGAACGAACTGGCGCGCCAAGGCGTGGGCATCCTCATGATCTCGTCGGAACTGCCCGAAATCCTCGGCATGAGCGACCGCGTGCTGGTGGTACGCGAGGGGACGATCGCCGGCGAGTTCGCCCGCGCCGAGGCCACGCAGGAAGCCGTCATTCACGTGGCGGCCGGAGGACGATGACTTTGCCCGAACCGAACGCCCGCAGTCCGCAAGCCGCAGCGGCCGAGGCCCCGTCACCCAGACGGCTTTCGGGGCTGAGTATACAGATCCTCGTGGTCTGGGCGCTGCTGTGCGCGGCGCAGCCGGCGGCCATCCTCCTTCCCGCGCCCGAGACCACGACCATGCTCGTGGCGATGGCCGCAGGGCTGACGCTGGTCTCGGTGGCGATCGGCATCGCGTACGCCATGCACGTCGGCCTGGCGTGGTACCTGATGCAGGCGTGCATGTTGGCGGGGGTTTTCCTGGGCGCCTACTGCGGCAACAGGTGGCTGTTCGTCGGCGAGTCGGCGATGATGATCTACCTGTGCTTCTCGCTCTACACGCGGGAGGTGCGCGAGGAGTTCTCCATCCATGCCGCGCCGCGAGAGATCGGCGTCCTCCTGGTCCTCCTGGGGATGTGTGCGGCGCTGGCGATCCTGCGCCGCGAGTTCCTCGAGGGCGGGAACCTCTTGCTCCTGGCGCTTCAGTTCTCGATGGTCGGCATCATGGCCGTCGGCATGACGATGGTGATCATCCTGGGGGGGATCGACCTCAGCGTCGGCTCGATCGTGGCCCTGGCGGGGTGCCTGGCCACACTGGCGATCCGCAACCTCGATTGTCCCCTGTTGGTGGCCGTGGCCATCGCCCTGGCGAGCGGCGCGGCCGTCGGCGCGGTCAACGGCACGCTCATCAGCAATCTCCGCATGGCCCCGTTCGTCATCACGCTGGGCACGATGAGCATGGCCCGGAGCCTCGCCATCGTCGTCACGGGGGCCGAGCAGGTGACGGTGAAGGGACGGCTGGCCCAGCCGGCGTTCGTGGCCATCGCCCAGGCCGACACGCTCGGCGTGCCGAACTCGGTGTGGCTCATGGCCTTCGTGGTGCTGGCCGGCCACATCTTCCTGCGGTACACGCGGACCGGCCGCCACGTTTATTACATCGGCGCCAACGAGGAAGCCGCGCGCCTGTCGGGGCTGAACGTCACGTGGATCAAGTGGGGCATCTACTCGGTATGCGGCCTCCTGGCCGGCCTGGCCGGACTGGTGCAGGCCGCCAGGCTCGAGACCGGCCAGCCTACGGCGGGCATCGGCGACGAACTGCGCGTCATCGCCGCCGTCATCATCGGCGGCGCGTCTTTCTCGGGCGGGGTGGGCACCGTCCTGGGGGCAATCCTGGGCGCCGCCATAATGGGCGTCCTGCGCCAGGGCATCATCCTTCTGGGCATCGACCCGAACTGGGGGGACTTCGTCCAGGGCGGCGTCATCATCGGCGCCGTGGCGCTTGACATGTTGCGGCGGCGAAGGTAAGTCTGGATGGGAAAATCAGGGCTACCGTTCCCTTGGGCGCATTTTTAGGAGCGCGTGCGATGAGATTCCTTAGAACCAGCCTGGTGCTTGTCAGCCTGGCGGCCTGCCTGGCGTGCCTTGTGTCGTGCCAGACCACGCCGCAGGAGAAACCGGCCAGCGAGAAAGCGGAGGGAAAAATGGCACTCACCATCGAAAAGACGCCGTACGGAGAAATGCCCGACGGCGCAAAGGTCGACCTCTACACGCTCACCAACGGGCGCGGCATGAAGGTCAAACTCACCAACTACGGGGCCATCACGGTCAGCGTCGAGGCGCCGGATAAGGCCGGCAAGGCCGCCGACGTCACGCTCGGCTACGACACACTCGACGAGTGGCTGAAGAGCACGTCCTACTTCGGCGCCACCGTCGGACGCTACGCCAACCGCATCGCCAAGGGCAAGTTCACCCTCGACGGCAAGACCTACACGCTGGCCACCAACAACGGCGAGAACGCCCTGCACGGCGGCATCAAGGGCTTCGACAAGGTCCTCTGGAACGCCGAACCCGTCAAGACCGCCAAGTCAGTCGGCGTCAAGTTCACTTACGTCAGCAAGGACGGCGAGGAAGGCTACCCCGGCAACCTCAGCGTAACGGCCGTCTACAGCCTGACCGGCGACAACGAATTCAAGGTCGAGTTCTCGGCCACGACCGACAAGCCGACCATCGTGAACCTGGCGCACCACACGTACTGGAACCTGACGGGGGGCGCCGCCGGCGACATCCTGGGCCACGAACTCATGCTGGCCGCCGACAGGTACACGCCGGTCGACGCCGGCCTCATCCCGACCGGAGAACTCAAGGCCGTCGCCGGCACGCCGATGGACTTCACCAAGCCGACCGCCATCGGGGCGCGGATCGACCAGGTCGAGGGCGGCTACGACCACAACTACGTCCTGCGGAACCAGGGCGGCAAGGTCGCCCGCGCCGCCCGCGTCGTGGAACCCAAGAGCGGCCGCGTCATGGAAATCTCAAGCGACCAGCCCGGCGTCCAGTTTTACAGCGGCAACTTCCTCGACGGCACCGTCACGGGCAAGGGCGGCGCGGTCTACAAGAAACACTGGGGCTTCTGCCTCGAGACGCAGCATTACCCCGACTCGCCGAACAAGCCCGACTTCCCGTCGGTCGTCCTGCGGCCGGGCCAGACCTATAAGCATGTAATGATCCACAAGTTCCTGACCCAGTAGGCGGGGCGGGCCGCAAGTCTTTGCGCGGCGGACTTGGGCGGACTGTGCGCGGCTTGAGGAGTGCCGCCGGCGCCTCTATGATCCTGTCGCCCCGGTGCTGCACCACCCGGCCCAAGCCATCCCGCCGGAGCACTCCTTGGCCGCCCCTCTCCCACGTGGGGACGGGTGCAGGCAAGCGTGGCAAGCAGAACAAACGCGGTTGAGCACAAGATGGATTTTCGCAGGGAGGGAGGGCCCGCCGAAAGAAAAACGGCGCACGCGGCGCGAAATGTGTTATAGTACTGGTCGTCACGTCGTAACGTCCCCTGAGCAGCGGCTATGGATGACCATCGGCCATCCCTCGGTCGCGGGGTCTACTTCGCGGTCCTGGCCGCGACCTGCGCGGGGTTGTTTTTTCTCCACGTCTGGCTGAACGTTGACCCGCGACTCATTGATCAGCGGCAGCCTGCCGTCTTCTTGACGGGGTGGGATTTCCTCGGCCGACACCTGGATCGCCCTGGCGGCCTGGCGGCGTATGCGGCCGCGCTGCTGGCACAGTTCCACTGGCTGGGCTGGCCGGGAGCGGCCGCCCTCGCCCTGCTGGCGCTGACTGCCGCGGCGCTGATGCGGACGCTCCTCAGGCGGCTTGGCGCGAGTTGGACCTGGCCGGCCTTGGTTCCTGTGCCGCTCCTGGCCATCCTGGCCGACCACTACGATCATCCGCTGACGACGCCGGTGGGCCTCGTTGCAGCACTGGGATGGGCAAACGTTTTCGCGTGGACCTCGCCGCGGCGGGCGTGTGGGCGGGCGGCCCTGTTTGCGGCGCTCGCTGCCGCGCTTTACTACGCGGCGGCGGGAGCCATGCTCCTGTTTGCGGCGCTGGCCGCCGTGGCTGAACTGGTCGCAGGGCGGGACCGGGGGTTGGCCGCACGCGCCCTCCTGGCCGCCGTCTACCTGGCCTGGGCCGCGGCCGTGCCATTGGCGGCAAGCGCGTGGCTGTTCGTCATCACCCGTACGGAAGCCTATACCGCCGGCCTGGCGCTGGCCGTGCCGCAGGACGTGGCCGCCCTCGCCGGCGCCATCGGTCTGTACGCTTGGCCGATTGTTGCGGCGATTGCGGCCGCATGGCATGGACACCGGGCCGCCGACGAGCGGCGCCCCTGGCTGACGCGAATCGCGGGAGTCGCGGGGGCGGGCGCCGTCTTGGCGGCAGGAACGATCCTGGCGCTTGCGTCGCTGGATCCCCTGGAACGGTCGCTCCTGCGGGTCGACTGGTGCGCGCAGGAGGGGCGCTGGACCGAGTTGCTGGCCGAACCCGCGGCCCAGCGCGTGGTGAACCCGCACGTGCAGCAGTGCGTGACGCGGGCGCTGTTCCACACCGGCCGCCTGCTGGACGATCTTTTTTCGCTTCCGCTGACCGGCGAGGAAACACCGCTTCCGCGCGGCCTCGTCGATTTCTACACGTTTGCCGGGTACCGGCGCACATGCGACGAGATGCTGGAACTCGGCCGGGTCAGCGAGGCCGAACATGCGGCCTACGAGGACCTGGAACTCCTCGGCGAGCAACCACGGAACCTCAAGCACCTGGTCCGCATCAACGCGCTTAAGGACCGGCCCGAGGCGGCGAAGGTTTTCCTGGAAATGCTCCGCAAGACGCTCTGGGGTCGAGCCTGGGCCGAAAAGTGCCTGAGCGACCTGCGCGACGATCCCTCATTGGGCGGCGACCCCGATGTCCAGCGCGCCCGCTCCCTGATGTTCACGACCGACCTGGCGGACAACCCCAGTTCGTCGGCGGCGCTGCTGGAACTCTTGCGGACGAACCCGCGCAACCGGATGGCCGCCGAGTTTCTCATGGCCCACTACCTGCTTACCCGGCGGTCCGACCTCGTCGCCGCCAACCTGGCGCGCCTGCGCCAGTGCGGCATGACGGAACTCCCGCGGCACGTCCAGGAGGCCGTCGTGCAGTTCGCCTGGCACCACCGGGACCAGCCGATCCCCCTGTTCGGGTTTGCCTTGTCGCGGGAGGTCTGCAACGGGTATCCCCGGTTCGTCGAGCGCCTCACGCCGCACGCCAAGGATCCCGCCGGCGCATGGAACGCCTTGAAGGACCGGTACGGACGCACGTACTGGTTCTACGCAACGTTCGGGTGCACGCCGCTGGGGCGCCAGGGTCCCCCGCCGGCCCTTGCCAAGGAGGCGCCGCAATGAGACGTTGGCTCCCCTACGCGGTGGCGGCGGCGGCAGCCCTGGCAGCCTTGGGCTGGGCGTATTACGCGTCCCTGCCGCCGGACGGACTCAAGAACGCCCAGGCGGTGGACCGGGCGCCGCACCTGAAGCCGGACTACGCCGGGGTCACCCTTCCGCCGAACATCGCGCCGCTGAACTTCATTGTCGATGAGCCGGGCGAGGAGTACTTCGCGCGGTGGACGGGAACGGCCGGGGCGGTTCTGGAGGTCCGAAGCCGCTCACCGTCGATCCTCATCCCGGCGGCCGCGTGGCGCCGCTTCCTTGCCGCCAACCGCGGCGACGCGACCGTAGACCTTTACGTCAAGGCGCGCGACGGCGGCTGGCGCCGCTTTCAGGCGTTCACCCAGACCATCGCCGACGCGCCCATCGACGGGCATCTCGTTTACCGGCTCCTCGGGCCGATCCACAACAAGTTCTGGAACATCGCCATCTACCAGCGCAACCTCGAAGGATTCCGGGAGACGCCGGTCGCAGACAATGGGTCGTTCGATCACGCGTGCATCAACTGCCACACCTTCTGCAAGGGCGACCCGTCGCGGATGATCCTGCACGTCCGCGGGCCGCATGGGCCGGCCATGATCCTGGCGCGCGACGGCCAGGCCGTCAAGGTGGACACCCGGACCGCGTTCAACCCGTCGCCGGCGGGGTATGCGTCGTGGCATCCGAGCGGGCGGCTGCTGGCGTTCTCCGTCAACGCCCTCCGCCAGTTGTTTCATACCACGGGAGAAATCCGCGACGTCTTCGACGCGCAGTCCGACCTGGCCGTGTACCAGGTCGACTCGAACACCGTGACCACGGCCCCCGCGATATCGAAACCGGACCGCAACGAAACGTGGCCGGCCTGGTCGGCGGACGGCAGGTACTTGTACTTCTGCGCCGCGCCGAACTTGCCGCTCGACCGGTTCCGGGAGGTCAAGTACGACCTGATGCGGGTCCGGTACGACCTCGAGACTGACCGCTGGGACGAAGCCGAGACCGTCCTGGCGGCCAAGGACACCCGCCTGAGCATCCTGGAGCCGCGCCCCAGCCCCGACGGCCGGTGGCTACTTTTCTGCATGTGCGAATATGGCAACTTCCCCATCTACCAGCGCTCCTGCGACCTGCACCTGATGGACCTTGCGACGGGCCGGCACCGGCGCCTCGCCTGCAACAGCACCCGGTGCGACTCGTACCACTCATGGTCCTCCAACAGCCGGTGGATCGTCTTTTCGAGCAAGCGCGACAACGACCTGCTGGCGCGGCCGTACTTCGCGTACGTTGACGACAGCGGCGAGGCCCGCAAGCCGTTCGTCCTGCCGCAGGAGGACCCGGCGTTCTACGATTCCTTCCTGAAAACCTACAACGCGCCGGAACTGGCGACGGCGCCCGTGCCGGTCACGCCGCGCCAGTTCGCTCGGATCATCCGCGAGCCGGGGCCCCAGGAGGAACTGAAGGCTGCGCTCGACCCGCAGGTTCCCGTGCCGACCGCCCGCGCCCCGACGATGCCCGCCGAACTGCCGTGGACCCCCGGCAGACAGCAGCCGCACGAGTGAGGCCGCCCCAGGTTCTGCCGGCGCCCCCTTGCGCCCCCCCGGCCGACGAAAGGCCGCGGCCGAAGAATGGCCCGGACCTTCTTGACTGCCGCCGCCTCATCGGTAGCATAGGCGCCATGAGGACCTGCCTTCCAGGCCTCGCCTGCATCGCGATGGCGGTGGGCGCGGGCGCCTTCGGCGCGGCGCCCCCGGGCGAGGAGACGCCCGCCGTGCCGCAGCAGGCCACGGCAAAGCCCGCGGGCCAGGCAGAGTGGGGGCCGCCCGCGGGCGGGCTGGTCGTCTCCCTCGGCCTCGACGGCGAGGCGGCGGCCGGCGGCCGGATCGCCTTTCGCATCCGGATCCGAAGTGCCGCAGGGCAGCCGGTCGCCCTGGCGGCGGCCAAGGACGCCGCCGGGTGGGTGGTCATCGCACAGAGCCTCGGCGGGGAGAAGAAGGCGGTTTACAGCCGGCGGGTCGCGATGGCCGACCTGGCGCCCGACTGGCCCGCCGAACTCGCCGCAGATAAGACCCTGGCGCTCAACCCCGTCGACCTCGGCGCCGGGCCGGCCTGGGGCTCCGACGCCGCGCGGGAACTCCTCTTGGCCTACGTCTCGGGCAAAGCCGGGCCGGACCTGCCGAAGCCCGCCGGCAAGTTAAGCGAGTGTCTGGCGCCCGGCCGCGCGATGGCCCGGTTCACCCTCTGCCTCCCCGCGCCCGGCGCCAAGCCGGTGCTGGTGACGTCGGGCGCCCTGGACTTCACCGTCAGCCCGCCGAACCTTGCGTCGATGAAGCCGGAATCGCGCGACGCCTTCGCGGCCGACCTGCTGAAGCAGTTCGACCGCAACCCGTGGTCGGGCCAGCAGGCGCACAACACGGCGGTGCGCGTCGGCAAGGAGGTCCTGGCGCCGATCATCGCGGCGGCCTTCGAGACGGCCCGGCCGGGCCACGCGCGGCTGTGGCTGGCCACGACCGTGGCCGACATCCGCGACGAGCGGTCGGCCGACGCCCTTATAAAACTTCTCGATGATTCGATGGACGGCGTCCGGTACGTCGTGGCCTACCACGGCCCCAAGCAGGAGAGCCCGCGGCTGGACAAGGCGATCGTCCAGAGGGCGGCGGCCGGGAAGGACCCGGGCCTGGCGGCGTGGGCCCTGATGGGCTTCATGGTCCACCGCGGCGCCGTGCCCGAAGAGGTGCTGCGGGCGGGCCTGGAGAGCGACGACCCGCGGGCCCGGGCGGCGGTGGCCGAGGCGCTCGCCGGGCACGCCAGCGACTTCAACGTCTCTCGCCTCGTCCGCCTCCTGGGCGACGCCAACGAGCGCGTGCGGGCCACCGCGGCCGCGATGCTCGGCAAGTCGGGGAACAGGTCGCCGCCGGTCCTGGCGGGCCTCGTCAATGCGCTCGACCTGCCGGGAGAGGCGGCCCGCACGCGGATCTGTGCGGCCCTGTCGGAACTCACCGGCCGCACCGCCCCTTACGATCCCAAGGCCGACCCGGCCGCGCGCGGCAAGACCGTCGCCGGATGGAAACAGTGGCTGGCTGAACAGCCGAAGAAGTGACCTGCCTGCGCACTTTCACCGCCGAGAACGCAGCGAACGCAGAGGCTTCGCCGGGAAACGGCGGCGGCGGCGGATGATGCCCGTCGAGCCGGGGGACCGAGGGGCGTGATCGAGAGGCCCGCCCATCGCTCGCACCTGCATCTACGGGCGGGAGGTCTCGAAACAGCGCGCTATTCAGGCTGGGCGCGGTGGGGCGCCTTGGGCGCCGCGCACCGCCTGGCGATCTCATCCAGGCGCCGCCCTACTGGGGCTTGCGGACAAACTTCGCGGGCTCCCCGGCCGATGCGTAAACCGCCGCGACCTTCTGAAGCGGTTCGTCGGTGCCGCCGTACACGGTCAGCGGACGCGGGGCGAGCATCCCCAGCACGTCGGGAATGTCGCACACCCTCAGCACGTTCAGGAGCGTGGGCGCCTCGGGCATCATGTGGCCCAGCGGCGGGTCCTTCAGGATGACCCCGGCCACCTCCGGTTCCCACAGGGCCGCGTAGGCGGCCAGGACGCCGGCGCCGCCCTGTCCGGCGGCATAAACCGGCGCTTTGCCGTCGTACTTGGCCCGCAGGTACCGGGCGGCCGCCGCGACGTCCCACACGCGGCCGGTGTCGATGGTCCGGCCCAAGAGGACGTGCGACCGCTCGACGTAATTCGGCGGATTCTTAGCGGTCCACCGCGTCGGGCCTATGCCGCGAGGCGCTAACAGGTACACGCGGTCGCCGGCCTCCTGGACGCCGCGGACCCACTCGGGAACGTCGGCCGGGGCATCGGCGGCCTGGACGATGAGCAGAACCCGCGCCGCCTCCTTGGCGTCCGCAGGCGGCGCGGCCGAACGCAGGTGCACCTCGATCCCGGGCTCGGTTTCGAGGCGCGCGGTGTCTGCGCCGGCCTCGCCGAGCGCCTTGGCGGGCGGAACCCGCTCCGGGAAGCATCGGAAGGTCACGCGCCGCAGTTGGACCTGGAGCGCCCGTTTCCACCCCTCGTACGCCCCCGTGGCGGGCGGCTCGACCTTGGCCGCCGGAACGAACTGCCGGTCGATCGTGGTATTGAGTTGGTCGCCGGGGATGTCGGGGTCGCTCGGAAACACGCGCAGGCGCTCGGGCGGGATCGGGTAGCGCGCGTCCTTGCCCTCGCCCGCCACCAGGTCCGCCTCGCTGTCGGCGACGGGGCGGGCGTCATTCTTCAGGTGCATGTTGATGAACCGATAGGCCGCCTGCCGGATGTCCTGGCGGTACGCGTGGTCTCCGATGCTGACGGCGCACTCCACGAAATCGCTCGCCCCGTACAGGCTGTAGAGGCGCTTCAGGAGGTTGATGACGCGCTCGTTGGCGTCCATCGGGAAGATCGCGTCGTGATCGCTGTTGGCAAACAGCAGGGCCCGCGGCGCCGCCAGGGCCGCGATCCGCGTCCACGGCCACTGGAACGTGTTGTGCAGGAACATGCAGTCGCAGTGCCCGTTGATGACGCGGTTGACGACGTAGGATTCCAGGTCGGCCATGCCGCTGACGGGCACGGCCGCCTTGACGCGCTCGTCGGCGGCGGCAATCCAGAAGGTGGCGGCCCCGCCCCCGCTGATCCCCGTCACCGCGATGCGGTCCGGGTCGACGTCCGGCCGGCCCGCCAGGTAATCTATGCCGCGCATGCCGTTCAGGCACTCGACCCCGGCGGGCGTGTACCCGCGCGAGAGCCACCACCAGCGGCCCTCGCGATACGTGCCGTGGTGGATGCCCGCGATCTCCCCCAGTTGCAGCGAATCGAGCACGAGGCACACGTACCCGTGCCGCGCTAGCCAGATGCCGTGCGACTGGTAGGCGGTCTTGTTGCCATTGCGGCCCATCCCGGAGTGGCCGCAGACGTACAGGACCGCCGGCAGCCGCTCGCCTTCCTTCGCGCCGGCCGGGCGGTAAAGATTGGCCGTGACGTAGAGGCGCGGCCGGCTCTGGTAATGGAGCATGTCGACCGCGAACCCGTCGCCCTGGAAGGTTCCCGTGACCTTGGCCTCCAGGGGCGTCTTCTCGGGCATCGGGGAGAGGCCAAGCATGTAGAAGTATTCTTCCTTGTACCCGGGCCGGGCCTTCTGCCACTGGTCGCGCGACTTTAAGTCCTGGGCGAACCGGTCGCGGACCTTCCTGGCCTCGCGCGCAAGGTAGTCCTGGATCATCTTGTCGCCGGGTTCGCCGCGGTCGGGCGGGCAGTACGCCTGCCCCCTGGCCATCGACGCGACGCACGCCAGAAAGATGACCACGGCCGCTGCCAGTGCCAGTTGCATGTCTTGACCTCCCAGACCTCTTGTGCCGGCGAAAGCCCCGCCGGAACCGTGACTCAGGGTCAGGCCGACCGGCCGCGCCCCGG
>Ga0315280_10004300_pt1 | contig 21149 bp, 21 predicted proteins | sample YL17G06_40_MG_FD_203697 | JGI IMG/M metagenome (GOLD analysis project Ga0315280, IMG submission 203697) | Sediment microbial communities from Yellowstone Lake, YNP, Wyoming, USA - YL17G06_40 | ecosystem: Environmental > Aquatic > Freshwater > Lake > Sediment | place: USA: Wyoming | collected...
ACGACGCACCATCGTGGCCGGCGATCATTCGTCGTGTACATGCTCAGGTTCTCTCGATCGGACTCCGCGGCGGCAGCGCTCCTATGGGTCCATGATCCCGCCACCAGCGCCGCCGTCAAGGGCCTCGCGGCGCGGGAAGAGCAAGGGGCTCGCGGCGCGGCGGAAGGAAGTGCACGATTTGGGCCAGCGGCAAGCCCTCGTTCCTTTTTGCCTGGTCGGGGACGGGCTGCGAGGCACACGGGCGATTCCCCACGCCGGGGTGAACATGGATCATACCATTGGGGTATTCGGGACTTCGCCTCAGACTTGGGCTGGTCGTTGCTCGCGGGAGGAGTCCGGGCCGGAGTCAAAGTCCTTGAAAATCGCCTACACAGTCCGCGCGTCGATGGACGAAGCGGTGCACAAAGCGGTGCACCGGCCTCCGACCCGGATTTGGCCCGCCTGGTGGCCGCCTGGCCAGGGCTACCGGAAGAGGAGCGAGAGGCGATCCTGGCCCGCGTTGAGGCCGTTCTGGCGGAGAGGGCTGGATAGGCCACGCATGCCCTCTCCCGAGCCGAGCGGCGCAATGCCTGGGTCCTGCTTGGCCCTGCAGGAGCCGTAGGGCCAAGAACACAGCGGCAGATCCAACTCCCTTTCTTTCGCCCGGCGGGAGAGTGGGCAATGATTCCCCAGCAACGGTATGAGCAGGTCGTCCGCACGTTGCGGATTGGCGCCCGGATCCCCTGGTCGACCATCGACCAGGTCCTCAAGGCCGCCGGCAAAACCGCGGAGGACCTGGTGCACGACGTGTTCGCCGGTGCCACCCCCGCGGGTCCGCAACCCGGGGACTCCTGCCCATGCGGCGGCTCCCTCGTGATTCGCACGAGCCGCCGGCAAGGATCATGCCAGGTACAGCACTTGCGATGCGGGACTTGCGGGCGACGCGCCGATCATCGCCGCGTGGTCCCCGCCTTTCTCATCCGCCGCCAGCGAAAAGGGGTGTAGTTACACCACTATACGCGCCGGTTTTGCCCGACCGTCGTTTAGGATGAAAGCTGATCCAGGAGGATCCAATCATGCGAACCTGCCTCACCCGGGCTGAATACGACGCGGAAATCCGCCGGCGGCTCTTGGAGCTTGTCGGCACAAAGGGCCTTGAGAGTGCCCTGCGGATGCAATACCCCAAGGCCGCGGCGGAGGCCCTCCGCGAGTTGTGGTATTGCGGGGCAGGGGCCCCTGCCCTCCCGGAAGATCGGACCTACACAGCCGACGAGGTCGACCGCCTGGTCGAGGCGGCAGACCTGGTTGGCGGGGCCTAGCTTACCGATGAGGCGCAAGATGCCCGGGCCAACGGTCGGACCTTGGCCGATTACCGCCGGGCCCTGGCCGATCCGCGTTCCCCCCAAAATCGGCTTGATTGAGCGACTGAGCGATGCCGTACCCCAACGTCCATTCCGCGCGGCTGCGCAACCCGGGCGACTTCAAGGAACGGCCGGACTGGTCGGGAGCCGGCAAGTTCCGCACGACCAGGGGAGGGACGATCTTCGGCCGGATCAAGGTCCCCAGGGCGATCGAGATTGTCTGGGGCCAGCTTAAGACGCAAAGCGGCGACCAGGCCGCCCCGCAAAGCCTGCATTTCCCGATCGACCGCTGGACGGCGGACAAAGCCAGGAAGTGGCTTGCGGACCGGAAGGTGAACTACGAGAGTTTCGAGCCGGCGCGGGCCAAAGACGCGGACCTATCGGCAGGCTACATGCCCGCGCCCGAGACGATCCGCTTGACCGCGCCTCTTGCGATCCGGGGCGCGGCCGATCGGAAAGGCCCCCGCCGGTTCTCCGGCGTGCTCTACGCCGGCGGGCCTGTGAAGGTGCACGGCTACGTGCTTCCCGTGGTCATCGACTTGGCGGGCCTCGGCGGGCTGGACCGCAAGCGGCCCCTCACGCGCGACCATGACGATTCCAAACTGGTCGGGCACATCGAGCGGTACGAGAACGACGGCGGGACACTCCAGGCCGAGGGATTCGTTTCCGCAACCGGCAACGATGCCCAAGAGGTCCTGGCCGCGCATGACAACGGGTTTCCCTGGCAAGTCTCGGTCGAGGTCCTCCCGGAGGGGGCCGGATTGGAAGAGGTCGCCGGCAGGGCCGCGATCCAGGTCAATTGCCAGACGCTTTCCGGCCCGCTGCTGGTCGCGCGGCGGTCGAAGTTCCTGGGGGCGAGCGTGGTGGCGCATGGGGCTGATGACGAGACGACGCTGCGGATCGCAGCCACCAAGGCAACGAGTCGAGAATCGAGAGTCGAGAAAGGAAAGATCATGAACGATGTCGGCAATCCCGTCCCCGACGAACTCCGCCCCGCGTGGGACCGCGAGGGCCTCAGCGACGGCGAGCGCGTGGAACTCCGCTTGCGGCGGTTCCATGCCGATTACGGCGATGTCCTGCCCGGCTTCGGTGGAGGCATGGTCCGGGCCGCATCCGCCGGCCAACTCGGCTGGCCGGACGCCGAGCGCGAGATCCTCCGGGCCGAAGTCCGCGCCTTGACGCTCAAGGCCGTCCGCGCCGAGCGGCCCCAGGGCCCGGGCATCCGCTCCTCCAGCCGCGATATGGCCGCCCCGGCGATCGAAGCGGCCCTTTGCCGGAGCGTGGGCCTGGCAGTCGGCGAGAAGCACTATAAGCCCGAAGTCCTAGAGGCCGCCGATCACTTCCGCAACTTGGGACTCCAGGAGACGATCCTCCTGGCCGCCCATGCCAACGGCTACAGCGGGGGCCGGCATCATATCGACGCCGGCAACCTTGGCGAATTGTTGCGCTGCGCCTTTGCCTCGCCGATCCAGGCCGGTTTCTCCGGCGGGTCCTTAACCGGGATTCTCTCGAACGTCGCGAACAAGGTGCTCCTGGCCGGGTTCGACACGATCGAGAAGACCTGGAGGATGATCGCCAGGATCCGTCCTGTCGCCGACCTGAAGACCGTCACGAGCTACCGCTTAACCGCCGACGCCCTCTACGAAGAGGTCGGCCCCACGGGCGAAATCGCCCATGGGGCGCTCGGCGAAGACAACTATACAAATCGGGCGAAGACCTACGCCAAGATGTTCTCGCTTTCCCGGGCGGACATCATCAACGACGACCTGGGCGCTTTCGACGATCTGCGGAACCGCCTTGGCCGGGGCGCGGCCCTGAAGCTCAACGACGTGTTCTGGGGGGCGTTCCTCAACAATTCGACCTTCTTCACCAGTGCCCGCGGCAACTACCAGGAAGGCGCGGGGACCGCCCTGACCGACACCGGCGGCGGCCTGGTCGACGCCGAGAAACTCTTTCTCGCCTTGACCGACGCAGACGGCAATCCCCTGGGTGTCGAGCCGGCCTTGCTGCTGGTGCCCGCCGACTTGTCCGCAACCGCGCGGCGGCTCTACAGCTCCGCGGAGATCCGCGACACCACGGCCAACGTCAAGTACGCGGTGGCAAACATCTGGCAGAACCGTTACCGGCCGCTCGTCAGTCAATACCTCAATAAGAGCAAGTACACCGGCTACAGCGCGACCGCCCACTACTTGCTGGCCGACCCGGCGAACCTGGCCACGATCGAGGTCTGCTTCCTCGACGGCCGCGAGGCCCCCACCGTGGAATCGAGCGACGCCGACTTCGACACCTTGGGGATCCAGTTCCGCGGCTACCACGACTTCGGCGTCGCCCTGGCCGAGTGGCGGGCCGGCGTTAAGAGCAAGGGGGCCGCGTAAGCGCGAACGATCAAGGATCCGGGCGCTTCCTTGTCGCCGCCCCGGACTTGGGTGGACCGGCCGCGGTTTGGTCGTAGCCGCGGCCGGTTTGGTTTGCCCCCCGACGTCAACGGGTGAGGGGCTGAGGAGGTGAGGCGGTGATAGGATGATTCACTCCCTTCGCCGCATGCGGATCCTCTCGCCCTTTCGGGCGGTGCCAGCCGCAGTACTGCCGCGGTGATCGTCGAAATCGGCCGTGCGGTCCTCCCCGGCGGAAACGGCGATGGTGGCCTTTATCGCCGCAACCGGCGGTAAGCGATCGCGTCTCTCTCACCCCGTCAGCCCCTCACTCACGACACCTCCGCCAGGTCGATGCCGCACTGGACCGTCAGGCCGTCCAACTCCGCGTCGGAAAGCTCGCCGGTGTAGCCGAGCAGCTCGCGGAAGTCTTGCTCAGTCAAGGCCCCAAACGGCGCCTGCGCCGGGATCTGCGGCACGGGGAGGGGCTGGTCACACCATCTCACCTGCCGCCTCTTCTCGGCGCGCAGCCACACGGCGAACCGTATTCTGAACTGGCCACAGATTGAAAGGCAGAGGGCCTTGATAATGCACTTTCGCAGCGCGGCGAACAGCTCATAACCGGGATCCGGCAAAGGCTGCGCCGAGCGTTTCGCTTCCGTCTCGTGCTTTTCATCCTCGGATCTGTCGATCAAGCTGGCCGCGCAGAGCCATCGCCGCAGACCCGGAGCTAAGCGCTTTACCTCGATGCCCTGCCATTTGGGTTCCACTGGGCCCTTCATTATCGGGCCCTTCAGCCAGGCCTTTAGCCTTTCATGTGGGATGAACTTGCAATCCGGATGCTCTTCCTTCCACCGGCGAATGCGGAGATAGCGCCGCTCTTCATTGCCGTGGAGGTTGAGCCCCAGGGGTTTTCCGATCAATTCGAGGAGAAGCCCGGGACGCAGAGGACGTTTGGCCAGGGCACTCCGCGCGGAACAGGCCCGGCAGGGAAACCTCGTCAGCTTGACGCCGCACTCGGGGCATCGTCCGCGGGCCGGTAACAGCAGCGCTTCGGGCTGATCGCGAGCTTGGCAGCGCCGAGAAAAACCGCATTCCTTCAGCGACGGCTGCCACTTCCCCTTGGCGATCTTCAGGACCGTCCCCCTGGCGAGGCCCATTGCACGGGCGACGTAGCGCTGCGGGAAGCCCCGCAGGAGCAGTTGCTTCACTTCCTCGGCGGTCTCGATCGGGATAGTCATCAGTACCGGGGCCGGTAGGCCCGTCTGGGGTCCCAAGGCCGCCGATCGCCATGCCCTACAAGGGGCAGTCTACCACGGAGCCCGGCCGCGATTTGGCCGGGGGATGCTATACTATCCCCCGAGGCCGGCCGGCGCCGGGACCAAAGGGCCGCCGCACCACCAGGCCCCGCGCCGCCGGCCGGCCGTTTCTCCCTCTCTCCCCTTCCCAGCGCGGCCGCGACGTGCTAGGCTGGCCCCCGTCATGACCCCGTGCGGGTAGCTCCCGCGCGGCCGCGATCGCTGGGGCGGCCTTTTCTCCATTTGTGCCGCCCCGCGGCGATCGCCATAAATGGAGGATTCTTCGATGGACGGAGAACGAGACGAAGCTGTTCCCCAGGCGCAGGCATGCACTGCGCTCTTCCGGCAAGCCAAGGAGCAAGCCAACCAGTGCGTCTCGGGGGCACATCGCGTTTACCGCGCCGCGTTTCCGTGGTTCGATGCGGCCACGAGGCAGTTACCTCTTGAAGATTGGGAAGCGCTGAAATCTGCGCCAGCCCAGACTCTTTGGCGGCGCGCCCACTCCGAATGGTCAGCAATGACGGGGTTGCCGGCGCTTGCCAGCGAACCTGCATGGCAAGCGGCGGCTGTTGCGGTGGGATTTCCTGCGGCGCACTTCGCCCAAACCCCTTTCGATAAGCTGGTAGATGCCCTCGTTGCGTGGGCCGCGGGCAAAGCCGCGACGCGTTCCCAACCGATTCGAGCGACGCCTCGTGCGGTTTATGAGAAGGGCATCGCATGTCCCCAATGCAAAAGCACTAAGCATCGCGTCTGGTACGCGCGCCGCTACAAGGGGTACGTCCTGCGACGCAAAGTCTGCATCGATTGCGGCCGGAAGTTGGTCACCATCGAGCGACTCTTTGGCACGGACCCGGATGTGCATCACCCCACAGCCGAGAGGGGACCCAATAACAAAGAGTGCGCTACCAAACACGCGCCCGACTTCCGCTCCGTCCGATGGTTCGGGGCAGTCTACTCCTTCACTCCGAAACAGGCCGCTTGCGTGCGAGCCCTTTGGGAGGCATGGGAAAACGGGACCCCAGAACTGAGCGGCATCACGATCCTCGAAACCGCGGAGGTCGACGATTCCGCCGGCCGCTTCCCAAAGGTTTTCCGCGATAGCCCCGCTTGGGGGAAGATGATCGTCCCCGGGAGCACCAAAGGCACGTACCGGCTTTGTGCCCCGCCGGTGTAGCGGAAAGAATCTTCGTCTGGGCAGGAAAAGGTACAGGTAGCGGGCAGGTGGCGCCCAGGCGATCCGTTATGCTCAGCTCGATCCCACGGAGCTGAGCCATGACCGAACTGCTCTCACTGCCCCGCGCCGCACGCCGCGTCGGCGTAACCGCGAAGTGGCTCAAGACCGAAGCCGACGCCGCCCGCGTCCCTCACCTCCGCGCCGGATCGCGCTACCTCTTCGACCTGGCCGCCCTCTCGGAATGCCTCCGCGCACGGGCGGGCGGATCACCATTAGATGAACCTGCCACCCCGCCCGAACAGCCGCGGGGGAGCGCATGAGCGAGGCCCCGGGCAGCGAGAAGATCCTCCTGAAGCCCGCGGAGGCCGCGGAGGCCCTCGGCATTTCCCCGCGGCATTTGGTGACCCTGATGCAGCGCGGCGAGATCCCCGTGGTCCGCGTGGGCCGGTTGCTGAGGTTTCGCCCGGAGGACCTGGCCGCCTGGGCAGCTCGCCAGGCTGCGACTCCGTACCAGAAGCGCCCAGCAAACAACCGCCGAGACACGGAGGGCAGCACGGATGGGTGAGCCGGCAAGACGGCCCAAAGCGATCTTTCCACCTGACGCCCGCGTGTGGTGGCTGCAACAGGAGGTCCGTAGCAGCGGAGGACCCGCGGGCTTGACGCTCTCCGCGATGAACCTCTTCGACGATTACTGGTACCTGGCCGGTTATAAGCCGGGGACCATCAAGGTGCGGATGGCGGACGAGGCCCGCGTGATCGGCATCAGTGAACGGACTGCCGCCCTGGGGACGCTGCTGCTCGCGGACAAGGGTTGGATTCATGTATTTGACCGGCCGGCGGCAAGCCGATCGGCCCCGGGTTCTGGACGCTCCACGTCTACCGCGCTGCCGAGGCAGCCCAGGGGCGACGGGTCATACATCCGGAAGACCGTTACTTTCCGGGCATGGATCCCAGCGCGAAGGACCCGACCAAACCCGAAGAAACTGCGCAGTTTCTTCAGGTTACTCCCCAAAAACCCGAAGAAAGCGCGCAGTTTCTTCGGGTTACCGGCGCCGCTTGCATCGATCCGCACTCATCCGACGCGACTTGCACCGGCGGCAACCACAAAGAAGAAGAGAAGATATCCTCTTCTTCTTTGGAAGACCGGCTCGCGGAGCTGAAGCGCCGGCTCTGGCCGAAACGCGAGCGGACCGAGCCCGGGGAGCGGGATTTCCTCTACGGCCTGGCCATGCTCCTCGGCGATCTGGCCCACAACCGATGGCTCAACCGGCTGGTGGACAAGATCGAAGAGAGGAAGCCCAGCAGCCCCGCCGGCTACGGCATGACCGCCGCCAAAGACTTCGCCCCGGCCGGCTGCAACACCTGGCAACTCTTCAACCAGGTGGACGTGCCCGCGGAGTTCCGCAAGGTCGAGATCCCGGATCGCCCGCCGGCGGCCGGGGACTTCAAGCCGGCATCCCAGGCGACCGAGGCCGAATGGGAAGATGCCCGCAAGACGATCGCCGCGGCCCGCCAGGCCCTTAACAACGTGCGGCCCTGGTCCCCGAACCCTGAATCCTGAACCCATGACCGCGATCGCCGGCATCATCCTGAACAATCGCGAGGTCCGCGAGCTGCTCGAGCGTGGCCTGGTGGACGTCTGCCGCAAGGCGGTCCGCAACGGCCGCCGCCACGTCGGGGAGCAGCTCTGGGTCCGCGAGACCTTCGCCACGCGGGCGGACGGCGAGACGATCCGCATCCGCTACAAAGCCGACTTCCACGACGCCCCGGCCCGTGTCGTGCCCGCGACGGGAATTGCCCGGAGGTATCGCAGCGCCCGCTACTTCACCCGCGCGGGCAAGTACTGCCCGCGGTGGGCAAGCCGGCTGCTGGTCCAGGTCCTCGACATGCGGATCGAACCGGGCCCGGACGGGGACCTGGTGCTGCTGTCGCTGAAGCGCGTCGACGAAGCCACGCCTGAGGGGGTGACGGGGTGAGGGGATGACAAGGTGAACCAACTCATGCTTTTCCAATGGGATCGACCGCTGGCCCGGGCGCCATCGCCGGATCCGCCGTTTGCGGCCGCCAGCCGGACGAGCCGCCTGGCCGCCGAGCAAATCAAGCCCCACGCGCCGCTCATCCGCGATCGCGTCCTGGAGTTCATCGCGGGCCGTGGCCCGGACGGCGCGACCGACGAGGAAACCGCGCTCGGCTTGCGGATCCGCGAGAGCACGGCCCGGGCCCGGCGGGTCGAGCTGCGGGACCAGGGCCTCATCGCCGACTCCGGTCAGGTCCGGCCCACGACTAGTGGTCGTGCGGCGGTGGTCTGGAGGGCAAAGGGTTCAGAGTCCAGAGTCCAGAGCGGAGCCCTCGACTCTCGACCCTCGACTCTCGACTGAACAGCAGTACACGCACTGAAAAAATCGTGATCAACCGAGGAGGGGCTACTTGACAGGACCGGACGGGGCGGTATCCTGACTGGCGATTGAAGTGCTTCCTCAGCACGTCGGAGTTTAAACGGTGTTCATTCCAACGAGGAAATCAGGGCGCTTGCCCTGGCCGGTGTGGCGGATCCGCAAGGACCGCCGGGGTGTCTCCGACATCCTAATCAACGCCGCCTGGGGCAAGCGCCCTTTTTTGCGCGCACGCGCAGGAGGATTCGATGCCGACCAACTTGCGTCAGGCCGTGCTAGTGGTGGATGTGCCGGAGAGTTTCCAGCCCCAGCGGCCTTGGGAACTGCCGCCGACGATCGCCAGCGGGGAGCTGTTCATCAAGAATGTCACGCTGGACAGTGCGACGGGGTTCGCCCAGTGCTACAACAAGCGGGCCATGCAGCTCCACCTGGCCGAACGGAAGTGGGCCCTGGTGGTCCGGCTGTCGAAGTTCGAGTGGCAGGTGGAGGAGCAAGGGAGCGCCGCCACCGCAGAGGATCAACAGATCGAAGCTGCAGAGGAGCTTGGGCGGGAAGCGGGAAGATCGTGCGGAACCGCCCGGGCACGGCAGGCGAATGCCATCGCAAGGGGCGAGGCCCTCTCAGCTCTCGACAACCAGTGCTGGGACTTTCGCACTTTTGCCGCAAACATCGGATGCGGTCTCCAAGGGCACTTCAAGATCAAGCCGCCGGGGAAGAACGTCAACCGCCGGGCCTACGAGCGCGGATTCCTCTGGGGCTTCGAGGAGGGCATTAGAGACATTGTCCGCATGACGGTCTCAGATATTTTCGCGGAAATACCGCCCTCCGACAGCGCGGGGACCCGGCTTCCCAACCCGGCCTGGCGGCCGGGGCGAAAGGAGCAACCGATGGCGAGCATCACCAAAGAACCCAACGGCCGGCGGACGGTCCAGTTCGTCGGCGCCGACGGCAAGCGCCGTTCGATCCGCCTGGGGAAGGTGAGCGAAGAGTTCGCCACAGAGGCCAGGATGCACGTCGGGGCCCTGGTCGCCGCGGCCGGCCAGCAAACCTCCCCCAAGCCCTTCACGCTCCACTGGCTCGCCGGGCTGCCGGCCGACCTGCGCCGCCGGCTCCACGCGGCCGGCCTGGTCGCCGAGCCCAAAGAGGAGCGGGCGGACCTGGACGGGTTTCTCGCCGACTACCTGGACCGTCGGCGGCACACGGTCAGGCCGCGGACGGACATGAACTGCCAGCAGACCCGCAAGTTCCTGGTCCGCTTCTTCGGCGCGGACCGGTTGCTGGTGACGATCACGCCCGGGGACGCCGACGAGTTCCAGCTCGACCTGGCGGGCAAGCTGGGGCCGAACACGGTCCGCCGGCACTGCGCCCGGGCCAAGCAATTCTTTCGCGCCGCGGTCCGCAAGGGGCTCATCCAGCGGAACCCCTTTGCGGACCTGAAGGATTGCAGCGTCAAACCCAACGAGGCCCGCGATTACCACGTCAAGCCAGAGGAGGCGCAGCGGGTTCTCGACGCCTGCCCCGACGCCCAATGGCGGGCGCTATTCGCCCTGGCACGGTTCGGCGGCTTGCGCGTGCCGTCCGAGATCCTGCCCTTGACTTGGCAGGACGTGGAGTGGGAGCGGGGCCGGCTGCGGGTCACCAGCCCAGAGACGGCGCACCAGGGCAAGGCATCGCAGACCATCCCGCTCTTCCCGGAGCTAAAGCGGCAGCTCGAAGAGCTGTTCAACTCTCCGCCGCGGCCGCGGAGGTCCGATCCGGTGATCATCCGCTGGCGTGGACCCACGGCCAGTCTCGGGCCGCCTTTCGAGGCGATCATCCGCAACGCGGGCCTCACTCCCTGGCCGAAACTCTGGCAGAACCTCCGCCGGACCCGGGAGACGGAGCTGGCGGCGAGCTTCCCCCTTCACGTCGTCTGCGCTTGGATCGGCAATACCCGGGCCGTGGCGCTCCGGCACTACCTCCGGGTGACCGAGGCCGACTTCGCCAAGGCCGTGGCGGAACCGGCGCGCGCTGCACAAGGCGGTGCACTCTTCGCTGCAAGTGACCCCATCTTCGATGCAAGTCAGACCTCCATGCCGCTGGGGGGTCCAGCGGCCGGCGACGGCAAGGCTTTGGCGGACATCGACTTGCATCGACTTGCATCGCGTTGGCCTGAAACGCCCCAAGCCCGGCCGGCGGGGCCGGATGAGGCCGAAACCGGCCGAATAGCCCGGGCCGGAGTCAAAGTCAAGAGGGTAGCGGAAGGATTATCGGCGCCGGCCGGAAAACCGCGAGTTGGAGGAATGCTCATGATGGACGCCGCCGTCAGGCGATGGTAAAAGTGAATGTACTTCTGTCCCTGGGTTCGGAGTAAGCTGCGGGCGGCGTCGGCGTATGAATGCGAACAAGGCCTTTGACCTGGGTGTCAACTACCTGGAGAAAAACGAGCTGGCGATGGCGCTGCTGGCGTTCAACGAGGCCATCCGGCTCGATCCGAACGTGGCCCAGGCATACAATGGCCGGGGCGTCGTCCACGCCTTGCGAGACGAGTTGGACAAGGCGCTGGCCGACTGCTGCGAAGCCCTCCGGCTGGACCCCTGGAATCCCGAGTTCTACCGGACCCGCGGCTACGTCTACGGCCGGTTGGGCCAAGAGGAGCAGAGCCGCGCCGACCTGGCCAAGGCGGAAGAGTTCGAAACCGCGTTGGAAGAGCGAGCGCCTTAGCCCTTCTTGCGGGCATTTATCGTTTCGGTTCTTTCCGCACGTCCGGGCGCTTAGAGGGCACCAGGAGCACCCCATCCGCGCCGATCGATTGCACGCGATAGCCCTCGATCACGTCCCCCACGCCAACCGTGCGGTTGCCGATCAAGGCCACCGTGTCGCGGTGGTTTCGCGCCGACGCCACCGGCGGTGCGGGCCCAGGGACCTTGGTCGGGCCGGCCGGGGCGGCCGCCGCCTTAGCCGGCGGGTTGGCGCCGGCGGAGGCGGCCCCCTCGGGGGACGCCGAAGCGCCGCCAAGCTGCGCGATCAACACCCCTGCCAGCGCCACCCCCAGCACCGCGATAAAAGACAGTTGGCCAGGCGTGGCGATCAATCCGGTGGGTGTGCGGGGATCAGGCACGGAGAGGTCCTCCTTGGCGAACGGATTGCGACTTCGCGCCACTGGGCGAGTGGTCAAGTCAACTTCGGCGGCCAACGCGAGCGCGACCCTAGACTTATCGGTATTCTCCCTTCAGGCACTGAAATCGCTACAGATTATCACGGATTATCCATGTGCAAGCAGGAAAGGTGGGCAAACGGGATAATGTCTGCGCGACGTCTTTTTCGATCCAGGCTGGGGAGGCCAAAATGATCCTCGATCGACTGGAAAACGCGTCGATGTATCGGGGCCTTGGGGCGAGAATTGCTGCTGCACTGGACTACCTGTGCGGCGTCGAGGCCGCCCGGCTCTCACCCGGCCGGTACGAACTGGACGGTGACCGGCTGGTTGCGATCGTCCAGCGGTACCGGACAAAGCCGTTGGTGGAAGCGGTTTGGGAGGCCCACCGGCGATACTTCGACGTCCAGTACGTCGCCGAGGGGATCGAGCGGATGGGTTACGTGGCGCTGGATGCCCGTCTGGCGATCAGGCAGCCCTATGATGCGGGGCGGGACGTGGTTTTTTTCGACGCCTGGGGGGACCTTTTTGAAGTGGCCGCGGGGAGTTTTGCCGTCTTTGCTCCCCGAGACGTTCACGCCCCGGGTCTGGTGGCCGGCCCGTCGGGCGAGCCCGCCGAGGTGCTCAAGGTCGTGGTCAAGTGCCAGATCGAGCCATGAAGCCCGCCGGCAATCGGCCGGGTATGACAAACCAGCGTCACGGCGACTAGAGACTCATCAGATCGAAATCACGTTCAGCTTGAACCCCATGTTGCTATTGGCCGGAGGCAAGTGCTGGTTGGCGAGGTCGAGGTCCACCACCAGGGTCTTCGCCGGGGCGTTGTCGTCGGTGACGGCCAGGCTGACGCCGCTCCCGTTGAGCAACTGGTTGACGGCGTTGACGATCCCGTAGTTCAGCTTGAACCCCATGTTGGAGGCGTCGGCCCAGGTGGCCAAGAAGACCAGAACGAGGACGGCCACCGAAATCCCCGCCGCGCGGAAGACGACCCGTTGGTTCATGGCATTTCTCCTGATCCGATCTGCGGGGGCACCACGCTTGGCGTCCCCCGCGCTCGCAGAACCGCCCAGAACTCCGGCTACCATGATAAGCTAGGCCGGTCCGGCGTCAACGAAATTGCCGGCAAAGGCCCCGCAGATTCCCGGGGGGATACCAATGTACCTTCCGGAGTGTGCACCCCTAGGGTTAACGCCGATCAGGCCGCTGGGGCCTTCTCGCCGAACACGGCCTCACGAAGACACCCCAGGGCTTCGCGGAGGAAGGCCTCGTCCCAGTCGCGGACCACGGCCGGCGCCTGGAAGATCCGCTTGGGCAGCCGAAGCGCTTCCGGCGAGAAGCCCTCGCGGAGCTTGAACCCGTACTTCGCGCGGTGGATGGCCGCACCGATTTCGCTCAGGCGGTCGGCCGCCAGGTCGAAGCCGGCCAGTCGCAGCCCCCGCTCGACGATCGGCGGAGTGTAAATCCCCCGGGCAAAGAAACAGACGACCAGGCTGGAGAGGACCTGCCGCCAGCGCTCCTCGGCCAGGAGCGTCTCGACGAGTTCCCGCGGCGAGAGCTTCTGCTTGATCAAGGTCTTCTGGTCGACGCTGTAGCCGGCGTTGTCGAGGTGGCTGTGCCGGGCACCGATAAGGCAGCCCAGGTGTGCCGCCGGGCCGGTGTGGTAGCCCGGCATCTCGTTGCCCCCAAACGCCAGGGCGTAATCCTGGCCGCCGTAGACGCCGGCGGCGTAATCGACCCCGCGGGCCAGCGCCCGGTAGAAGTCGTTGGGCTGCCGGACGATCAACTCCGCGGCGGCAAGATAGCCCACCAGGTCGTTCCAGCCTAGCGCGATTCCGCCGGTCTCCTTTTCGGAGATCAGGCCATTCTGCCGGGCCTCGGTGGCCCAAGCCAGCACCACGCCGGTGGTCATCGCGTCCAGGCCCAGGGCCTCGATCCGGTCGATGAGCTTGAGGATGCTCTCGGGGGTGTCGAGGCCGAGCATCGCGCCGAGGGCGTAGATCGGCTCGTAGTCGTAGCCGATCATCGAGGTCTTGTAGAAAAAGGGCTCGTCGGGGTGCGGCTCGCGCAGCGCGGCGATGTGGATGCAGGCGACCGGGCAGTGCGCGCAGGCCAGCCGCCGGCCGAGGAGCCGCTCGGCGAAGGTTTCGCCGGAGACGGCCCCGGCGGCGTCGAATTGCGGCTGGGTGAGGTTGCGGGTGGGGAGTCCGCCTAGGGCGTTCAGGGGGGCGACGTTCTCGGGGGTCCCGAGGTCGTGGTATTTCTTCATCAGCGGCGAGTCGACTGCCGCCTGGTAAATCTCGTCATAAAGCGCGCGGTACTCCTTGCCGTCGCCAGCGGGGAGCGAGCGTTTCCCGGACACGACGATCGCCTTGAGCTTCTTGCTGCCCATGACCGCGCCCAGCCCCAGCCGGCCGAAGTGACGGTAGGTTTCCGTGGTGACGCAGGCGTAGGAGACCAACTGTTCGCCGGCCCGTCCGATCCGCATGATCGTCCGCAGGCCCGCGGCGGCCTCGCTGCCGCGGAGCACGCGGCCGGCGGTGTAGCTGCTCCCCATGCCCCAGAGGGTCGAGGCGTCGCGGAAGTGGACCTGCGGGCCGTGGACCGCGAGCTGGACGGGGATCTGGCTGGCCCCGCGAATGACGATGGCCCCATAGCCGGCCATGCGGATCGCAGCCCTGGGGGCACTCCTCGCCCAACAGCTCGATCGCCGCCCCGCTGCCGCCGAGGTGCTTGTCGAACAGGTCGGTCCGCCGCTCGACGCGGAACTGCTTTTTCGAGAGGTCCACGTAGAGGACCTTGGCCAGGGGATCGTCCGTGTGCATGCTGTTGCTCCGGAAGAAAGGGGTCGGGAGTTGCTTCAAGGCAGCCGGGTGCGAGCGGCGCGGCGGGCAAACGACTCCCGGCCCCCTTCCTCCTCACGTTTTTCCAGGACGAGGACGCCATGCGGGCAATACTTGGCGCAGACGCCGCACTGCTTACAGATCATCGGCTTGTTGATCTCCGCGTCCCAGAAGACCGCGCCGATCACGCAGGCCTCGCGGCAGTGGCCGCAGCCGATGCAGCGGCCCTCGTCGAGCAGGACACCTCCCGCGTCGCGGACCGCCAGGGCATCGACCGGACAGACCCGGGCACAGGGCGGGTCCTCGCAGGCGCGGCAGACCACCACCGTGAATCCCCGTTCCATCCCACCCGCCGAGCGGACTCCGATGCACGCCTTGGCCAGCCCCGGCTCCTCCTTGCGGGCACAGGCGAACATGCAGCACTGGCAGCCGACGCAACGCTCCGGGTCGATGACCGCCAATCGCGTTAACTTGGGCAAGCGACCCCCCTTTCGTCTGCAACCGCGACTTGCTTAACCCATTTTCTCCTGGCGTCCTGCGAACTCCTCGGGGGTTCTCAGGAAGGCCGAATTCTACCCCAGGTGCCGCCGGGTGGGTACCGTACTGGGACAACGAGGTGTGGCGAGGAGCGGCATGCACCGTGAGCATGCCCCCCATAACGGGCACCAACGCCATTAACGGGTAGTCCATGCTACAACCGTGGAGTTATTTGAGGCTGTCCAGGGATTCCTCGGGCGAAATGCGGCCCGAAACGACCATGAGTAGGACGGGCGTCTCGCCCGTCCGCACAGCCTGTTCATGGCCCCCCCGGACCGGCGGGACGCCGGTCCTACTGGATTCCCGCACGACCTCAGTTGCTGTACTGGGGCAACCCCAGATTACGATCCAAGTTCGAGTCGCCGGCGAAGGAGTGACCTAGATTTGTAGTGGGTTGACTCACCAGGCCACCCGAAAGCGGCAATCCTCCCCCCTGGAATCGAGCCACGAAACGGCGCCCCGAGCCATGGCAACCGAGATACGAGATGCCCCGGGATCGGTGTTGGCAGCGCTTCTGTCCGAGGAGAGTTTCCGGCCCTCGGCGCCGCGGACGCTCGAGGAAACGGGGCTGACCAACTCCACGGTCGAAGCCCTCATCCTGAAGTACCTGGCCGTGGTGGGGCGGAGCAGCGGCCGCGGGATCGCCGAGCAGTTGTGCCTGCCCTTTGGAATCCTGGAGGGCCTTTTCCAGGCGCTCCGCTCGCGGCAGATCCTCGTGCACAGCGGGTCGGCCCCGCTGAACGACTATTACTACGCGCTGACCGAGCAGGGGCGGGAGCGGGCCCAGGCGTACTCCCAGGCGTGTGCCTACATCGGGCCGGCGCCCGTGCCGCTGATGGACTACGTCCTCTCGGTCGAGGCCCAGACGATCCGCGCCGAGGCCCCCAAGCGCGAGCAGCTCGAACGCGCCTTTGCCGACATCTCGGTGGACTCGAACCTCTTCGAGAGCTTGGGCCCGGCGATCAACTCGGGGGCCGGCCTGTTTCTCTACGGGGCGCCGGGGAACGGCAAAACGACCCTCGCCCGCCGCATCACCAGTTGCTTCGGCCAGCACATCTGGATCCCGTACAGCTTGATCGAGGATGGGCAGTTGGTCAAGCTCTACGACGCCGCGTACCACGAGGTCGTTAAGGCCGACCACAACAACCTCGTCACGTCGGGGGAGCACGACCGGCGGTGGCTGCGGATCCGGCGTCCCACGGTGATGGTCGGGGGCGAGCTGACGATGGACAACCTGGAGATCGGCCACGATCCGCGGGCGAACGTGGCCGAGGCGCCCTTGCAGATGAAGAGCAACTGCGGCTGCCTCTTGATCGACGATTTCGGCCGGCAGCGGATCGAGCCCGCCGCGCTGTTGAACCGCTGGATCATCCCCCTGGAGTGCCGGCACGATTTCCTGACCCTGCCCACCGGCCGCAAGATCCAGGTCCCTTTCGAGCAGTTGATCATTTTTTCGACGAACCTGGAGCCCAAGGACCTGGTCGACGACGCCTTCCTCCGCCGCATCCCTTACAAGATCGAGATTGCCGACGCCACCGAGGAGGAGTTTCACCTGCTGTTTCAGCTCTACGCGCCGGCGTTCCACTGCGAGTGCCGCGGCGAGGTCGTCGAGTACCTGCTGGAGAAGCATTACCGGCCGCTCAGGCGCCCCATGCGGCGGTGCCACCCGCGGGACCTCTTGAGCCAGATCCACAATTACTGCCGCTACAACGGGCTGCCCACGGAGATGAAGCCGGAGTACTTCGACCGCGTGGTGCGAAGTTACTTCACGGTGGTCACGGGCAAGTGAGCGGGCCGGCCTGTCCGCCCGGGAAATCCGTGGGCCCGGCACTTCGCCCCGGAAGTCAGTGGCACCGGCGTCTCCGCCGCGGAAATCAGTAGGACCGGCGTCTCGCCGGTTCGTCTCGCCGGTCTGTCTCGCCCGGTCCGCCTAGCCCTCGCCAAGCGGCCGGAGATCGGGGACGACCAGGTACTCGCTCCCGTCGGAGAAGGGGAGTCTGGGGCCAAAGGTGTCGGCGGTGAGCGGCTGGCTCAGCGACGTCAAGCTGTCGGGCGTGACCAGGCCGGTCGGCTTCCCCCGGCGGGTGACGACCGCCACGGGCCGCGGGTCGCGGGTGAAAAAGTCGTGCAAGGCGGCGAAAGTCGCGTCCTCCTCAAACCGCGGAACGTCGGCGGTCATCACGTCGGACACGAGCGACGATTCCCGCGTGCCGCCGGCCGCCGGGCCGAAGACATTTTCCGGAAAGACCAGGCCGGCCAGCTTTCCGTCGCGATCGACGACCGGGACGGCCACCGGCGGCAAGGGGCCCACCAGCGGCGCCGCCTCTCCGAGCGGTTGGTCCGTGCGAAGCCAGACCGTGCACGGGGTCATGACGTCGCTGGCCCTGGTCCGCTCGAAGAGTTTTCCCGGGCCGGCCAGCGCGGCCCAGGCCGTGGCGTCCCCGTCCGGCTCGCCGGAGCGGACGACGCAGTCGCGGCCCGAGCTCTTGGCCGTTTGCACCGCGCGGACGGCCCGCTCCAGGACGGCCTCCGCGGTGCTCGCCGTCTCGTCGGCGCCGGCCACGCCGAAGCTTGCCGTGAGTCGGAGCATGCCTTCGGCCAGGGGAATCTCGGTCGCAGCCAGGGCGGACCGGGCCGATTCGGCCCAGGCCGCGGCCTCCGCCTCCGATTTCTTCGGCATCCAGACGGCGAACCGTCCGCCGCCCAGGCTGCAAAGGACTTCCGCATCGGTGCACAGGCCGCGGAGCCGGTCGGCGGCCGCGCGGATCACGGCGTCCCCCGAGCGGCGTCCGTAGAGCTCGTTGATCCGGCGGAGCTGATCGAGGTCGGCCACCACGCAGGCGGCCAGCAGCCCGGCCCGCGGCGGCGGCCGCTTTGCCAGACCGGTCAGCGGGTCCACGTCGGCCTGCTGCCGCAGCCGCCGCTCGAACTCGAGCACCCGCGCGGCGGCGCGAAGCCGGGCGAGCAGCTCGCCGTAGATGATCGGACGCGCGAGGAAGTCGTCCACGCCGGCTTCCACGGCCTCGGCGAGCAGTTCCGCGGTGGGCGACGGGACGATGAGGAACGTGAACACGGGGGAGGACGGTTCGCGGGACACGACGGCCCGGCACAGCGCCGGTCCCGCCGAGGGGTCCGGACCGGCGTCCAGCAGAAGCACGTCCGGCGTCTCCCCCTCGATGGCCGCCACGGCCTGTTGCCGATCGGCAGCTTGTTGCACTTCGTAGCCGAAGGTGGTGAGGAATTTCGACACGTGCCGCAGGAACCGTCGATCCTCGGCGACAATCAACACCACAAGCGGCCGCGAACGTGAGGACCCTGCCATCGTGACTCTCGACATTGCGGTTGCGTGCCCATCGAAAGTCTAGGTCATTCCGCGGCCGGCGGCAGGTGCGGACGAGCACGCCCCTCCGCTGTCTCCCCACCCCGTACAACAAGGCCGGGGAGGAATCGAATGCTATACTTATACTGCAAGCGCTCCACCTTTCTTGGGGTTATTCTGCCGAGGGGCCAGAGACCATGCGAACGCAACTGATGCTGGACCAGGCGGTGGGAATGCCCTGGCTGGAACGCGAGCCGGCCGACGGCGGGGCCCCGGAGCGGACCCCGCTCTCCTCCTTCCCGTTTACGCTTGGCCGCAGCGAGGCCGCCGATCTGACGGTGGACTCCGGCCGGGTGTCGCGGGAGCACGCGATGATCGTCTCCGAGGAGGGAAAGTACCGCGTCCGCGACCTCGGCAGCACCAACGGCACGTTCCTCAACGGCCGCCGGATCGACGAGGCCCCGCTGGAGGACGGCGACCTGCTCGTGCTGGCGGACATCGAATTCAGTTTCTTTGCCGGTCGCCCCCAAGCGCCGCAAAGCATGGTTACCCAGGTGATGCAGGCCGAGCGCTCGCGTTCGGGCAAGGGGCCGCGCGGCGAAGAAGTCATCTGGGAGATCCGCAGGCTGCACGAGACCCTCGCCCAGCGGACCATCGAGAACCTCTGGACGCCGATCGTCCGTCTCGAGGACGGGGCGTTGTTCGGCTACGAAGGCGGCGGCGCGGACGGGGGTGAGCCCGGCAATCGATCGAAGGCCCAGCGGCTCTTGTGGGCCACGGACTGCCGGGTGGTGGCACGGCTGCGGCACCTCCGCCGCCTGGTCGCCATCGAGGAGGCCGCGGCCTTTGCGGAGGGCACGTGCGTCCTGTTGAAGCTGGACCCGTGCGAGATCGGCAGCCCGGGCCTGGCCGAATCCCTGGGGAAGCTGCGGGGACTGCTCCCGGCGGGGCGGGCGATGATCGTGGAAGTGCCCGACAGCGTCGTTTCCGACACCCCCTACTACCGCGACTTCCGCGCCCGCTTGCAGGCCGCGCGGATCGGCATTGCCCACGGCGATTTCGCCGCCGGCGCGGCGCAGCTCATGCAGCAGGACCAGATCGGGCCCGACTACCTCAAGCTCGCCCGGCCGATGGTCCGCGCGATCCACCGCTCGCGGGAGCGGCAGCAGCAGGTGGAATCGCTGGTCACGGCGGCGCGGCAGGTCGGCTGCGAGGTGATCGCCGTTGGCCTGCGGACCAACGAGGAGCGGGAGGCCTGCCGCCGCCTGGGCTGCCGATTGGGCCAGGGGGAGTTGTTCGGGGGTCCGCGCCTCGCCGCGGCGCAGGCCTCCACCCAAGGTGCCCGTCCCCAGGAGTAGTCCCCAGAATCGATCCGCCGGAGAGGTTCCACCGTGCCACCGCTGGTCTGCAACATGAACGAACCGATCGCCGGCTACACGCTCCGTGGGCGGATCGGCACCGGCGGCTACGGCGAGGTCTGGAAGGCCGACGCGCCGGGCGGCCTGAGCAAGGCCGTCAAGTTCGTCTACGGGCAGTTGGACGACGAGCGGGCGGGCTGCGAGCTGAAGGCCCTCAACCGGATCAAGGAGGTCCGCCACCCCTTCCTGCTCTCGCTGGAGCGGATCGAAGTCGTCAACGGCCAGTTGGTGATCATCACCGAGCTGGCCGAGATGAGCCTGAAGGACCGTTTCCGACAGTGCTCCCAACAAGGGCTCGCGGGCATTCCCCGCGACGAGTTGCTGGTCTACCTCCGCGACGCGGCCGACGCCCTGGACTACATGAGCGAACACTACTCGCTCCAGCATCTCGACGTCAAGCCGGAGAACCTGCTGATCGTCGGGGGGCGCGTTAAGGTCGCCGATTTCGGCCTGGTCCGCGAGATCGCCAGCCAGACCGTGACGATCATGGGGGGCCTGACGCCGGTCTATGCCGCCCCGGAGTCATTCCACGGGCACCCCAGCCGCCACAGCGACCAGTACAGCCTGGCGATCGTCTACCAGGAGATGCTCACCGGGGTCTTGCCGTTCCCCGGCAAGACGACCTCGCAGTTGATGGCTCAGCACCTTCACAACCGCCCCCGGCTGGCGCCTTTGCCGGAGTCCGACCGGGCTTGCATCGCTCGCGCCTTGGCCAAGGCCGTGGAGGAACGCTTCCTGAGCTGCCGGGCGATGGTTGAGACCCTGTTGGCGGCGGGAAACCGCCCTGCGGAGCATTGCCCGGGCGAGATATCACCCGTCACCCAAGCCCCGGAGACGCGGTCCGACGTGGTGACCCTCGTCACCGGCCAGCCGCCGGCCGCGGCCCCGTTGTCGGGCGGCACGTGGGGTGGAGACCACCCGCCGATGCTCGCCACACTGCCGCTGGACGAGTCGGCCGCGCGGGATTCCGGGCCGCCCCGCTCCGCGGAGCCGCCGTCTTCTCCTTCGACGGCCCTTCCGCTCCGGCCATCGGGCACCGCCCAGCGGATCGAGGCACCGAGACCCGAACCGAGCCTCTCCTATCTTCCGCCGGTCGAGGTCGTTGAACCCGGGCCGCGGTTCCGGCCTACGTTGTTTCTCGGGATCGGCGGGACGGCCGCGCGGACGCTCCGCCGGCTGCACCAGCGGCTCCACGACCGCCTGGGGAGCCTGGCGGCCGTGCCGGCCTTCGACCTGCTGCTGGTGGATACCGATTTGAGCGTCGTCACCCAGGCCACGCAGGGCGAGGAGTCGGCGGCCTTGAAGTCCCGCCAGACGCTCGGCCT
>Ga0315280_10004301_pt1 | contig 21148 bp, 21 predicted proteins | sample YL17G06_40_MG_FD_203697 | JGI IMG/M metagenome (GOLD analysis project Ga0315280, IMG submission 203697) | Sediment microbial communities from Yellowstone Lake, YNP, Wyoming, USA - YL17G06_40 | ecosystem: Environmental > Aquatic > Freshwater > Lake > Sediment | place: USA: Wyoming | collected...
TCATGGCCGACGCTTATGCCCGAGTGACGGGAAAGCCGGGCGTCTGTCTCACTACTGCTGGACCTGGGCTTACAAACGCCCTCACAGGACTAGCTACTGCATATAGTGATTCGATACCGGTTCTTCTATTGGCCGGTGAGATCTCATCAAACCTCATTGGAAAAGGGAAGGGCGTACTTCACGAGATCGACCAGACATCACTCTCCACACCGGTCACGAAAGCCGCACATTGTGTCCTCAACGTAGCGGAGATTCCGGGAGTGATCGAGCAGGCTTTCAGGGAGTTGCTTGCGGGGCGGCCAAGGCCTGTCTACATCGGGCTACCAGACGACGTTCTCGGAGCCACATACGACCTCCCAATGCCCAAGCAGGAGACTTACCTCCGGGAGAGCCAAGCTGGTGACGAGAACTCGATCGAGAAAGCCGTCAACCTTCTTGTTAGGTCTCGTTCTCCGGTAATCTTGGCGGGCGGAGGCGTTGTCAGCTCTGAAGCCTCTCTGGAACTTGTCGAGGTCGCAGAACTTCTCTCCGCTCCTGTGACTACGACAGTAATGGGAGCTGGCTCAATGCCGAGTGACCATTCTCTGTTCTTTGGTCGGACTAGAATGCCCAAGGCTGTCGATGCCGTTTTTCAGGAGGCTGACGTGATGCTTGCAGTTGGCACGAGATTCTCGTCACTCTCAATGAGGAACTGGGCCTTGAAGATTCCTGAAAACCTCATCCATGTAGACATCGATTCTCAAGAGATAGGGAAGAACTATCCTGCCAAGATAGGCATACAAGGAGACGCCAAACTAGTTCTTCAGCAAATGGCCAACAGACTTCGATCCACACCTCGAACTGACCGATCAGATTGGCAAAGAAAAGCTGAGGGCCTCAGACAGTCAGCTTGGGAAGAGTTGAAGGTGGCTTATCCAAAAGAAGTGGGAGCTGTGATGGACATTAGAGGAGCCCTTGAACGCAACGCCATTGTGACGGCGGATACGACCATTCTCTCATACTGGATGCAGAGGATATTTCCGATCTATGAGCCCCGCACTTTTCTGTACCCGTTCGGATATGTGGCGATGGGTTATGCTCTGCCAGCCGCAATTGCCTCAAAGATAGCTTCTCCTGAGAGACAAGTGGTGGCGGTTTGCGGAGACGGGGGCTTCATGCTCACATGCCAAGAACTTGCTACTGCCGTTGAAAATGGGATCAACATACCTATTCTTCTCAACAACAACGCGAGCTACGGTATTCTGAAGCATCTTCAGAACCTGCGCTTTGGAGGCAGACATTTCGGAGTGGACCTGTGTAACCCTGACTTCGCGAAGTTGGCAGAATCTTTTGGAGCTAGGGCTGTGAGAGCAGACAGGCCTGATCAAATGGGGTCCTGCTTAAGAGATGCGCATCAATCGGATCGACCGACGATCATTGAGATCCAGACTCAGTTCACTCCGCCTGGCTGACGGGCAGATGATTCACGGCTCTTGCTGGATGACAAAAGGTGGAAGAATGGATTTCAGAATGGTCGTCTTGGATCATCGGACGCTTAGCTCCTTTTGCTCATGGCTTCTTCCTTTAGATGTTGTTGATCTCAGTAGTTTGGAAGAGGACAAGGCCTTGGCTGTCTACATGTGAGACTGCTTTTCACTCAACTCTTCCGTGCCTGTGATCTATCGTTTCTGATTCTAGTGTCTGGGAACAGACTTGACCCAATCAACATATTGTCTGAGGCCATCCTTGAGAAGCACTGTCGGAGCGTAGCCCAGAATTCGCCTGGCCAATCGTATGTCCGCCTTACTATGCAGGATCTCTCCCTCACGGAACGACTGATACGCAGGTCTTAGACCTGGTCTTCCGATCACCTTGATGAGAAGCTCTGCCAGGTTGTTGATTGTGATCGGCCTTCCGGATCCGATGTTCATGACTTGGCCTAACGCCATTCTCTTCTCAAGAGAGAGCATACATGCATTCACGGCATCCTTGACGCTCAGGAAGTCTCGCGACTGTCTTCCGTCACCATAAATGATGGGAGGCTTGCCACGTAGAAGTCTATGAACAAACTTGGCCACAACTCCTGCATATGGCCCTGGGTTCTGACGTGGGCCGAAGATGTTGAAGAATCTCAAGCAGACTATTGGTAGGCCGTAGGTCTTGTGGAAGGACAGAAAGTAGTTCTCGGCAGCGAGCTTCGATGCCGCGTAGGGAGAGATCGGTTTTGGGGGTACATCTTCTCGAATACCTGCCTTTCCAGCATCACCATAGAGCGCACATGAGGAAGCGTACACTGCAAGCTCGACATCTGCTTTGCGGCAAGCTTCCAAGAGATTGAGGGTGCCGAGAACATTGACTTGGTTCGTCAGCAAGGGATCCTTGATCGAGTGCTGAACGTCCACGACAGCGGCGAGATGAAAGACCACGCGCGCACCTTCTGCTGCTTCCAGCATCTTCCGAGCATTGCGCACATCACCTTCCAGTAGTCTGAAACCGTTCTTTCCAATGTGATGACCTATGTTCGCCAGTCTTCCTGTCGACATGTTGTCGAAAACAGTGACTGCAAAGCCTCTCTGCATCAGCCCGTCTACAAGGTGGCTACCAATGAATCCCGCCCCTCCTGTGACCAGCACGTTCTTTCGGTGGGTCATTGCCTTCCAGTCTTCCTTCTCTGAAGCACTATTGAGCTGAGGAACAGGAACTGTCTCTCAGCAACTCTATCCAATATGAACCTTTGAGCTTCCAGCTTGTTTCGCTCTCCAGTGGTCTCAACCAACTTCCTATCGCCCAAGGATCTCACTATAGCATCTTTGAGAGCTTTAGGATCGTGTGGACTGACTAGGATTCCGTTCCATCCATCCTTTATCACTTCAGGTATGCCTCCCACTTTTGAGGCTATTACAAAGAGCCCACACGCCATGGCCTCCAAGAGAGCTCTGGGCAATCCCTCACTCAAGGATGGAAGGACAAATATCGAGGATGAGAAGAGATGCTTCCAAATCTGATCATGTGGAACCTGACCCACGAATCTGACTCTGTTTTCTAGCTTGAGATCGCTGGCAAGCTTCTCTAGGTTTTCTCTCTCAGGCCCATCTCCGACTACCACTAGCTCCGCATCGGTTATGTCTTGCAGAGCTTTCAGAAGCGTCTCTATTCCCTTGATTCTTGTGAGCGTCGCAATTGTGATCAGCCTTTTGTCAACTCGTCTTGCATCGATATCCTTGGGCAAATCAGAAATGTCCAAAGGCGAAGGAAGAACGACAGTCTTCTTCGCCCCCATTTCTTGAACCACTTCTTCAAGGTTTCTGCTCACACACATAACACCAGAAGCTTTGGAGACAGTCCAGCCGACGAGTCTCTTCTTGATACCTCTTGCTCCAATCAACACATCGCTTCCGATGACTTGTACCACTGACGGAACGCCGAGAATCTTAGAGGCTAATGTTGAGGAGAATCCGTCAGGAAATGCATATTGAGCCAACGTCAGATCTATGCCTTTCTGCATTGACCGAAAAATGATGCACAGGACGAGTAGTGGAACTATCAGGAGAGCGCTTCCCTTGTTGAATAGGCGCATGGGTTTCCAAGACAATATGTCGACCTCGCAGTGTTCGCTCAGGCCTCTAGCCAAGGGGCCAAGATGTACTGGCAAGTGTCCAACAACGAGGACGCGCATCCCGCTCAGATCCACCTTACATATTCACGCAAGGAGCCTATTTAGTGGAAGCGGCCGAGCCTTTGTTAGTTTGATGCTATCCACTTTCACCACGACGCAGAACCTGTCTAAATCAAAAGGCCGTGTGACTGGCAGAGCAAGTCTGTAAAGCGAGTCCTTCAGATCATTTCACGTACGACGTGGTATGACGGTCGGACCGTCAGTGGCACGATTGGCCGACATCGTTGGTTCCGCCACTTGGCAGACTACATGCGCCTTGAACCACAGTAACCTAGGTTTATGTTTGCTGTCCCTGCGATCGCTTCTTGCAGATCACTATTGTGCAGTGCCCGTACTTTTCAGGGTTGACAAACTTGTCTGCAAACCACCGCCAGAGTCTGCTTTCCCCATTCCTTCTCCAAGGTACATGGTTGTCCACTCTGTATTGTTTCAGTACGGTGAATCCGACATTTGTCAGCTCGTTCCTCAGCCAGTCTTCATCTGAAGGTTCATCCTTTACGCCTTCAACTGAGTAGAATCTGTCTTTCTTCCCGAGCTTGTTCATGACCCTGTCAAATAGCATGAATACTGCGAACGGACTCCTCCAGAAGCTCTTCAGCCAGCCCGTCCTTGGCGTACTGCAGAGGAGCAATTGATCGGCTCTGAGAATCCTGAAGCATTCCCTCAGGGCCAAGGTCTTGTCCTTGACGTGTTCAAGTACTTCCGACAGAATGACAAAATCGAAAGAGTTGTCTGTGTAAGGGATCTGCTCTGCGGTGCCAAGAACGTTTTGATGAGGACTGTACTTCATTATCTTGGCACTGATGTCTAGATTATGATACTTGTTCAGGTCGACATATTTGGGAAGAAACCGGACCATAATGCCTGTTCCGCCGCCTACGTCCAATATCTCTCCGTCTTTGTCTATGAACTTGGCCAACTCCCCCTTGATCTTCGATGTTCGCCACAAGAAGTAGTCTAGAGAATAACCAAAAGGCCTAGTGGAGAAGTCTATCTGTTCGTATAGAGTGTCGTATGGGTTCTTGCTCATAGTCAAGGAGAGAGAGGGGAACTGACTTTAAGCTATTGTTCGTGCCTCTGGGTCTTCGTTGGACAGTCTTTCGAGGTGGGTATGTGGGTGACTAGTCATTCAAGGGAATCTGAAGCGAACAGTCAGGTGATCTGCAAGGCAAGAGGATGGGGTCTGTGGCATGGCTTTGTCCAATGTGGAGCTTTGAGGAGCGAGGCAGTTTTTAATCTGGTGTCAAGAGCAATATATGGCTCGTAGGTGTCCTCTGATACGGTTGATTGCAGAAGCCCATGAAAGACAGGCGACAGAGAGTTGCGCAGGTCTTCCGAGATGAATGGTTCGGACACAGATGCAAGATCGCTCACCAAGCAAGCGGGCTCGGTGAGAATCGCAATTCTCTGTAGGCACGACTTTTCTCACTTAGAACCAGGAGACAAGCTTCACACATACGACAAGATCAGAGCGCTCGCAACACAGGTTGACGTTACTCTATTCCTGCCTCGTGGCTACGCGGCGCGAGAGATGCAATCGCATATGAAGATTGTCCAAGTTTCCCAGGGCCTATTCTTTGCTCTGGGATTGGTTTTAGCTCTCTTCATTCATCGAGATGAGTACGACTGTGTTTATAGTAGGGATCCCCTGCTGATGCCCTTAGCGGCACCTATGAAGGCGTTTGGTAAGATATTGGTCATCGAGATGAATGGAATCCCGTCACTCTGGGCCGAGATTCATAGACGGAGTCACAGGATTCGTGCGCCCCAACTGACCCCAATCATATGCGCCCTGATGCACCAAATTGAGGCTTTGGCGATTCGTTTTGCAGATTTGGTCTTTCCTGTCACAGAAAGAATGAGAGAGACGCTTCTGCGAGATTATGGCGCCGATCCTGGAAAGATCATCGTGGTGCCGAATACCGTGGATACAGATGCTTTTAGGCCGCTCGAAGCTGGGAGGGAAGAGACTCGTAGCAGATTGGGTATAGAGCGAAAGACGGTTGTCCTATACTTCGGTACGTTCACGGCAAGATGGAGAGGCACGGATCAGCTTTTTCATGTGGCCAATCTCGTGCTACAGAGGAGAGAAGATATCGTTTTTCTTGTCGTGGGGTCAGGTCCGCTACTCGAAGGAATCGGAAATGATGCAGTTGGATCGAGAGCTTTGAGTCGAGTTCTACAAGTAGGTTCAGTCGACCACCATCTCGTACCGCTCTATCTCAACGCAGCTGACGTCTACGTCTATGATCTGACCCAAGCGGCGGTCGGACTGATAGAGAAGCAAGGACTGTGCCCCTCAAAGATCTTGGAGGCAATGGCTTGTGGCAAACCCGTGATAACTCCCAAGGAGTCTGAGCTAGAAAGCATGTTGCAGAAGTCGGGTGGGGGACTCTCAGCGTCCTCAATGAAAGAGTTGGTTGAGTTGATAGAGAAGCTGACAGATTCACCGGGTCTTGTGAAGTCAATGGGTGTCAAGGCAAGGCAGTATGTCGAGTTGAATCATGATCTGACACGATTGACGCAACGTATGGTAGAACTGATAAACGAGACCGTTTCATCCAGAAGAGAGTAGGCCGGGAGTAGCTTTTGTGTGGTATAGCTGGTATACTTGGAAAGGCAGCTCGGAAAGAAGCAATTCAGAAGATGTGCTACTCCATACGCCATCGCGGCCCTGACGACGAAGGATACTTCGTTCGTGACGGAATCACTCTTGGATCGGTTAGACTCAGCATTATCGACCTGAAGACTGGTAGACAACCGATCCACAACGAGGACTCATCTGTATGGATAGTCTACAATGGTGAGATCTTCAACTATCAAGAGTTGAGGAAGGAGTTGGAGCCGCGACACAAGTTCTCCACCAGTTCTGACACTGAGGTTATCGTCCATTTGTACGAGGAGCTGGGGCCGAGATGTCTAGAGAAGCTTAACGGCATGTTTGCGTTCGCTATCTGGGATGAGAAAGCCGGGAACTCTTCCTTGCGAGAGATAGAGTTGGAGTCAAGCTGGTGTACTACTGCCAGAGTGGAGGCCACTTCCTTTTTTCCTCCGAGATGAAGGCGATCCTTGAGTTTGGTATGGAAAGGGCTCAAGGGCCTGCTTGGACAGCAGCCCGGGAAGAAGGCTCACTCAATGGCTAGGTTTCTACGGACTAGCAGTTTTGGAGCCAGCCAACCATTACCCAACGATGCCACTCGCTAGGTAAGAGCCTTGATAGGTGCATGCAGCCTTCAAGCCAACCAAAACCCAATGGAGGTGAATGAAGCCGAGTTACCGCAATATCCGAGAGTTTCTGCCTAAGACCACGTCGAGAGACTGGGCTGTCCGCATCTTCATCTTCGCCTGCCTCATCTACAACGCATGGGTCGTTCTCAACGCCAGAGCCCAAGAACCGTTAACAACGATCATCCCGAAACTCAACTATGTCTGGAATTCTCTAACCTTTCTCCAGACGAAGACAGAGGCTTCACCAGGATGAAAAACCTAAATTCGCATCCACTGTAAGAGAAACATGGGAATGTCGACTGCCTTGAACACGGGATTCGCCAATGCCAATGGGAACTATTTGACATGGACATCTGACGACAATTTCTACGCCCCCGATGCCATAACGAAACTCCTCTCGTTTCTGGAGACTCAGAACTGTCAATTTGCGTACTCAGATTTCTACAGGTTCTCTGAAAAGAGTCCGTCTGATCTTCAGATCTTGAAGCTGCTAGACATTCCTGACCTAGAGAACAAGAACTGTATTGGCCCCTTTTTTCTCTATTCTCAAAGGGTACATGAAACCGTTGGAGAATACGATCCAGATACATTCCTAGCGGAAGACTATGACTACCTGATCCGGGTATCGAAGAGATACTCTATGCATAATCTTCCTGAACCGCTGTACTACTACCGAGCGCACACACAATCCTTAACCACATTGAAATCTCGTGAAGTCAAGATGGTGGATATCCTAGTTCGATTGAAAAATGATCTACTTGATGCTGAGCAGGCGGCTACCTTCCTGCTCAACTTGACCTCTTCGAAATACCCGAGCCGTTTTGAAGCAAACAGGGTTCTGACGAAAGTTGTGTTCTGGAGAAAGATCAATAGAGTGACAAGGGATCTCGAAGCAGGAAGAGTGTGTCTTAAGGAAGCCAAGCTAGCTCTGCGAGACATTGTGATAGGTGAGTCTCTGTCTTCACGGGATGGAACGATTCTCAGGACACTTAAGGGACAACCAAGGCCTCCCTAATTCTGATGATAAGAGTGGTCTATGACTGAAATTATGGAGTAACCGAACCAACAATGCCAAGGATTCTGTTTGTCACTCAGAATGTCTGGCTACAACACATTCTTAAGCTCGCAGAAGGCTTGAGGGAATGTCGAGCAGACACTAGAGTCATCTGCCTTAATGAGTACCCCTTGGCTCCCAGGTTCACTCTCCTGCCATCTCCAAGACTTGTCTCTAACATCATTGAATTTCATCCCGATGTGGTCTTCACAGATGTATGGGCTTTCGATGCCTGGATTGCGCGGTTCGCTAGGTATCCCATTCTTGCGTATTTGCGGGGTGACATTTGGAATGAGTTTCCATACTACATGCAGTGGATGCGTCGGACAAATGGTTTCCAAAGGAGATTATTCACGATCTGGACACATTTCATTCGAGAAAGAGGATTGGATTTTGTTCACACGATTATGCCCTGCTGCAAGTGGCTTGCCCACATAGCTGAGAAACATCGCCCTCACAGGAAAATGCGTGTACTATACCATTCCATGGACATGGCCCCTTGGACCATTGATAACACTGGAGAAATGGAGTTGAAGCACCCTGCGGCGGTGTCGGTGTTCAGTTTCAATGTCCTTCCCAAGGTGATGGGGCTGGTTCGTTTTATTGATGTGGTCCGAGCGATGCCTCACGTTAACTTCTACGTGGCCGGATCTGGACCACACATGAATTACGTGACATCTCGAGACGTGCCTCAAAATATGAGATTCGTTGGCCGATTGTCTCACCCTGATGGCGTGAGATTGTTTCTGAAGGCCGCGGACATCTTTGTTCACCCCTCCGGTTTGGATGCGACTCCATCGGCTGTGCTAGAAGCGCAGATGATGAAGAAGCCAGTCGTAGCCACGAATACCGGTGGTATCCCGGAAATTGTCTGCGAGAGAAGCCTGTTGATAGAAGACGGCGACATAGGAGCATGGGCACGCACGATTCAGTCTCTTCTTGACCACCCCGAGGATCGCGAACGTCTGGGAGAACGGGGAAGATCTTTCGTGCAGGAGAATTTCTCAATTCAGAAGGCCGCAAGCAATCTATGCAACTACATTGTAGAAATCACTGGTCATTGAAGATCTCAGTGCTACACGGTTAACCACATCTATGATCTTCCTCACGAGATTCGTGATGAAACCTCTGGGAGGTAGTGATTCTGTCCGCCATTTTCTCTCGGAAATTCCGTAGCTTTGTAGCGCTGGCAGTCGAAGCATTGCGGACTCCTCGATGCCAGCTTCTGTGCTAGTTTCAAAGCGATTAGTTGAGCGTCGTCACTCTGATCGTGTCCCTCTGTTCAGTTTATCTCGATGTCACCCGATCCCAAGCAAATATGAGTCGGCCTTTTTTCCTCCAACTCGTCTTAGGAAGCCTATTGTATGCCTCCCCATACGGAAAGTCCCCATAGAGTTCAAGATGGCCCAACTGAGCATTCTCTGAGGCAGCGATTATGTCGCAGACCAAAGCCATCTACAAACTCCCCTCAGAGCCAGTCCATTCACAACAACGATCACTGGGTTCTCATATCTCTCAACCATCTCAGTGAACTTCTGTCACTCTCACAAGCTTTGCACCTTGGACCGAATCCACCTCCGATGTGAAGATTTCTCCTTTCAGATCGGTCCGAAAAGAAGCGAAGTAGCAATGGGACAACCAAGACAGGGGATCCTTTGAGAAATCACTGGACATCAGCTAGGGTAGCGACGTTCAAGGGATCCTGTGCTCTGAGCGAACGAGAAGACAGAGAGCAAACTCAAGATCCTCATGGGAAGATGACGATACTTCCCTATTGAGACAAAGGATGCACTATCTCACTCATACTTGATGGGAGTACGAAATCAGTCAAGACTCCGCGGCAGCAAATACAACTTGGAGGATAAGAATCCTACGAAATTATGCGAGAAGTTTCGAGGGTTTGATGGGCCTTCACTGGTCTATCTCTTTCTGTTGTATTTCTCGCATAGGCACATAGGAGCAGTCTGATCATGCTCCGCATCTTATCTGGATTTATTCGAAGGAATGGTGCAAAACTAATTAGCTTCTCAATGACGTTCAATCTGAGTTGTAAGGTTTCAGGATCTCTCTTGAACATATCCAATATGGCTACTCTACGAGATTCATTCTCTTTCTTTTCTTTCCTTCCAGGACTTGATTATGGACGTTCCTTGTGCTCAATGCTTCTTAGGTAGGCTTCAATTCGATCTATTCTGGGCTCTGGTTCAGCCAGGTAGATGACCCTAGGTATTTGAGGTTCAACTGAGCCTTCATCGAAACGCTTCTGACCCCGTGTTTTTCCTCCGAGATGTCTGTTCACATAGTACCCTACCGAACTCCTAGGATAACCAGTAGCGGCTGCTATCTGGTCGATGGTGAGTCCCTGTTCCCTCAGCTCCCTAATCCTAGATAGTCTTCCAAGGTTCGGTTTGTACATAATCTAATTAGATATCATTGGATTTCTTGAATCCACCTGATGAATGATACGAGGCGGCTTCAATAAGCATATACATTTCGCGGATTTAACCGCCCAATGCCATTGCGCTCATGACGAGACTATTGACGCCCCAAAAGTGTCCATAGCTCAAGGACTGGATTGAGAAGCACCCATACCCTAAGGGCATCGGATGTTTTTAATACTCTAATAGCATCGCAGAGGGCGATCTCTTGGATAATCGCTTGGAATCTTGGAGGGCTACAAGATGTACACTAAATGCTGGCAAGATCTCCTTTCTTGCACGGATACGATCTGGGACGAAGACTTGTGATACGGCCGGCCGTATGAAGCGCACGCACTTGCTTCATAGATTGTCTTTGACTGAGCACTTAAGGAATCCTACGTTGACTTTCGCCTGCGAAGGCCTATGTAGCCACCTGAGAGGAGGACCAGAAAATCCTTCTCCAATTTAGAAATTACCTTCTCATCCTCAGGGGAGAGGAGGTTATTTTGAGCTAGGATCTTCCGGTTCTGCCTGAGCAGTTCCAGAAAGGTTGGTACGAATAGTTCTTTCCACATGCCTGGGGGCAGCTTGTATTGGTAGGGGTTTGCCTCGACCTCGGCAGCATACACAGGTGTCCTCTTCAGATGTAGCCAGGCGACGAGGGATGCTAGGGGAAGACCAATGATGGTTTCCAAGAATGTGAAAATTCCAGAGTTTCAAGTGAAGGACTTCATCTGAGTTTCTCAGGTAGTCGCTTGCAGGCTTATAACCGCTTGGAGCCTCTTCGCTTGTAGGCGTCGTAGTCACTCGGGAATATCATCATGATGACCGTGAAACGAAACTAACAACCTAGAAACTCCAATAACCTATTCTCAAATCGTTGCTTGATTCTTTTAAAGAGGGGGCATAGCTCTAAATCTAGAGCAAAGTTTTTCATAATGTCTGATTAGGGCCGTGCGCGCGCAAAACGGAAGAAAACCAAGAACATAGTAACGCCACGCTCGTCTATTCAGTGGGTAATAGCATATAGAGAAGGCTAGCGCAGCTCTCCATAGGGTACTATAATTCGCCAACAAGAAGGCACGTCCCCATAGCATATAGTATTGCGAAGGCAATCTACGTATCTGCATCGGCATCTTCAGTTTCTCAGAATGGCGATCGATTTTTCTTCCATTCGCCGCAAAATCTGACTCAATCTCATCAAATATCCTAGACATCATGTGAAAAGGAGTATATTGGCTGGTTGCTCTTTTCCAGCCTGCTTGGGCTATAGCTCGCCTTTCTTTGTCGTTATTAAGATAATACAGGATTTTATCTACCATCTCTCTTCCATCGCGAAAACACACAATTTCCTTGTCTATCTCAAAGAAGTTCTCAATTCTTGGTCGGTACTCTGTCAATAGGAATCCGCCAGCGTTTGTGATTTGAAATATTCTCCCTTTCCATCCTAGTTTATTGTGTTCGGTCTTCGAAAAATTGAGGTTAATCTTACTGCACTTGAAAATATCCGAAATTTCGTCAGAAGAGGCCCATTTGTCCCATCCTGGGCCTACGACGTGAACTCGTATGTTGTGCTCCTTTATCTGATTGATATATGTCTCTCGATCATACTTTCTCGTACCTACAAACGAAACTTCATATTTCTCCTCTATGTCGGACCAATCACGTTCAATTGGAACACCATGACACGGTATCGCGTGTATTACTCTGGCGCCAAGTTCTCTATACTTAGGTACTGTTTCTATCTCGCTAGTTACACAGTAATCGAGATGAGGAATCCAATACTTTGAATAGTTATCGAAACGATACTCGTCATCAAAGAAGAGACCAACCAATATGGTACCCCATTTCCGAATAGCATCGAAGGTTGACTCCAGAAACTCATAATTCACCGTAGGCCAAACGACATATTTCGGGCGTTCTTTTTTCACCAGGTCTATCAACTCTCTATTCACTGCTCTCAAATTTGTCTTGGTCATTCTCTCCAAGTAGTCATAGACCACCACTTTTGAGAAAAGTCTCTTAAGCGGCTCGTAATCATATAGATCAAATGGATGTCCAAATCCGGAATAAGGTGCGTATTTCCTGAGTGGATGGTTAGAGTAATCCTTTAAGGGAGCCAATAAAATGACGGTCTCATTAATCAGATATTGTTCACCTCTAAGTCAAGCACGCGTTGACAAAAGCAAACATGTGGGTAACTGTTCAATTTCCGCATCCTAAGATTGTTTACACACTGAATTATGTAAGTCAACATAAGTGCTATGCTCTGGGGCCTTCTAGGTTAAGCAATCTTCTAGGGAGGACGGGTTGAATATGAATGGTGTAGTTACCTATTCTGTATATCAACAATGGTGACCTCGTGTCCCACATCGAGCAACTGCTCACACAAAACTGAACTCAGATACTCTGCGTCACCACTCATGAGCACCCACCCGACACTGTTGCAATAATCATTTACATGTGTCTGCCTGGCTGCCAGCGCTGGGCAATATCGTGCTAAAGAAATCCCATATTTTTGCAGCATCCTAGCGCGCTGAGACCTTCCCAGAGTACTCTGCTACGGCCGAGGTCACTAGCACGAAGTTCCAAATCATCTCCACACAATATCGTCAATTTTCCATACAATATTGATAAGCCGATAGATGGGACGTAGAATTGGTCGTAATCGCTGGACTATCGGGTGATTGTAAACGATGAATCTGTAGTATCTTTTGCGATGAGCTGAAAAGAAGCGTCCTCCATGTCTTCTACTAATGATGCAGTACTGACGGTACCACATCCTGCGTAACCGCATATTCGAACCAGTTGTTTGACTCCCTCTATGAGTTCGAAAACAAGAAAGCACCTTGTCAACTCTATATATTCTAAATGCTTTTGCTACCCTTATCATGAAGTCGAAGTCACTTCCATATTCGTCTAACTCGCCGACTTTCTCAATGACTGCTCTCCTGTAAAATGCAGATGTGCAAGCTATGAAGCTCTGATCATTGATTAGCTGATCCAGGGTAAATTCTTTGGTGTAGTGAGTTGATAGTATCGCACCATGTTCATCGACGTAATTTACCGATCCGTGCACGAAATATGCATCAGGCGTTGTCCTGAAGAACTCCACTACCGATTGAATCGCATCCGACTCATACAATGTATCGTCGCATCCCAGCCAGCCTAGGATTTCTCCTCTGGCTATCCCCAAGCCTTTGTTCCATGCGTCGCCGACCCCGTTATCTGGTTCTGAAACAAACCGTATTCTGCCAGGATACCTACTAGCATAACTTGCTATTATCGCGACAGTCCCATCAGATGAACCGCCATCGACAATAATGTGCTCAATGTGAGGATAACTTTGACACAAGACACTCTGGATACATAACTCAATATATCCAGCACCATTGAGAACCGGTGTGATGATGCTGACCAATGGGTCGTGCATGGCGATCCCACTTTGGTGAACACTTTCGTATTGAGATATCCTGTTGCTCTTTGCGCATTCTTCATTGACTTCACTCAATGGAAGCACCCCCAGCACAAATGATTTTTGCGGCTTCCAACAAATTCTCACATGTGAAATTCGGTTTCACATCAAATTCCTTATCCAAGCCACCATATCCTGTTTTCACAAGTATAGTCTTACACCCTGCATTTCTACCTGTCTCCAGCAGCGCGTCATGAGATATTGAGATACCGCAGTGGTCACGGACTGTTGATGTGGAACGTTCGTCATCTTCTGAAAAACTCTACGTACTGTCTCTACCTTCGAGCTTTAGGGCCTTCAGAAGCTGGCTATTCCTTGTTGACTCGTGAATTCACTCAAATACCTCTGATGAAATCTAACTATTTGATGTCTACGCGAAACTATAGACGCGCTGAGACACTGAAACCTCTACCTAGTTCACCCAGACTTATTCCATAGATTTCCTGCGAGGCTTGCCCACGTAACCTCCCTGTATAAGCAAATCAACATTTTGTAGCAATCCTTCAATTCGTTTGCTCGTAGAGGAGTCTAGTAAGCCTTCTTTGCCTAAAACCTCTCTCATACCGATTAGTACCTCCTTAAAGTATGGGAATTGGACTTCTCGAACAATTCCTGGGGGAAGTTTGTAATTGTAAGGATTCGCTTCCGCCGAAACCTCAACCTCTTTTAGCAAGGCTCCGCTCTTCTTCATGTGAACCCACCCGATCAGTACTGAAAGCGGTACGGCCACAACTGTTGATATTACTCCGAACATGAGAAACTTTGGAAAGAGCTCCTGAAGACCAGGAACATTACGTATCGCTAAGTAGTAAATAGTTACGAGTGTGCTACCGTATCCCAAGGGAAAAGCTAGGTAGGTACTGTATCCTAACCTGAAATAGTACCAACTTCTGAACAGTAGATTCTCAATCTTCAAATTCTGCATACTCACTTCCGGGATTGAAGTCATATTAGAGCAAGTCTCATTTATGGATTACTTTCGATCGGACGGCTGAAGGAGGTGTGAACTACTGCAGACTTAGTTAGCAGATCACCAGATAGCGCGCTAGATGGGTTATCCCCTTCATTGCCAGATTGTGCCGTCGTTGTGAGTATCAATGTTTCCTAGGATTCATGTCACTGACGAACTCTCGCCAATCGATTCAGAAGCTGCCAGATAGGCCAGAGACACCGAGTTCCACATACAACTCTCTCGATGATGTTGGCGCTTGCAGCAAACGCTACGAAGTCTATTCCGATCGTGCTTAGGGCTGGAGAAGTCTCAAGATCTCAGCCAATTGGCTCTTTCTGAAATATTCACCGCCATTCAAGTAGGCACGTTATCAAGAAATGACAGCAGGAGAGTGGCGAGAGATCTTAGCGCGCGCTAGGCTGTTGCAGAATTGAGATTTTAATGGATTTAAATAGACTGAAATTGACTAAATCAAGCTATGTCTGAGAGTTATGTCTGTGAGTTGTTGGCTTCGGTCTTGGTTCTCGAGGGTAAGCCTTCGGCCAAGACGTTGAGCGAGTTGATTAAAGGTACGGGGCTGTCGAGAGTCACCGTATTGAAGTATGTGAAGAGACTCAAAGATCAAGGCTTGATAGCGGAGAAACCGTTGATCCAGGGTCGTGGTAGGCCTAAACTCCTCTTTCAGCCCACTCAACCCTTTTTGAAGCTGATTTCAACCGTAAAACGAGGCGATGAGACCGTGCTCATCAGGTTTGAGAAACTGAAGACCTTATGCAAGCATATGAAGGGGGGTCGGTGTAAGCAGACGTTGAAGCTCTGTTACGCAAACCTCTGCCCCTCCACCATCAGATGACAGCTCATAAAATCAAGTAAAATCTATTAAAGTAAAATAAAATCTGCATATTGCAACAGCCTAGCGCTGTTGGGCCACTATGATGGGTCCGAAATACGGCCTGCCCTGAGCTACGCATCACCGAAAGGTTAGTCGTTCCCAAAGGAGACTGGAAATGAGCAACCCTGCTTCCAGACCTAAAATATACACTCACTCGACGGAGCATTGTTCAACCATATGACCTAACGATTCCCAAGGCAATCATTAAGTTATATAACCCCTTTACGAAAACTTGTTTCATCTTTCTTCGGTATGGTACAGATCCAACCATAGGACGTAAGGTTCTACATAATTTGGCCAAGCAAGGACGTAAAGTAGAAGGAACAAAACCAATGAGATAACAGTACCATGCGCGAATATTGACCGGATCATACAATAGCGACAAATCAAATGCGTCTTTCCATAATTTTCTATTTTTCTTTCTATTCTCTACTAGAAATGCTACTCCCCATTTCAAATAGTACTTTGAAAATCTCTCACGTATCTGTATCGGCATCCTTAGCTCTTCGGAATAGGGTTTATCTTCTTCACTACTTGCTGCAATATCCTTTTCAATCTGACCAAATATCTTAGACATCACATGAAAAGAGCTGTATTCGTTAACTGCTCTCTTCCAACCTGCTTGGGCAATGGTACGTCTTTCTTCTTCATGACTTAGATAATAGTTAATCTTGTTTATCATCTCCTCGGCATCTCGGAAACAAACAATTTCTTTATCTGGTTCAAAATAGTTCTCGATACCCGGAGCGTATTCTGTCAATAGAAATCCTCCTGCCAAACATACCTCAAATATTCGTGCCTTAATTTGCATTCTATTTTGACCCGTTTTCGAGAAGTTGAGATTAATCTTGCTGGTTCTAAAGACATCTAACATGTCCTCAACTGAAAGGAGTGTTCCCCCGGACCAGCCAAACAAATGAAGCGGAAGACCCTGCTTCTTCAGTTCATTTATATATGACTCTCGATCAAACTTCTTAATTCCGACGAAAGAAACATCACGCTTCTCCTCCACATTTGACCAATCAACATTGACTGGAATACCTCCCACAATTGGATTCGCCAATATGCACCGCGCCCCAAGATTTCTATACTTTGGTACGGCTTCAATACAATTGGTCACACAATAGTCAAGATAAGGAATCCACCACTTCGAATATTCATCGAAAGCCGTATCGTCTTCAAAAAACAAGCCGACGATTACAGCACCGTCTTTCCTAATTGCCTCGAAGGTCGATTCTCTAAACTCATAGTATGCAGAAACCCAAATAACATATCTGGGATGTTCTCTTCTTACCAGGTCAATTATTTCCTCATTAATACGTTTTACACCGATTTCTGTAATCCGCCTTACATAATCATAGGCGATTACTTTTGAGAATATCTTCTGCAATGGCTTATAGTAATATAGATCGGAACAAACAGTGGTTCCCAGATAACTCCCTACACCATATTTTGCCAGTCTGTGCTCAACATAATACTCAAATGGGGCCAAGAGAATAGTCGTTGCGTTTATCGTCGTGTTTTCCGCCGTCAATCCATTCTGCGCCCTCCCATCAGGACAAACGAAATTACACATGATACAAGAAAATCAAGTCAATCTACCCAATGGAGACGCCTCGAGTACAGATGAGTTTTGCGGCTTCCAACAAATTCTCACATGTGAAATTCGGTTTCACATCAAATTCCTTATCCAAGCCACCATATCCTGTTTTCACAAGCATCGTCTTACACCCTGCATTTCTCCCAGTTTGTATATCCACAGTCTTATCTCCTATGAAGAAAGATCGCTTCACGTCTATATCGAATCTCTTAGATGCCTGCTCCAGCAAACCTATCCGTGGCTTTCTACAATTGCAGCATATCTTATACTCTTCTCTCTCTCCGGGAAAACCTTTGTCAGGATGGTGCGGACAATAATAAATGGCATCTATATGTGCGCCGTATTTTTCGAGTTGTTCTTGTAACGTCTTGTGTACGCTGTCAACATCTTCCGGAGTGGCTTCTCCCTTCGCGATAATGGGTTGGTTTGTGATCACAATAGTAACCCAGCCACAATCGTTCAAAAGTCTTATGCCCTCAGGGGATCCAGGCAGCAACTCCAGTTGTTCCGGTTTCCTAAGACACGCGATCTCTCTATTTATGACACCGTCCCTATCCAAAAAAACGGCAGCTCTCATTTACCAGAAGATCTTCTCCTATACCTCATGCAATCCGCCTTCTCTCCTCTTGCATCTGAGACTCTCACCCTAGATGCGAGTCACATTCTCGTATCTGTCAAATGTTCCAATATCCCTTACCATCTCTTCGGTCACATAAGCATACACATTTTCTTTTTGTATCAAAAGGGGTAACACGTCATCTTCAAAAGAATTTTGAGTTTCCGGTATGTAATCGAAAACTCTTCTATTGAGAACATATATCGAAGACTTCGCTATTGCACACCGAGCAGGCCTGGGTTTCTCTCGTTTCCCTATGATCTTCTGGATCCGTCCATCTTGCGCTAACTCGACCAGATCACTGTCCTCTGGATGGTCTGTCTTATGAACAACAATAGAAGCCACGCCTCCGTGTTTCGTGTGGAATTCAACAAAACGGCTTATGTTCAGTCGGGTCAAAATGTCCCCGTATATGACGAATAGAGGGTCGCTTCCGACAGCTTTCTCGCAGTTTTTTATGCCTCCGCCAGTTCCGAGCGGTCCTAGCTCTCTTGCATACGTTATTTTCACTCCAAAATCCTTTCCGTCTTTCAGATAGTCTGAAATCTGTTCGCTCAGATAGCCTATCGAGATTGTTATATTATTCAGACCGTACTGCTTCAATAGCTCTATCTGGTGACAAATAATGGGTTTTCCTTCGATGGGAAGCAGGCACTTCGGCAGTTGCTTTGTCAGTGGCCATAGTCGAGATCCTTTTCCTCCTGCAAGTATTATCGCATCCATCTGTCCCACCTTTGATGATTAACAACAGCTCAAGGAAATAATTCTTTAAGGGTGTGGTACCACAGCATAGCGCGCTAGTCTTCAATGCTATCTCGGAATAGTTCTCTCAACTGGATAACGAATAATATGTCGAATCACAATGTAGGCGCGCGCAGCACCTTTTGCAGTACGACGTGATATAGGATTTTTCAACGTGTTACTTGTTACGATCAAACTGCGCAAAGTACTCTTTCAAAGCATCGCTGACATAGACTAAGTCATCGTCTCCCATACCTTGGTAGACACCGAAATGCAATCCGTTCTCTCCGACACGCTCCGCTACAGGAAAGTCACCCAACTTATGTCCCAAGAATTCGAATGCCTTGTGTTGCGTTGGCAAGCTTCCGAACAAGGTTTTACATTCAATGCCTCTGGACTCCAAATATCCGTATAGTTTGTTGCGATCGTACTTGCGGTCTTTCAAGACCAGTGGAAAAGCGTGCGGGGATACTCTCACATATTCCTCTTCTTCTATGAAATAACAGTAATTTGATAAATCCTCAGTCAAATGGAGGAGCTTGTGTAAATTATTTTTGCGTTTGCCGAATGTTTCGTTGAAATGCTCAATACCTTCTATGCCTATGGCGGCCGTCAGATCGTTCATCCGTAAGTTGAGACCAAATCGTTGAAAATCGAAGTAAACTGACCCGGTGGGACGTCCGTGGGTTTTTATTGATCTAACTAGGTCTGCAATCTTATCATCATTTGTTACAACCATTCCTCCTTCGCCAGATACGATTGTATGGGCGGGGTAGAAACTGAATGCTCCCATATCTCCGATAGTTCCTACGTATTTGCCCTTGTATTGCGCTCCGTGTGCCTCACAAGCGTCTTCGATTACCTTCAAGCCATGTTTGTTGGCAACCTTCAGTATCGTATCCATCTCGCACGGCTTCCCCATAAGGTGCACTGGCATAATAGCCCTAGTTTTGTCCGTTATCTCCTCCTCAATCATTTTCGGATTAATATTGAGCGTTTCCAATTCAATGTCTACAAATCTCGGGATGAGTCCGGCCGCTAGAACTGCATTTGCTGTAGATACAAAAGTTGTCGCCGGAACAATCACTTCATCTCCCCTTCTTGCACCAAATTCATACAATGATGCAACACAAGCGATACACGCATCTGTACCAGAACTGGTCGCAATCGCGTGTTTATACGCAAACAGTCTTGCGAATTTTCCTTCAAATTCTCTTACATTCGCACCTTCCGTAACCCAATTTCTTTCCATAGCGGTTTTTATCCGGTCCTTCGCTATGTCGCCAATCGCTAGGTCGCCGAATTTTATTCGCATTCCTATTCCTCTCAGCCGTCAACTAATCTGGAGAATAGTAAACTATTTGACTTCCCAAATTCTCAAACTTAATCGGTACATACAATAGGTCCTTAAGTTTCTCTCTCACCATAGGCTGACGCTCCGGTTCGACAAAAAACAGAATACATCCTGCCCCTCCAGCACCTAGCAATTTTCCGCCAAGCGCGCCAGCCTCTCTAGCACTCTCATAGATCTTGTCTATTCGCGGATTCGTAATGTTATCCGTTAAACTGCGCTTAATCATCCAAGTTTCGTGCAAAAGTCTCCCAAAATCCGTCACATCTGAGTCGCTCCCGCAAAGAATCTCTAGGGCTTCGTCGACCATCTCTCTCATTCTATTTAACTCATTCTTTTTCTCAGGTGTTTTCCTGATCTGCTCGCCCGCGACCTCCGAAGCCGTCCTAGAAACACCAGTATAAAACAACATCAGATGCTCTTGACAACGCTGCAATTTCTCAGAAGCCAAAGTGATCGGCTGAACCATTATCTCTTGTTCACCCCCAAACTCAATTTTGTTAAATCCACCAAAGGCAGTGGTCGTTTGATCTTGTGATCCCACATTTTCTCTGATTTTATCCTGCTCTATGTGTATTGCTTCTAGCGCTAGCCTCCTTTTAGTTACCATTTCGCCTTTCAAGGCATGTAGTGCGTTAAGTAGGCACACGGTGAATGCTGAGCTCGAACCAAGACCAATTCCGGCAGGGAGGTCACCGTCGTGATGTATCTCAACTCCACGATCCACGTTCATGAAGGTAAGAGTTTCTCGGACCGATGGGTGTTGTATTTCGGAGACACTCCGAGTTTGCTCCGTCTTGGAATACACTATGCGATATTTGTGTTCGAAAAAAGGTGGAAGATATCGACATGTGACATAACAATACCTATTTATCGAAGTGGCAAGGACGGCGCCCCCATGTTCTTTGTACCATACTGGGTAATCCGTTCCTCCTCCAAAGAAAGAGATTCGGAATGGCGTTCTGCTGATGATCATGTTTTACCTCTTCCCACACAAAGCGCGCCTATGTGAAGGTCTCTTTTCTACGTTATGCTCCTCGCTTGTCTGGATATGCTCAGGGCACGCGCCTATTCGCCGACTGTTGCGGCATTATGGCTTCGCATCCAGACCTTCCTCAATCGCGCTAACGTCCATCGCGTGGGACAGCGCTTTCGCGAGGAATT
>Ga0315280_10004302_pt1 | contig 21148 bp, 21 predicted proteins | sample YL17G06_40_MG_FD_203697 | JGI IMG/M metagenome (GOLD analysis project Ga0315280, IMG submission 203697) | Sediment microbial communities from Yellowstone Lake, YNP, Wyoming, USA - YL17G06_40 | ecosystem: Environmental > Aquatic > Freshwater > Lake > Sediment | place: USA: Wyoming | collected...
CCCGAATGATATATCTGATCTTCCTCTCTGTTAGCTTTACAACTTTATTCTTCTTTCCCATGCCCCTTTGATGGGTATATAAAGTCAAAGGTTTCGGGACTACACAGCTTCAATATGCAAGACGAATCTGGATTTTCCACAACTTCCTCATACAATGATTTTTGAATATTTATATATTAATTAATTAATATAAATAGTTATCCCCAACTGATTGAGATTTAAGAATGACAAACTCACAAGAAAGTAAAAAAGATAAAATTTTAGTTGCGCCCCATTTAAAGATATGATATCAGCAAAAGTTGGATGGGTTCTCGGCTATTTTATTCTCTCCCTCCTCCGGATGCATGCGCGAGAATTGCGCGCTGGAGTTGTACATGACGCCCTCGAAATAAGCCGCATCAGTCACCACCCTGCCCAGATGCACCAGCCTCTTCTTCTCATCCGTGTTCGCGGTCTCCACCGCCACATACCCATTTGCTTCGTAAGGATATCTTACCACAACCCACATGTGCGGATCGAGGGGATGGCCGCTGTAAGTCATCATCAGCCTGGCGTCGTATCCCTTTTGCTGCAGCACGCTCCAGCAAATTTGGGCAGTGTTGGAGCAGTCGAAGACGTTCTCCTCATAATATTTATCATAATCATAGCTATCCAGCACCTCCCGCAGCCCATCGAGCCATGATTGGTTGGCCTCAGCCGAAGCCTTCAGCTCAACGTACCGCGAAACCTCGCAGTCCTTTTGAACCAGTTTATCCAGATCAAAGCCCTTGACAATTCCGTTATCTTCGGCCAGATCTGCCCAATTATTGTAAATCACCGCCTCCCAGGTGCCGTTGGCCAGGACCCCCACCATCCTCTCCGGAGATGCCGGATTGACGGAAACCTGCTGCCATTTTTTGGAAGGATCGAGGACTGCGACCGCGATCTCTCCCCCCCGCTGCACCAGCCGGGCCTCGTATCCTGCCTGCTGCAAGATCTGCGCCACCGCCCCGGCCCTGGCCGCTGCCGTCTCGGGCGGGTCCGTCCAGAGCTCTTCCTGAGAATCGAGAACATAAGTGCCGTTCTGTGGCGAAAGCTCAAACCCGACCTTCACATGAACCGTTCTGCCGGGAAGCGTTCTGATTTCTTTGTAATGATAGCTGGAGAGGAGATCTCCCAATACCTGGGGCCAGGCACCATCGAGCGGCTTCGGACCAAGCTTTGTAAGATCTCGATTGCCCAGATCGACAAAGGATGCCACCAATTCTTCGAAGAGCGCTAAATTACCGCTATCGCTATCGTTGCCGCTGGAAAACGAGGCCAGAAAAAGTCTGTCCGATCGGCTGGAGTTCCAGACCGCGAAGAGCTTCACAGAGCGGTAATCTTTGAACTCGTATGCCAGGTTTAAGGTCTTCGCTGTCTGCTCCTTCATCCCAATCTCTCCGCGCTCTGAAGATAAGACCTTCACCTCTTCACTGTCGTAAGCCTTCTCGATCTGATCCAGGATCTCCCAAGGGTCCATCCCAGGATCCCGGATCCAGCTCAATATCAAGAGATCGCATGCCCCTTCTGCACTGAGGCTTCCGCCTACATGGCTGCCCGAGTCGGAGCTGGAAGTCTTCCATCCGGCGGGATGAGCAATGGTGAAGTCCACGCCGTGATAATTGGATGCATCAGCATCCTCCGCATGGACGCCTGCAGGAAGAAGAGCCAGAGCCAAAAGAGTTAAAGCAAAAAAATGCAAATAAAACACCTGCCCCCTCACAATATGATCTCCATCATGTCGTGACCCAGAGGCCATTTCTTGAGGGCGATCTCGTGCGGCGGATAAAGGTGGGCAAGATGAGTAAGCAGCAGGTCCTTTGCGCCCAGGCGCTCCGCCAGGGCCACGGCCTCCTCTGCGTTCATATGCTTGCTGATATTGTAGCCTGGAGGCATGATGGCGTCCGCCAGCATCAGGTCGGCATCTCTCATGAGCTCCAGGCTCCGGGCAGGAATCTCCAGGTTGGTGTCACTGGTGATCACCAATCTCTTCTGTCCGTTGGTCACCAGCACTCCTGCGGCCTGGGCAGGCGGATGGTTCACCTTGAATAGGGTGAACTCCATTCCCGCGATCTCAAAGGGCTCATAGGCGTTCACATCATGGCGCACAGGATTTAGGAAATAGAGGTAGTTGAGGATATAATCCATGGTCTCCTTCAGGGCATAAACATCCACGTGGCTCTGCACCCTGTGGAAGTCCCCGAAGCCAGCGTAATGGTCGTAATGGGCATGGGTCCAGATGACTCCGTCCACGCTGGCAATGTCCTTCTTCAGGAGCTGCCATCGCAAATCCGGGCTCGTGTCAATCAGCACCCTGCCCTCATCCTCGTCCGATTCCAGGAGGACAGAGAACCTCATCCTGCGGCTTCGTCCACCCCGCAGGGCATCAGCGCATGCCGCACATTTGCAGCCTATCTTGGGAGTGCCTATGGCGTCGCCTGTTCCTAAGAGCGTGACCTTCATGCCGTAAAGCTCCGCTTATATTCCGAGACCCTGCGGCTGAACTCCTGGATGGATCTTTGCAGGTCATCCTGGACGAGGCGTCGCCTGTCCTCCAGGAGCGCATTCAGGACTGCCTCCCTGATCACCAACCTCAGGTCTGAGCCGGAGTAGCCCTCCGTCAGCTCCGCCAGCTCGTAGGTGTCCACGTCGGCATCGATGCGGGAGAGCACCTTATCCAGAATCTTGCGTCTCATCTCTGCATCCGGCAGCGGGAATTTCAGCACCTTGTCGAACCTTCTCCAGGCAGCATAGTCCAAGAGCTGAGGATGGTTCGTGGCCGCCAGGAGAAGAACGCCATGCTCCACCAGGCTGATCTCATCGATGGCCTTGAGCAGGGTGTTGACCGCCCTCTTAATGGCTCCGTGCTCATCCGAGGTCCTGGCCTTGGCCACGAAGTCGAACTCATCAATGAGCAGAATGCAGGGGCTGAGTCTCTTGGCCAGGTCGAAGACCTTGTCTATGTTCTTGGAGGTCTCGCCCAGATACTGGCTGGTAATCATGGAGAGCCTCACCTCCACCATTGGTAGGGAGAACCAGCTCGACAAAGCGCGCGCTGTGGAGGTTTTGCCCGTCCCCGGCGGGCCCACAAAGAGCAGTTTGCCGATCTCATAAAGGCCGATCTCCCTCAGATACTCCCTGTTCTGCAGGGCCTTGCCCGTCTTCTCTATCTCTTTCTTCTGCTCCTCGGTGAGAATCAGGCCGGAGATGCAATCCCTCATATCCTCGGGGGCCTTGATATACACGAGCTTGAGGAGATCTTCGGACTCTTTGGGGTCTTTGCAGAGCTCCTTTATCTTGGCATCGATCCATTCCCGGTCAGCACAGAGGGGCTTATTGCTGTTCTTGGCTTCAGCATAGCTTATATTCAGGGAGTTGTAGTTCTCATAAAAGAAGGCCAGAGCAGGATTCGATCGGATCCTCGCCAGGTCCTTCTGGTTGGCGAACCATTTGGCTGCCACATCAAAAACCGTTAGCCTCAGCTGGGATCCAAACTCCTCAAAGGCCACAAAGGACAGATCTTTTATAACCGCTTTAACGTTCTCGATGCCGTAAATCTCCTGCACGTCCGAGCTGGTTACGTATATCGGCCTTTTGACACTCCTGGTCTCAGTGTCGAAGTAATGCTTGCGAATATTGGGAGGCAGGTCGTCTTCAGTCAGATTCTCTCTGCGGTTGTAGATATCTGCGGTTAAAAGCAGCTCTGCAACCTCAATAGCGTCGCCCTTCTCCGAACCCATCTCTAAATCCATTTTTAAAGCTCCATCGAACTGAACTAAAGTAGTGGCCTATAAAAAGAGATAAACCTTTCCATGGGCTGCCATGCGCTTCTGCAGATTCAGATCTCCCGATAATGGATCACCGATCTGTATACCGCAAGAAGAAAGCCGTAAAGGGTCGGCCCAATAATCACGCCCATAATCCCCACAACAAATATAGGAGCCGTGTACGCGAGCACGGTGACAATGGGATGAATCCTGGAGCTCTTCATGGCCAGATGCGGCCGGATTATGTTCTCAGGTACCACCATCAGCACGATGATTCCGAATAGCAGCAGGACCAGGCTCATAACCAGGTCTCCCATCAACAGATAATAGAGGACCATGGGCACGAAGACAAAAGGAGGTCCGAGCAGGGGGATCAGGGTGAAGATAGCAACTACTGCTCCCAGCACGAAGGGATAGGGTACGCCAAGCAAGGAGAAGCCGATCGCCGCCAGGACGCCGCTGAGCATGGAGGTGGTGAAGTAGACGGTGAAAAGGGTGTTGTAGATTCCATTCAGCTCTTGAAGAAAATAATGAACCATGCTCCTCTTTTCCTTGGGGAGCAGATCCACGGCCCGGCTTACGATGATCTTGCCGTCGATGAGTATGTAGTACGTAAAGAATATTACCACTATCAGCTGGGCGAACATCACCGGCAGATTGGTGGCAAAGGATGTCAGCTCTCGCTCGACGATAGGGAACAGCCAGGAGGCGATGGTTGCAGGGATGTCGCCGATCTCCTGCACGTATTTGTAGCCGATATCATACAAATATTGATAAAGCCAGGCAGGAAGCTTGCTCTGCACCCATTGATCGAGGTCTTGGGGGATGGTGGAGAATTGGACGTTCGATATGGCACCAGATTGCTCCAGATTGGATATCTCCACCAGGAGCACGGTGGTAAGGCCCAGCAAGATGGCCAGGATGAGGACGAACACTATCAGCAGAGAGAACAAGGACGAGACCTGTCCATGCTTGGTGATCCTGTAGATGACGACATAGAGGGGCTTGAGCAGGAAGACCAGAACCACGCTCAAAAGGATGGTGGAGAGAAAATCCTTCGTCAGATATACGGTGACAAGAAAGACCAGCAAGACGAAAGCTTCCGCAGCGATATCAAAGCGACGGCCGAAGTCCATGAAGATAGCTCTACCTGAAACTGAATAAACTTTTCTCTTAAATCTTAATCTGATGTCAAGGTGCCTTCGATTCCCACCACAAAGCTCCTCCAAGGCACGTCAATTCCTGAGCGCTTCATGGCCTCTGCCACCAGCCTGTCGAGCTGTGCACAGCAGGGGACGGTCATATGCAGCACAGTTATATCCCGGATCTCGTTGGCCCGGATGATCTCTGCCAGCTTGTCTACAAAGGGGCCGGTCTCGTCCAGCTTGGGGCAGCCCACCAGAGCTACGCGACCTTTGAGGAAGTCCTGCTGGATGGCCGGATAAGCAAAAGCGGTGCAGTCCGCAGCTACGAGCAGGCTTGCCCCCTTGAGATAAGGAGCCTGAGAGCGGACAAGTCTCATCTGAATGGGCCAGCTGGAGAGCTGGCTGGACTGGATCGGTTCAGGCATCCCACGGGCAGGAGTTCTTTTGCCCTGGCCCGGCGTGAGGCTGACAGGAATGGCGCAAGGCGTGACTGCAATCTGTATCTGATGCCCTTTGGCGGCCTGCTTTCGTCAAATTCCCCAGCTTCTCGCTCCTCGATGGTCAGAGCGCATTCGGGGCAGACAGCTAAGCATGCGCCCAGGCCGTCGCAGAAGCTGTCGCTCACCACTCTTGCCTTGCCTTCTTTCAGCTCTATCGCACCTTCGGCACAGGCGGTGATGCACTCTTTGCAGCCGGTGCAGCGGGACTCGTCGATCTTTATTATCTTTCTCCTGGCCAGTATAGCACCTTCATATCACTATTTCTGAGCCCGAAAAGGAGCTCAGGTAGTCCATGCAGATGGTCTGGCCTGTAGCAGGGTCGGTGTAGCATCCTCCCTGAACTTCTCTTGAACCGGATAAATCGCTACCGTAGTCCACGCAAATAGTCTGGCCTGTAGCAGGGTCGGTGTAGCATCCTCCATGCACTTCTCTTGTGCCGGACAGATAGCTGCTGGAGTCCACGCAGGTGGTCCGGCCAGTGGCCGGATCAGTGTGGCATCCTCCTTGTGAGGATGAACCAAGCTGTAGCGGGGTTCTGCCCGAAGAGCGTATGGTGAACTGCTCCGTTTGGACCTTCTGGCCATCCATGAGAATGTCCACTCGCCAGTTGCCTGGCAGGCTGGAAGCCTTCGATCCGGCAATATCGATGCTGGAGTAGACGTCATACCATTCCCAGCTATCAAGATCCGGCCGGGAATCAGGTATGGCGTCCGAAGAGGATTCATAGAGAGCGCCATCTGGCGAGTACCACTTCCATTCCACCAGATGAGCGCCATAGATGCTGCCGAATTTCACCCAGGAGTAGGCCCTGCTGTCGCTGGCCTGGAAGGTGCTGGCCCTTGTGGTGGCTTGGCCCGAGGACTCATCGACCTGGCTGGCCATGGAGTGATCGAGGATCTGGGGCAGGGAGCCTGACTCAAGGGTGCCGGAGGCTAGGGTCGCCAGAACAAAAAAGATCACCGCCAAGGCCGAGATTAAACGAAAAGCATCACTCTTGAAGATCCTCAATAGCATAATTTCCACATCCTGACTTCGATGCAATTATTATCTATGACTAATATGTATATAGGTTTTTTTCCCTTCTCTGTTGATGAAACCCATCGCGTAGATTATAAGATATTTATACATATAAATTAATAGCAGAAATGTAAATCTGGATATCACTCCCTTCCAAAATCATAGCTGGGGCATTCAGGCGCCCCGGCTCTTCTCGCCCTTGAGGACATGGCTTTAGCTGGCTTATCCGATGCAAACATCATCCTTTCCTTTGCATCCCTCCAGCGTCTCCAAGCTCATGCCGCTCTGTCTCTTCTGGATGTAGCCTCTCACTGTGTAAGGGTAGTACGTCGGGCACCAGTTATTGTACCATAGATAGTGATAGCTGTCCCAGTCGGCAGGATGATCTGGAGTCAGATCGCATTTGATGGTCGTGCTTCCCAAATCGCCGCATGCCCGCCCCCACTTGTCTATGTACGCTCCAGGGTACAGCTTCTTGAGGCATCTATCCTGCTGGAGCAGCCACTCGTCTATCAGCTGGCGAACCGCAGGATTCTCCCAAGGATTGACAGTCTCGCCAGGTCGAGGTGTCGTAGATGCAGGCCCTTGGCTGGCGCTTGCTCTCCACCAGCGAGATCCGCTGTAGCTCTCAGGCTTCTCTTTCGCCCTGAGCTCATCATTGGATATGATGTCCAGCACCAAGGTGCCGTAGCCGATGCCTTTGCCCTCGGGGACATCTGCATACTCCAGGTTTAGAGTTTTTCCGCTGATGGTGCCGCGAGCCACATTGGCCCATTGAGGAGACCGATCTCCATCCCACCAGACGACGTTTCCCATCTGGCGGAGGTAATAGGTCCCGCCATCATCGCAGTTCCAGACACCGGTCAGGTTCAATTGCGCAGGCTGGAGGGTCGCAGGTGGCTGGGCAATGGGAGGCTGAGAGATGGTTGGAGGCTTTGCAGTCGGAGGCCGGGCCGTCTGGGGCTGGGTGGCCATCTGCGGCTGAGAGGCTCCTTCGGTCAAGACCGCCGGGGCTTGAGATTCCTCATCCACCACCGCGAAGGGCACGATGTCGATGGCTGTGGCATGCCTCTTGCCGTCACCTCCCCTGACCTCGGCCTTGATGCGGACGGTGCGGGGACCAACAACGGCATCGCCGTTGGCGCGGATGGCATTATTCGAGAAGATGCCGTCGCCGGAAGTCAAGTCGCCCTGAGTGCCGTCATCGAGCATGACCGCTTCGCCCACATTGGCGTCATGCATTCCCTTGAGGAGCATAGCGTTGCTGACGCGGGATATGGTGTTGGTCGTGGTCACCTTGGCGGTGATGTTCGATGAAGAGCGACCGTCCGTCAGGACGAAGGGAGGGGCCATCCGAGCTTCGTAAACGTCGGGCGCTCCTCCGAGGCTGGCCGGATTGACGTCAAGGATAGCCAGCTGCCTGATGCCCTTCTCATCTGCGGCGACGAAGAGGATGCGATTCGCATCTTTGTTCATGGTGGCGCGGAACATGCCGTCCCCGACCAAAAGCAGTGGATCACTGGTCCACCAGCCTCCCCGCAATGCCAGAGCAAGCATCTCGCCCGTCTCTGTGTCCATCAGCACGCCTGAAGATCCCAGGAGGAGCCTGGAGCCGTCGTGGCTCAGGGTGATAGGGTCGTCAGAGCCGGGGAATCCAGAAGGCAGGCGGGCAGTGGCATTTATCAAGAGCCGCTGGCCTGTGCCGTCGAAATTGAACACGCCTATCTCTCCCGGTGTGGAGCAGCAGGGGTTTGGCAAAATGTTGTAGAACATCTTCGGTCCATCTCCACTGATGCCGATCTTATTGATGGCCCAGAAGTAATCCTTTGGAAAGACAAACTCGTGCAGCCCTGAGCCATCGGAGTTGGCCCCCAGGATGCATAGTCTCTTCTCTGTGTAAACGGCGAAGACCATTCGCGATCCGTCCGAAGATAGATCGAAGCAGCCTGCGGCAGGGCTGACGCTATCGGCAGCCACGCCGAGCAGGGCGGCAATCTGATCTGGCCCTGCGATCTGCCTCAGCCCACTGCCATCGAAATTGATGGTCCAGATCCCGCGCTGAACGGGGATCTTGGGCGAGCTGCCCTGCACTTCGGTGTCGCCTTTCACCATGAAGAATACCTGCCCATTATCGATGATCTTCATGCCTACAATCGATCCGGTGTTGAGGATGGCTCCTGCGCCGCTGCCGTCGGCATTGGCGACACGAAGTTGTATTCCATCAGTGGAGACAACCTTCGAGCCATCAGGACTTATGTCAGCCGATGCACTGCAATAGCACAGCGGTTTGTAAGAGTCCACCTCGCGCTGGCCTGTGCCTTCCGCATCGATCACGTGAATATGAACAACTAATTCAGGAGAATAGGTGGCGGTGGTGAAAGCAGCCCGCTCGCCGTTCTCGCTGAGCACTGGCCATATTCCATTATTGCTATCCACTCCATCGGTCAGCGATGTGATCTCATGATACGCCAGAGTGCGGATGACCTTTGCCTCAGGATTCTCGCTTAAGTTGGAGCCACTCCGATAATCTGCGCAGACCAATTTACCGGTGGCCGGGTCAGTAAAGCACTCACCCTGCCGGCTTGCATCAGCGGCAAATGCGGCTGTGCAGCTCCATGCCAATATCGCCAGGATTAAGGCGACTTCCATCTTAAAAATAGGCACCGATGCTCATCCCTCCCAGGGACCAAAGTCGCCCTGTTATAATGCGAAAACCATGGAAGGTATAAATATCTATCTTTGTTAATTGTGATATTTGTTTTTCCGGTGTAAATTTCATGATGCTTAAACAGCATACTCCTACTGGCCCCCTCTTTTCCCTTGCGCCCGACTGGCCCACGGGCACTTTTGGCCGGAAGCTGCATGGACTCAAGGAACTATATTCAGCAGGCCTTCCATTTTTGGAATCGCGAAGCTCACAGGTCCCTGGATATCTGGGAGAGCCTGTTGATCAGCCAGTTGGTCAAAAAGCCCGTGAGGAAGCAGACGAACATGGTAGAGAAGGTTCTGGTCTGCGAGTTGGCGTTGAAGGCTATGAGCCCGGAGCTGAAGAGCAGATAGGCCATGTAGCCGAAGATCATGCTCAATAGCGGAATGGCCATGTACCAAAGCCGCTTATATCTCGTTGCCAGGCCGTCCCGGCGCAGGTCGTCCGCCACCCCGGTCAGGATCTGAGCCGAGGAGCCAAGGCCCGCGAAGAAAGCGGCCCAGAGAGGAACCTCCAGGATGCTCACTTCCGCATATCTGTAGATCAGGTAGCTGAAGAAGAGCGTGGATAGAGTTCCAAAGATGACGGCATAAAGGCCGTAAAGCTTGAAAAAGTAAGAGAGCGTCCGCAGGCTATGAAAACTGGAGCCTTTTATCTTGAACTTGGCCTCATTGATGGCGCTGGTAAGCTCGTACTTTGCCCGGTCATAGTAGATGTAAGAGTCGGCGAGGTTTTCCTTATTGAACTCCTTGAGGGCCAGCACATAGAAGTCATAGCTATTTTTTATATCGATGGAGCTCCTGTGGGCTGCCTGGAGCATGCGATCCAGCTTTTTGAGGTCCGCCTCCACCTCAGCGCAGGATTCCGGGATTGAGCAGGCTTTGGAGTTCACAACTTAATTACTAACAAAATTAATATATAAAGTTTTCGTAAGCCCTTGAGACCCGCTTACATAAATAAAATAATTTTATTATCTTTGAATTTGTGGCGGCATAAAAAGATTTCGCTATTTTCCCCGGTCATTTCCATTAAAAATAATTGATAATTAAATTAAAAATTTGGAAGATTATATACAATAAATTGACGGCAAAATATAATATATGTTCTAATAATCATAGTTAATATGAAATTCAATACGCAGAGTATCCTCGGCCCGAAGAGCCAAAATAGTGATCAATTGGATATTAGAGGCGCTCTGGTCACTGCTTCAACCCAAATATGCTATCTCCTTTGCTTGTCTTATCTGCCGAAGGAGCATTCTTTTAAAAGATCCCTTATGCCTTCCGCTTCCAGGCGACATGGCCACGCTGTCCGGGATCATGATCTGATGGATCTCCTCCATCATGCTTTCGGCAAGGCTGCAGCATTCGTCCGGGTCATCCGAGTGGATGCGATTTTCCTTGACAATTTCTTTCATAAGTATAGATAGCACATCTTCATTAAAAAATTTTTCTATCTTTGAAAATAACCTGGATCTTAAGAAAATCTAATAAATTTTTTAAATATACAGAAAAAATATTTATTGGCAATATACCTCCTTTCGCGCTTTCGCAAGGCCAACCGGGCGGTCATACTTTAATACTTCGTCGAATAATTATCGGCCATGCTTGATGACCAGATCTTCTGCCCTTCTTGCGGCGAGAACCAAGAGCATGCTCTGATAAAATCAGGGCAGGAGAACCTAGTGCGTTGCGAAGAATGCGGAACGGTTCATTCCGTTCAGAGAGAGAGAGAGCGACTGGTTACTTTGAAGGTGATCGTAAACAAGGACGGCATCTCCCAGCCGTATTTGATCAAGATCCCGGGCCGAGAGGAGCTGCACGTCGGCGACGAGCTGCTGGTGGATGATGCATCCCAGGATGTGGTTATGACGGAGATCGCATCCCTGGAGACGGACCGGAGGGTCGAAAAGGCTCCTGCCGAGGCGGTGAGGACCGTCTGGGCCAGGGCCATCGATGAGGTGTCTCTGAAGCTATCCATCTACAGGAGAGGCCGAACCTATCCCCTCAAAGTCTCTCTGCCTGGAAATGAGGTCTTCGAGGTAGGGGAGACAAGAGAGATGGAGGGATTCAAGTTTCGCATCGTCAAGATCAAACTGCGCAAAGAGGGCTTTGCCGATCTGGCCGAGGCCAAAGACATCCTCAGAGTGTGGGGTCGAGAGCTTTGAAGAAGGAGGACCTGCTGCAGGGCATGCGCGGCCGCATAAAAGAGACCGTCTTAACGGCTATGGCTCGCGTTCCCAGGGAGATGTTCGTGCCCGATCAACTCCGCTCCAGAGCATACGACGATATGCCTCTGCCCATTGGATTCAACCAGACCATCTCCGCTCCGCATATGGTGGCCATAATGTGCGATCTCCTTGACCTGCGTCCGGGATTGGTCGTCCTGGAGGTGGGCGGAGGCTGCGGATATCATGCCGCTGTGATGGCGGATCTCGTGGGCATACAGGGCCATGTCTATTCCGTGGAGCGCATACCGGAGCTAGTAGCTCAGGCCAGAAAAAATCTGGTCGCAGCAGGCATAAAGAACGTGACCATGATCGAAGGCGACGGAAGCATCGGCCTGCCCCTGCATGCTCCCTACGACCGCATAAGTGTGGCTGCGACTGCGCCAAGCGTCCCAGAGCCCCTCCAGCAGCAGCTGAAACCGGGGGGAGTGATGGTCCTGCCTGTTGGCCTCGGCTTTCAGGAGCTGGTCTTGGTGACCAGGAAGAACGGCTTTGTAACCGAAGAGAAGATGGGCGTGGCCTTCGTTCCCCTCATTGGAGAACACGGCTTCAAGGATATTTGAACAGACGAGCATGAGACCGGATGGCAGATCTAATATATCCGCCCAACTGATGGCTCGGCTGAGATGAAGCCTTTAGCTATCATAATAATGGACGGCTTCGGCATAAGCCCTGAAATGAAGGGCAATGCCATCGCCAGGGCACATAAGCCAAACTTGGAGAGATTCTGGAGAGATTATGCCACCACCGCCTTGGGCTCGTCGGGCCTGGCCGTGGGTCTGCCACGAGGGCAAATGGGCAACTCGGAGGTGGGCCACCTCAACCTGGGCGGCGGACGGATCGTCTACCAGGACTATACCAGGATCAGCCTGGCCGTGGAGAACGGAACCCTTTACAAGAACCTCGTTCTGCTGGAGGCCTTGGAGAAGGCCAGAAGCGGTAAACTGCATCTGATGGGCCTGCTCTCGGATGGCGGTGTGCACAGCCACAACACCCACCTCTACGCCCTTCTGGAGATGGCAAAGAAAAAGGGGCTGCGAATGGTTTATGTGCACGCCATTCTAGACGGCAGGGATGTGCCGCCCAGGAGCGCTCTGACCTATTTTCGGGAGCTGGAGGAGAAGTTCAAGCAGCTGGGCATGGGCGGGGTGGCCACGGTCTCAGGGCGCTACTACACCATGGACCGGGATAAGCGCTGGGAGAGGATAGAGAAGGCCTTTCGCTGCTTCACCCAAGGAGAGGGTTTCCATGCAGAAACGGCCGAAAAAGCGGTACAAAACGGCTACGAGCGTGGCGAGAACGACGAGTTCTTGAAGCCTACTGTCGTGGACGCCGCCGGACTGGTGGAGAACGGAGACTGCATCATCTTCTTCAACTTCCGGCCCGACAGAGCACGCGAGATCACCAGGACCTTTGTAGACGGCGATTTCCAGGAGTTCCCCAGGAAACCGATCCAGGTTCATTACACCTGCATGACCCAGTACGACGCCACCTTGAAGGTGCCCGTGGCCTTCCCGGCGCAAAACCTCAACGATACCCTAGGCCAGACGATCAGCAGAGCCGGGCTGCGCCAGCTCAGGATCGCGGAGACGGAGAAGTATGCTCATGTCACCTACTTCTTCAACGGCGGAAAGGAGCTGCCCAATCCTGGCGAGGACCGCGTCCTCATACCATCGCCAAAAGTTGCCACCTACGACCTCAAGCCGGAGATGAGCGCTTACGAGGTCAGAGATGAGGCTCTGAAGCGAATCGATTCCGGCAGCTACGATCTCATCGTCCTCAACTTCGCCAATCCGGACATGGTGGGCCACACAGGGATCTTCGAGGCCGCCAAAAAAGCGGTCGAGGTAGTGGATGTTTGTGTGGGCAGCATTGTGGACGAGATTCTGAAAGCAGGAGGTGCAGTTCTTCTCACGGCTGACCACGGTAACGCGGAGAAGATGGTGGATGAGGTTACCGGCCAGCCGCACACCGCCCACACCACCAACTCGGTGCCCTTCACCCTGATAATCGACGACGGAAGAGAGCATAAGCTGAGGGAGGACGGCATCTTGGCGGATGTAGCGCCCACAGCGCTGCAGCTTCTCAAGATCTCGCAGCCGGAGGCTATGACCGGAAAGACTCTGATCGTGTCCTGAGAGCATTGACTCTGATGGCCCTTCAACTCGTAACAGCGCGGAGTCTCCCTCCTTCAGGGTGGGGAGGAGCGCGCACTTTCACCCGAGATGACTTTATATCCCATTGAGTGAATATGCTTAATCATGCAGCTCACAAAAACCATCATCCTGAAACTGGATTCTCCCGATAACAATCTAGAGGAGCTGCTATTGGTATTCTCACAAGGCATGAACTATGCATCACAGATTGTCTTCGCGAACGGGAAACCGATGGGAAGTGGTAGGATACAGAAAGCAACCTATGGGCATCTGAGAAACGAACTTGGTCTGAAATCTCAGATGTGTTGTAATGTAGCCCGCCAAGTTGCTGGAGCCTACAAAACGCTCCATGAACAGATTACCATCAAACAAACCGAATGGCAACTTTTAAAGTTTGGCCCAATGTCAGCCACGTTCTCATTTGAGCGTGATTTCGGATTTTCCAAAGATGCTTTGAGCATCACCACTCTAGCAGGTCGAAAGAAATACAAGCTTCAGATCTATAAGTATGCAGAGAGATACTTTGACGGATCATGGAAATACTTAGCATCGAAGCTTTGCTTGCATAGAGATGGGTCCTATTACTTCCATCTTGCTTGTGAGAAGGATATGCCAGATAAGAAAATAACCGACGCATCTACATTTATGGGCGTGGATGTTGGCATTAACCGTCTGGCGGTTGCATCCACAACCGACAAGAAATGCATTTTTATTGCAGGTGGCGAGATCAAGAATCACCGGGACATCAGATCCAAGGAACGCAGAAGACTACAGAAAGCAGGCGGTCGATATTTGGGCACTCGATCCAGTATGAGGGTTCTCAGGAACCTAGCAGGTCGAGAGACACGGTTCATGACTGCTGTAAATCATACAGTATCTAGAAGGTTGATAGATTTTGCCTTGGAAAATGATGTTTCGGTGATAGGCATGGAAGATCTGACGGGCATAAGAGAAAGAACAAACGTACCCAAAGAGTTCCGATATGAGCATAGTAGTTGGGCTTTCAGACAACTACAAAACTTCATTGAATACAAAGCCGGGGAAGCCGGAATAGCGGTGATCTACGTCGATCCCGCTCATACCTCCCAGACCTGTCCACGATGTAACCATATCAGCAGAAATAATCGCAACGGTTTAGCTTTTAGATGCGAAAAATGCGGTTATGAAACCCATGCAGACAGAGTTGGTGCTATGAATATAGAGCACAGAGCACGAGACTGGAGGTATATCCTTGAGTCTCAGGGCGGTTTTGTCAGCCCGCCAGACGCGACACGATTTTGTACGTAGTCGCAAGCCACGGACTTTAGGCCGTGGTAGTTGACGCCAGAGAAGCATTTAATAGGCCGTTGGGCTATCTTAAAGAAGGGAGATAAGATGCCAGAAGAATGCCTCCAGCCCGATACAGCGTATCTTTTGCAGGTTCTAGAGAGTATCATAGGCTTTAAGACGGTTGCTCCTCCGGGGAGCTGTTATCAAGAGATTGTGGAATATCTCTTGCCCATCTTCAAAGGCATGGGCTTTGAGACAGAGAAGCTGGTCATGCCCCAGGAGGTCTTTGCCGCCAAATGCACTGATCAACGGCTGGTGGGCGACCGCTTCAATCTGCGAGCTAACTTGGACATAGGAGCAAAAGAGACCCTGGTCATCTATGCTCATCTGGATGTTGTGCCGCCCGGGAACGGCTGGGACACCGATCCCTTCCAGATGGTGCAGAGGAACGCAAGGATCTATGGCCGGGGTGTCTCCGACTGCAAAGGCTCGATAGCAGCGCTCATAGCAGCCCTCAAGGTGCTCCTGGAAAAGGGCAAGCCGAAGTACAACCTTTGCATCCTCTTGACCACGGATGAAGAGGTGGGCGGCTACTCCGGGCTCTGCTACCTCACGGATCGGGGATTGGTCAGGGGGGACCTCATGCTCTGCATGGACGGCTTCTCGGACGATGTGGTTATTGGCAGCAACGGCGTCATCCACTGGGAGGTTGTCGTGCATGGTAAATCAGCCCACAGCGGCGCCAGCTTCATGGGCATAAATGCCGTGGAGAAGTCCCTGCCGATCATGGAGGAGCTGATGAGGCTCAAGAAGACAGTTGAGGCTCGTTCGTCCTTGCTCCCGGCCAACTCTCCCCTGGAATCGCTGGGCAAAAAGAATCTCATGCCCATTCTCAACATCACCATGATCAGCGGAGGCATCAAAGAGAACATCGTTCCGGACAGGTGCGTCCTGAGCGGGGACCGGCGCGTCATTCCCGAGGAGAGCATGGAAGAGGCCATGGCCGAGATCGAGAAAGCCCTGAAGCCCATTGATGTCGAATACGACCTGAAGCTCTTCCCCGGATATCCGCCCATGAGCGTCAATCCCGATCACAGGTGGGTTGCGGAAGTGAGAGCGGCGGTGGAGAGAGGCATGGGATTCCTGCCCCGGCTCTCCGGAACTCAAGGAAGCCTGGATCAGGCCTACGCCACGGAGAAGACCAGGATTCCGACGTGCGTCTTCGGTGTGGGCCGCCAGCTGGAGAGCAATGTTCACGGCTCGAACGAGAATGTTCGCCTCACCGACCTGGAAGGATTTGGACGGTTCATCATCGAGCTTCTGCGAGCCTGATTCTCGGCGGCATGAAAGTCATATCCGTGGTGGGAACCAAGAAGACCGGCAAGACCACTCTGGTAGCGGCGCTGGTGAGGTCGCTCTCCAAACACGGCCGAGTGGGGACGATCAAGAACATGGCCGGGCATCCCGTGGATCGCGGCGACACAAGGCGCCACTTCGAGGCCGGGGCGGATGTGGTCATAGGACTCGGTGAGGCGCGGCTCAAGGTGATGCGCGAGCGGGGCGACCTGGACTCTGCTCTGGCTGAGCTTCAGGCAGAGGGAATGGACTATGCAGTGGTGGAGGGCTTCAAGCACAGCGGCCTTCCCAAGTTCGTCATGGCAGACATCGAGGTGCCAAACATGCTGCGGAAGGTGATGCTTTTCGAGGTGAACGAGAAGCTGGTCGAGGATCTGACGGAGACGGTGCTGGGATTAGAGGATTACCGGCCAGGGCCCAAGATCGGGGAAAGGTGATCCTGGGTTGATTTTTCATATGGATCAATCCTCAATGGAGCTTTCTATCAGAAAACTTAAACATGAGAACCTCCATCTCACAGTCGTAGGAGATGATTCAAGATGGCTGATTGCGAACTTTGCACCCGTGCTAGACCGACGCTCTTTCCCATAAAGGCCCCCGTTCATAATCTGAGCTACCCCGAGGGCGCATACAAGGGCGTCTGCGACATCTGCCTGGAGCATTTGGAGAAGGGCTGGCAGGAGCGCTTCGGGCCAAAGCCGGAAGCAAAGAAGTAAAAATAATAGTAATAATAACATAACCAGAAAGCGCAATATCTCTTTTGATCAATCGAACCAACCCTGTCCGGTTTAGCAGCAGCTTCGCGAAACGAGGGGGAAATCATGAGGATGCAGAAGGAGGAGAAGATAGTAGTAGTGCTGCTACTCATGGCCCTGGGATCTTTGGCCGTGGCCTTCTGGGCCTTCGGCCCCGAGGACGGCGCACCTGAAGTCTCTTCTGTGGCCGAAAAGGACTCCGGCCTTTCTGTGCAGGGCCTGGTCCTGGAGGTGATCCCCACCAAGAGCGGTGGCAACCTGCTCCTCAAGCTGGACTCAACGCCCCTGTCTATCTTCATTCCCGCCAGCGCCGGAGCAGGAGAGGTCCAGAACAAAGTCAAGCTCGGCGACCGCGTCGTGGTCAAGGGATCGGTATCCGAGTACCAGGATGAGGAGGAGCTGAAGGTCGCCAAGGCAGGGGATGTCCAGATAGTGGGAACCTGACCAAGGAAACCTGAATAGGTGAGGAGAAATTGAAGGCGCTCGTCTTCGGCGGCACAGGCAGGATTGGCTCAGCCGTGGCCTGGGACCTTGCACGCTACGGAGGAGCCGATTCCGTGGGCATTGCGGGCAGAAGCCTTGAATCGCTGCAGAAGATAATGGACTGGATCGGCAGCGATAAAGTTACAGCTCACGTTCTGGATATCACGGACGCCAGCGCATCGCGCAGGCTGATGCAAGAGTACAATGTTGGCGTCATCGCCCTGCCCGACCGAAAAAGCAGCTACAGGACCGTCGAGGCGGCCATCGAGGCGGGCTTGAATGTGGTGGACATCCTGGAAGAGTATCACCGCAGGCCCGAGCCTTATGAGACGGAAGGCCTGCAGATTCCGGCGGGCATGAGCCTGGAGCACTATGGTGAGTCTTTGCACCGCAAGGCTCTGGAAAATGGGGTAATCCTTTTGGATGGCATGGGCTTTGCCCCCGGGCTATCCAATGTGACTTTGGGCGAAGGAATAAGAAAGGTCGAGGCAGAGTCGGCCGTGGCCCGGGTGGGCGGCATACCCTCCCCCGCGTCGGCGGCGCGCCATCCTCTGCAGTACATGATCACCTGGTCCTTCGGACACGTGCTCCGCGAATACATGGTCAAGGTTCGCATCCTGCGGGAAGGAAAGATAATGGAGGTAGAGGCTACCTCTGGTCGGGAGAGCTTTCGCTTCCAGGAATGCGGAAAGGACGAAGAGCTGGAGTGCGCCATCACCCCGGGCATGCCCAGCTTTCTTTACACCCGCAGCAGCCTGAAAAACTTCGCGGAGAAGACCATCCGCTGGCCGGGCCACTGGCAGGCGATAGATGCCCTGAGGGAATGCGGTCTACTTGATCTGCAGCCGGTCAGCTTCGCAGGCGGAACCGTCCGGCCCAGGGACTTCTTCCTCAGCCTGATCGAGCCAAGGCTTCGGCCCCTGCCCGGCGACGAGGACATCTGCGTCATGTGGAACACAGCCACTGGTGAGGATAGGCAAGCGGACTATTTCATGTGGACGAGAGCGGATAACGCCAACGGGATCTCGGCCATGGCCAGGGTGACGGGCTTCTCTGCGGCCGTGGCCGCCAGGCTGCTGGCAAGGGGTGAGATAAAGGAGAAAGGGATAGTGGCGCCTGAAGACGCCATCAAGGATGAGATCTACCGGAAGTTCAGGCAAGAGCTGGAGAAGAGGGGAATAGTTGTCGCAGAAACAGCAAAAGAAGTAACAAAAGAAGCAGTAAAGACCACTCAGGCGGGAGGGAAATGAAGATCATCACTCTCCTCACGGACTTCGGCTCCTTCTATCCAGCGCAGATGAAGGGGGTGATCCTCGCCAAGCTCAAAGACAAAGACGTTACCTTCGTGGACATCGCTCACGACATCCCGCCCCAGGACGTGCGCGCGGGAGCCTTTGCCCTTCTCTCCTCGGCCCGCTACTTTCCTTCCGGGACTGTCCATGTTGCCGTGGTCGATCCCGGCGTGGGCACAGGAAGGCTTGGCCTGGTGGTGGAGAGCGGAGGGCAGCTCTTCGTCGGCCCTGACAACGGCCTGCTCCTGCCCGCGGCCCAGTCCCTGGGATCGCCCCAGGCTTACAAAATAGCGCGCAAGTTTGAGGCCTCAAGCACCTTCCATGGCCGGGACGTCTTCGCGCCGGTAGCGGCGCTCCTGGCCGCGGGCGAGAAGCCTGCGAGCCTTGGCCCGAGGGTCCGGCCCAAGACCTTGAGCTTTGGAGAGCCGAAGAGGACAGACAGCGGAATTGAGGCGACCGTCATCTACATAGACAGGTTCGGCAACCTCATCCTGAATATGCAAAAGCTTCCCGCCTTTGGCCTGAGCCTGAAAGGAATAAAGCTGAAAAAGGTCAGGACCTACGCCGAAGGCCGCAGGATCGAACCGCTTATAACCCTGGGAAGCCATGGCTTTGCAGAAATCGCGGTCAACCAGGGAAGTGCTGCCGAGGTGTTCTGCCTCAAAACCGGTGACCGCATTGATCTGGAGGAGATTTGATTTGTTTGGAATAGAGCTCGTGCCCGATGATTCCGTCCTGAAGATAGGCTACATGGCAAAGCTGGCAGAGGATGCAGGCTTCCAGAATATCTGGATCACAGATCACTACAACAACAGGGACGTCTGGACCACCCTGGCTGTTCTGTCCCTCATGACCAACAAGATCCGTCTGGGTACAGGGGTCACCAACCCATATACCAGGAATGCGGCCATCACCGCCTCCAGCATCGCCTCCATAAACGAGCTTTCCGGAGGGCGTGCCATCTTAGGAATCGGCCCCGGCGACAAGGCCACCTTCGACAAGATGGGGATCGAGTGGGACAAGCCCCTTTCCAGGGTGAAGGAGGCCGTCCTGGCCATCAGAGCCTTCCTGGCCAGGGAGCAGGTGAACCAGACGGGATTCAAGGGAGCGCAGATGGCTTTTGGCACCGGCAAGATCCCCATCTACATCGGCGCTCAGGGGCCGAAGATGCTGGAGCTGGCAGGCAGCATCGCGGACGGGGTCCTCATCAATGCCTCCCACCCCGACGATTTCAAGTTCGCCGTGCCCGTAATCCGGCAGGGAGCGGAAAAAGCGGGTCGCAAGCCTGAGGATGTGCAGGTCTGTGCCTACGCCAGCTTCAGCGCCGATAAGGATCAGGCCAAGGCCGTGAACGCCTCCAAGATCGTGGTGGCCTTCATCGTGGCCGGCTCTCCGGAGAATGTGCTGCAAAGGCACGGCATCAGCATGGACGAGGCCCGGATGATCTCCGATGCTCTGGCTAAATACGACTTCAAATCAGCTATGGAGGCCGTGACGCCCAGGATGACTGAGGTCTTCTCCGTCTCAGGCAACCCCCAGGACTGCCGGGCACGAGTGGATGAGCTTCTCAAGACGGGCGTTACTCAAGTAGTGGTGGGCTCGCCCATCGGGCCGAATAAGGAGAGCGCCATCAAGCTGATTGGAAAACAGGTCATCGGCAAATAGTCGTTAGGAAATAGGTCACCTTAAGGTACGTCATTTCAAAGAACTGAGGGGATGCGGATTTCATGCGCGGGCTCTACATCGGGCGCTTCCAGCCCTATCATCTGGGCCACCAGGCCGTTCTGGAGAAGATCGCAAGAGAGATGGACGAGATAGTAATAGTGATTGGAAGCGCCCAGGAGAGCCATACCCTGGAGAATCCCTTCACCGCAGGAGAGAGGATGGAGATGATCTGGGCTGCTCTGGCGAAGGGAGATCTGAGGAATATATGCTATGTCATTCCAGTGCAGGATATCAATCGAAACGCGATCTGGGTCTCTCACCTTCAATCCATGGTTCCCAGCTTCGATGCGGTCTTCTCCAATAATCCTCTCGTGGTCCGGCTCTTCTCCGAGGCAGAGGTGGAAGTGAGAAAGCCGCCCATGTACCGGAGAGATATGTACTCAGGGACGGCCATTCGCAGACTGATGCGGGAGGGCGGTGATTGGCCCGCTCTGGTGCCGGAGCCTGTAGCCTCGCTCATTGCCAGGATGGGAGGTGTGGAGCGTCTGGTCCAGGTATCGGGCAGCGACAACTCCCACCGGCGGTCGCCTGCAAAGATATGAATCCAGGTTCCCGGAAGTTTGCCTGGAACTGATTTTCCAAAGGCAGAGGTGTGTTTTACCTCTTGGGGTAAAGGGGCTAAGAAGACCCCGTGCCTTCAGGCCGGGGATGAATTGGCCCCTTTCATGATTACTTTCGCTGTGCACTACTCGATTTAATATAGTTTCAAAGACGATTAGATCTTAGTT
>Ga0315280_10004303_pt1 | contig 21145 bp, 14 predicted proteins | sample YL17G06_40_MG_FD_203697 | JGI IMG/M metagenome (GOLD analysis project Ga0315280, IMG submission 203697) | Sediment microbial communities from Yellowstone Lake, YNP, Wyoming, USA - YL17G06_40 | ecosystem: Environmental > Aquatic > Freshwater > Lake > Sediment | place: USA: Wyoming | collected...
ATAGTCGCTGTCGGAGTCCTTCGGCTTCTCGAAGGGCACGCGCCCGGCTACCATTTCGTAGAGGGTGACCCCCAGCGAATAGATGTCGCTGCGTTGGTCCACCTGGTGACCTTGAATCTGCTCGGGGGCCATGTAGGCGGGCGTGCCGAGAGCGGTTCCCGTGCGGGTCAACCCGGGAACGCCCACGGCGCGGGCGATGCCAAAGTCGGTGAGCTTGGCCACGCCTTCACGCGTGAGCATGATGTTTGAGGGCTTGATATCGCGGTGAATGACGCCGTGAGAGTGGGCGAACGCCAGGCCCCGCAAAGCCTGCCGGAAGATTTCAAGCGCCTCTTTCACCGGCAGCGGCGCTGCCAGCCGCTTCAGCCGCTCCGCAAGCGTTTCCCCCTCGATGAATTCCATCACGATGTAGAACCGGCCCTGGTCGATCAGGAACTCGCGAATCTGCACGATGTTCGGATGCTGGAGGCGGCGCTGGATTTTGGCCTCATTGACGAAGCGAGTGCGCAGTTCGGGATTGAGGGTCAACTCGGGGAAGATGGCCTTGATCGCCACTACTTCCTCGAAGACGGTGTGCACGCCTCGATACACAATCCCCATGCCGCCGCGCGCAATCTCACTCTCAAGGCGGTAACTGGAAACCTGTTCGGGCATTTCAGTTCTGCTCGCGGACTAAGCAGCCGCGACTCCCGGCCGTAAGCGGCTCGCCACCGGGTCTGTTGCTGGGATTATAACCGAAAGGTCTACTCTGCGAGCACGAGTCTTCTGCGGACGCCCGGCGTGCCTGCCGATTTCTTAGGCCCGTGCTGAGGTCGTTCGTCAGACCGCAACCTCGGCGGGCAGACGGACTGAATGCATATCTGGAGGGGGGAATCTCAGGAAGAAGGAGCGGAAGGTCGCGCGCCGCCCGTGGGGACAGGTGGCGGACCGCCCGCGCCGTGGCACTTCTTGTATTTCTTGCCGCTGCCGCACGGGCAGGGATCGTTGCGGCCGATTTTCTCTTTGCGGATGACCTGCTGCGGTTTCTCCATGGTGCCCGAGCTGATCATGCGCATCTCCGCCTGCTCGCGCCGCTTGCGCCGCTGGTACTCGCGGATCATCGCCTCTTCTTCCTCCGGGGTCTTGAGCAGGAAGAGGAAGCGCAGCGCCTCATCCTCGATTCGATCCATCATGCTCTCAAACATCTCGAACGATTCTTTCTTGTACTCGATCAGCGGATCGCGCTGCCCGTAACCGCGCAGGCCGATGCCTTCCTTCAAGTGGTCCATCGCCAGCAGGTGTTCTTTCCATTGGGCGTCCACGACCTGCAGCATGATCATGCGCTCGTGAGTGCGCATGCGCTCCGCGCCCCAGACTTGTTCACGCTCCTCGTAGCGCTGGCGGACCAGTTCCTTGAGTTTGTCGCTGAGCTGGTCAAGGGTCTTGGGATCGAACTTGAGATCGTGCGGCCGGAGGTCGATGCCGAAGCGGCCCCAGAACTCCGAATAGAGCGCCTTGGTATTCCACTCGTCGGCGCGCTGTTCCTTGGGGCAGTAGTTGTCGACCAGCCAGATGACCGAGCGGTCGGCGGCGTCGAGCAGGTACTCCTTCTGGTCGAGCCCTTCCAGCAACTGGCGGCGCAGGCCGTAGACGGCCTCGCGCTGCTTATTCATGACATCGTCATATTCAAGCAGATGTTTACGAGATTCAAAATTCTGCGCCTCCACCGCCCTCTGCGCCGACTCGATGCGTTTTGAAATCAGCCGCGACTCGATGGGCACGCCCTCTTCCATCCCCAGCCTGTGCATGATCTTCGAGATGCGCTCGCCGGCGAAGATGCGCAGCAAGTCGTCCTCGAGCGAGAGGTAGAAGCGCGACGACCCGGGGTCGCCCTGGCGGCCGGCGCGCCCGCGCAGTTGGTTATCGATGCGCCGCGCCTCGTGGCGCTCGGTGCCCAGGATGTGCAGCCCACCGAGCTCGACCACGCGGTCGTGCTCGGCGTCGGTCACTTCCTTGTAGCGCGCGACGAACTGCAGCCACGTCTCGCGCCAGCGCGTGTAGTCATCCACATACTTGTGGAAAAACTCTTCGGGGGCGCCGGCGGGCGGGCGCTCGGGCGGCTCGGGGTCGATACCCTGCTGGCGGTATTTCTCGGGCGAGCGGCGGAACTCCTCGCGCGCCATGGCCTCGGGGTTGCCGCCCAGCAGGATGTCGGTGCCGCGGCCGGCCATGTTGGTGGAGACGGTCACCGTGCCCACGCGCCCCGCCTGCGCCACGATCTGGGCCTCGCGCTCGTGCTGCTTGGCGTTCAGGATGTTATGCTCCGCCGCACGTTCCGCGAGCACTTCGAGCAGGCGCGCGGGGCGGCAATGCACGGCGAGCAGGTAGTCGAGCACGGGCAATTGTTTTTCGTTCGCGCCCTTCACCAGGTCGAGGATGGGCGCGACCACCGCCTCGTCCACGGGCGGCAATTCGCGGCGCGCATAGTTCTCCGCCGACTGCCGAAGGAGCGCGCGAAGGAATTCGCTGCGATTGCCGTCGACGCTGGCGCCGCTCGCGAGCGACTGGAAACGCCGCTCGGCGAGCGTCTTCTTCGCTTCCGAGGCCGTCAGGCCGGCACGGATCAGCCACTCGATCGCGGCCGCGTGCCGGGCGGCGAGCTGCTCAGCCCACAGCCCGAGCTTCGGCCCTTCCAGGCCCGCGGCGCGCGCCAGTTCCTGCAACTGCTGCGGCAGGATGCCGCTCTTGCGCAGCGCCGCGCTCAGCCGCTCGGACTTCTCGATGGCGATGGTGCCCACCAGCACCGGCTGGCCGCGCAGGTGGTACTCCTTGATCTCCTCGATGGTGGCGTTGAACTTCTCGCGCTCGGTGCGATAGACGACGTCGGGATGCTCGTGCCGAATCAGGGTTTGATTGGTCGGGATAATGACCACTTCCAGGTTATAAATCTTCTCAAACTCCGCCGCCTCGGTTTCCGCCGTGCCGGTCATGCCGGCGAGTTTCTTATACATGCGGAAGTAGTTCTGGAAGGTGATGGTGGCGAGGGTCTGGTTTTCCTGCTCGATCTTCACGCCTTCCTTGGCCTCGATGGCCTGGTGGAGGCCGTCACTCCAGCGCCGGCCGGGCATCAGGCGGCCGGTGAATTCGTCGACGATGAGGACCTCGCCTTCCTTCACCACGTAATCGCGGTCGAGCTTGTAAAGCGTATGGGCGCGCAGCGCCTGCTGCAGGTGGTGGACGTAGTCGACGTTGGCGGGGTCGTAGAGGTTCTCGAGCCCCAGCATTTTCTCCGCCTTGACGTTGCCCGACTCGGTGAACATCGCCTGGCGATGTTTCTCATCGATTTCGTAATCGGTGACGGGTGTCATCTGCGGGATGACCTTGTCGATGCGGTAATACTTCTCCGTGGATTCATCCGAGGAGCCCGAGATGATGAGCGGGGTGCGCGCCTCGTCGATGAGGATGGAGTCCACTTCGTCGACGATCGCGTAATGGTGCGGGCGTTGCACGCAGTCGGCGAGCTCGAACTTCATGTTGTCGCGCAGGTAGTCGAACCCGAACTCGTTGTTGGTCCCATAGGTGACGTCGGAGTTGTAGGCGATACGCCGCTCGGCGTCTTCCAGGTCGTGCACGATTACGCCCACCGTCAGCCCCAGCAGCCGGTAGATGGGCCCCATCCACGCCGCGTCGCGCTTGGCCAGGTAGTCGTTCACGGTGACGACGTGCACGCCCTTGCCTTCCAGCGAGTTCAGGTAGACGGGCAGCGTGGCGACGAGCGTTTTGCCCTCGCCGGTCTTCATCTCCGCGATCTTGCCTTCGTGCAGCACCATGCCGCCGATCAACTGCACGTCGAAGTGGCGCATACTGATGGTGCGCCGGCCCGCCTCGCGGCAAAGCGCGAAGGCTTCCGGCAGCAGGTTTTCGAGGGGTTCGCCCTGGGCGAGGCGTTCTTTCAGGCGAGTGGTGCGCAGGGGAAATTCCGAGTCCGGGAGTTTGATCATCTCCGGCTCGAGCGCATTGATCTCCCCCACGCGCGCCGAGAGCCGCTTCAGCTCCCGCTCGTTCTTCGTCCCGATGATCTTGCCTAAGACGTATTGAACAGTAGCGCCCATGATATTTGGCACGGGCCGCCCACACGGCCCGATTCATTTATTGTACGGCCCATGCGCAGGATTGGCAAGGAAGGCGCTGTAGCGCCGCCATCCCTGGCACCCGATTTCGGATTTGCCGATTTTGGATTGTGGATTGATTGTAGCGTCGCCGTAGCGCCGCCATCCTGGCGGCAAGAGCAAGAGAACGAATGCCGGCTAGAAGCCGGCGCTACGGTGTAGAATCCGCACGCTCACCATGGCAGGTCGCGAGGGCGAGATCGCCAAGCGCGGACGAGGCTATCTCCCGCACTGGGAGGGCGCTAGCGGCACGTACATGGTCACCTTCCGCTTGGCCGACTCGCTGCCCCGGGTGGTACTCAAAAGGTTCGAGTTCGAACGTCGCGACATGGTTCAAACCGCCGCGCGCCAGGGCCGAGTCGTTTCGGAACCCGAGCAGAACCGGCTCGCTCGACTCCATGCGAAAAAGATCGAAGCTTATCTAGACTCCGGGGCAGGGGCCTGCTTCCTCTCCGACCCACGGGTGGCGGAGGTTGTGGCGGCGGCGTTAGGCCGGTTCGATGGCGAGCAGTACCGGTTGCTCGCCTGGTGCGTGATGCCCAACCATGTCCACGTGGTGTTTCGCGCGCTCGGGCAAAACGCATTGCCTAACATCCTGCACTCATGGAAATCTTTCACCGCCAATCAAGCCAATGCCCTCCTGCTGCGTCGCGGAGCGTTCTGGCAGAGGGAGTACTTCGATCACATGCTCTGGACCGGTGCCGCGATTGATCGCGCCGTGCGGTACGTGCTGGGGAACCCGGCGAAGGCAGGACTGAGGGACTGGAAGTGGGCTTGGGCTCGGTTGTAGCGCCGCCATCTTGGCGGCATCGAAAACAGCAAGAATGCCGGCTGGAAGCCGGCGCTACGGGGCGGTGGTCGCGCCGCCATCCGTGGCGGCATCGAGAGGAGCAAAGAGGGTGCCGGCTCGAAGCCGGCGCTACGGAACCCGGGGGGGGCACGCCGTGGCGTGCCCCCGAGAAGGTGCTACTTCAATTGGAACTTCGCGTCGTACTTCATTCCATCGGCCAGCGTCAGCCGCACCAGCCGGCAAGTACCAGCCCAGCTCTTGGAAGTCTGCCAGTTGTAAATGAACTCGTTCGACGCCGCGTCATACCGGAACACGGTGCCGCCCGGGCTCAGCAACTGCTCTTCCAGCAGGTCGCTCGGCGAGGCATCGCACGCAATGGTATTTGATAGCAACGAAGTGAGCGAGAGGAGTGACGAGACGGGCGCTCCGCTCGCATCGCTCAGTTGCCACTTGATTGGAATGGTTCTTCCTGCGTTGCCGACGTTGACGGCCGGCAAGTTGTCCACCGGCTGCAAAAAGCCCGGGAAACCGTACTTGACCACAACGCTCACCGTGTCGGGAGATGAATCCACGGTGCCGTCGTTGACAACCAGCGTGATGGTGGAGGTCCCGTACGGCAGCGTGACCGTCGGGCTTACCCCCGTCGCTGTCCCCCCGCCTTCCGGGAACGGCCCCGTCCATTTGTAGGTGAGCGAGTCCCCGTCCGGGTCGCTGGAAGCCGAGCCGTCGAGGGTGACCGCTGTGCCTGATGGACCCGCATACACCACGGTCTGGTCGAGGCCAGCATTTGCTACCGGTGGTTGGTTTGTAATGCCGTTGGCATTCGTGAGCACCCAGACATCGTTGAAATACGCTGGGGTGGCTAAATCATATCGCCCCATGGTGACGACCATGCGTCTGGACGCGGGTGAATAGCCGCCCGAATAGGCCGCTCGGGGCAGCATCGGGCCTCCCGTTGGGGTGAGTTCTATCCACTGGGGAGTCCCGCTAATCCCGTTGGCTTCGGTGAGCGTCCAAACGTCGTTAAACCAGATGCTATCATCGGGTCGCTGATCGAAGACGCCGCCAAAGATGGTCATGCGGCGGGTGGAAGGGTCATAGTGCGCGGAGTGCCAGAACCGGGCATGGGGCGGGGTGCCGCTGGGGGTGAGCTGAATCCACTCCGGTGGCCCGCCTAAACCGTTAGCGTGGGTCAAAGCCCACACATCGTCAAAGTCCGTCGCGCAGCAAAACCAGCCATCGAATCGGGCGCCCCCAGAAATGATCATTCGATTGCTTGCCTCGTCATAAGAAGGCGGCATTGCCTTCGCGTGGGTCAGGAGGCGTGCCGGTCGGGGAAAGTTGTTCCCAGTATGGGTTGCCAATCCCGTTTGCATCCACGAGAACCCAGACATTATTTTGGTTACTCCCGAAATAAGCGAGGCCGCCGCCAAAGACCATCATTCGGTTACTGACAGGGTCATAGACCGCAGAGTGCCCGTCCCTTACCACCGGCGGACCGGGAACCGGAAGCTGGATCCATTCCGGCGTTCCCCCAAGGCCATTGGCGTTAGTCAGAACCCACACATCCCACATCGCGTACCCACAATTTGCAAAGCATCCTCCGTAAATAATGATTCGATTGCTTATTGGGTCATAAACCACCGTTTGCAATTCTCTGCCTAGAGGTGGTCCCCCAAGCGGAGAGAGTTGAATCCAGCTCGGCGTTCCTGCAGCGCCTGTGGCATTGGTGAGGACCCAAACATCAATCGGGCGCGGCAATTCGTTCAGGTCTTGCCCGCTGAAGAGGATTACGCGGTCATTGATAGCGTCGTAGGCGCGCCCAGCACTGTAACGCACTGACGGAGGAGTGCCGGTCGGGAATTGTTGAACCCAGGTTTGTGCTCCCGCTGGCCCGGATGAAATTAACAGCAGCAAAAGGGCTGCTGCTGCGATTTGAAGAGATCTCAACAGCTTGTCGGTGTGCTTCATAAGTCTTTGACTCCCTTCAATGGCAATTACGAGCATGAATCACTGAGATTCCGCAGACTGGCTTCAAGTCGCGCCACCAATCTGTCTGACGTTCGCAACAAGAAGGCCACTGGGGGTGGTTCGCCTGTGTACGTCTGCGGCGTAGCGACGACGTGAGACCAACGGCGCGCATTGCTGGCACCAGCGCTGACTGTCCGTGGAACTGGGCCGATATTAGCAACCTCGGTTTGCTACAGCAAAGACGCATGTCAGAATTGTGAAGGATATCTGATATTATTTACTCCTTGGATAAGAAGGACAGGAAGACCGAAAGGGAGCGGAAAATGGATGGGCGCGGGTGTGGTCATTGGCAACGATGGGCTTTTGCATTTTGCGAGCCCACAGTTGCCTCAAGCGGTAAAACCCCAGTGGCTGCCGTCGAAAGGGGGGTCGCGAACCGCCCGGGGCGTCCGTCGGTTGACGGACGATGCGCCCCTACAGGACAACGCATTGCGAGCATCGCCCCTGCATCACTGCACCCTCTTCCGCCAGCCGCGGGTGGCGTATACATCGCGTCCCGTGCGATGTGTGCGGGTCCCGGAGGGCACCATACGGTGCAGGGCGTACGCCCACGGCTATTCAGGCTGATGCCCTTCGGGGATCATTTCGCAGCGAAACAGATTCCTAGGGGACGCCGAAGGCGTCCAACGTGAATAGCGGGGCGGTAAGAAACCCGCGAAGGGAAGTGAGTGATTTGCAGCGGACGCCGAAGGCGTCCAACGTAAATAGCCGGGGGTGCAACCCCCGGAAAAAGGAGGTCGGGCAGTTATTCGGAACGAACCCCGAAGGGGTTCGATATTAGAACCATGGGGCATCATGGTGCGATTGTTGGGGGGGGTGTCGTGCTTCGTATGTTCGACCCCTTCAGGGTCGGTGAAACATGAATTGGGAATGTTCCGTGATCCGTGGGCTTCGCCCAGGGCTATTCACATTGTTCCCCTTCGGGGAACCGATGACGACGCCATCCCGGACGCCGGAGGCGTCCAATGTGAATAGCGGGGGGTGGTAAGAAACCCGCAAAGGGAAGTGAGTGATTTGCAGCGGACGCCGAAGGCGTCCAATGTGAATAGCCGGGGGTGGCAACCCCCGGGACCGAGGGCGATTTTGGAATGGTGTACAACCCCGGAGGGGTTGAATTAGAATCCCCGCCGCATGTCCACCTATACGCAAATCTTCTGCCACATCATGTTCTCGACGAAGAATCGCGAACGCGTCCTGTCGGCCAAACGCCGCGAAGACCTCTTTCGTTACGCCTGGGGCATCATCCAAAACCACCAAAGCCATGTCTATCGCATCGGCGGCGTGGAAGACCACGTACACATCCTCACGAGTCTGCATCCGATGGTGGCTCTGTCGGATTTGGTGAAGGACATCAAGGTCGCATCATCGCGATGGATCACCGAGGAGCGCGTGTTTCCCCGGTTTACCCATTGGCAGGATGGGTATGCGGCGTTCACAGCCTCGCACGGGGAAAAGACGCGATTGATTGAATACATCAAGGGCCAGGCAGAGCATCACAAACGGTACTCGTTTCGGGAAGAACTGAGGAAGTTGCTGGTCGAGGCGGGCGTGGAATTCGACGAGCGCTATCTGATTTGAGACCTTCGACCCCTGCGGGGTGGGAGAACATAAACAGGCGCCGTCTCGCATTCCGTGGGCTTGCGCCCACGGCTATTCACGTTGATCCCCTTCGGGGATCATCTCACAGCGAAACAGATTCCTACGGGACGCCGAAGGTGTCGAGCGTAAGTAGTCGGGGGACTGAAAACCCCACAAAGGGAAGTGAGTGATTTGCAGCGGACGCCGAAGGCGTCCAATGTGAATAGCCGGGGGCGGCAGCCCCCGGAAACGTTATTCCTTCGTGCGCAGTTTCCCCCGCCAACCGCGCTGGAGCTTGCCGATGGTGGCCTCGACTGCCGGGCCGCCGCGGCGCACGCGCTCCTCGAAGGTGACGTCGGTGAGGGCGTCATGAACTCTCTTCCACTGCGCGGTGAGTTCTTCGGCCTCGCGGAGTTCTTGGGGCGAGCGCCGCATGAGGTACTTGAATTGGGGATTGCCGCCCGTGCGCAGGTGGAGCAGGGTGCGAAGCTGGCGTTCGACCATGCCCGTCAGGTGGTGGTCGTGGCGGTGGAACTTCTCCCTATCGAGGAGCAGCGCCATCAGCCCGTAGGCGTGCAGGCGCGTGGAATCCGCGTCGAGGGGGTCGATGGCCGCGGCGCGGGTGAGGAATCGGCGGAGGTTGTCCGACTCCCAGCGCGCCTGGGCCGTGAACAGGCGCAGCCGGCGCCACACGGCTGCCGCCAGCAGCTGCACGACTTTCTCTTCCACGGGATTGGCCGGGGAGAAGACGCGCGCAAACCGCTCGCGGTGAGCTTCCATTTCCTTCGGGTCCTCGCCGAGCAGGTGCATCGTCTCTTCCAGGGAGCGCACCTGGAGGCCGTGCTGGAGATGATTGAAGCGCGAGCGCGCATAGGACTCGGGGGTGCGCGGCGTGGCGAGGGCCTTGCGGATGCTGACGGCATTGGCTCGCCGGCGTCCCTTGGTCATCTGGAACTTTTCGACGCTGGCCTTTTGCGCCTTGCGGATGTTGATGCCCATGGCGCGGCGACGCGCGCGGGTCATGCGGAAATTCTGGCGGTTGGCTTCGGCGGCTTTCCGCACCGCGGCCCATTTGGCCGGGGTCATCAAGAACTTGCGCTTCTTGCGTGCTTCGTCGAGGGCGGCGCGGCGCGCGGGTGTGAAGTTGTACTTGACGCGGCGAGTGGCCCGGCGGGACTGGCGGATTTGAGTGTGACGGTAGGACATGGGGGCTCCTTGCGCTGGGTCGGACGGCGCCAGTAGCCATAGGCTAGAAGTGTAGCATACGCTCCGTCGCAGGTCAAGGGGCGCCGACGACGGGCCGGCGCTTGTTGCTGAGCCCCCGCCGTAAACATTGACTTTTTGGGCCGAGTCGGTGATTCTGACAGAATCTCGATTCCCTCGGATTTTGGGTATATATGAAAAGGATACTGATTTACGACACCACCTTAAGAGACGGTTCGCAAGGCGAGCACGTTTCCTTCTCCGTTGAAGACAAGCTCCACGTCACCCGCAAGCTGGACGAGCTCGGCATCGATTACGTCGAAGGGGGCTGGCCGGGCTCGAACAGCAAGGACATCGCGTTCTTCCGCCGCGCCCAGGAGCTGAAGCTGAAGCACGCCAAGCTCGCGGCCTTCGGCAGCACGCGTCATCCGCGCAGCAGCATCGCGCACGACCGCAACATTCAGGCGCTGATCGAGGCTCACACGCCGGTGGTGACGATCTTCGGGAAGACCTGGGACCTGCACGTGAAGGTGGCGCTGGGGATTTCGCTCGCGGAAAACCTGGAACTGATTCGCGAGTCAGTGGCGTACCTGAAAGCCAAGGGCAAGGAAGTGATCTACGACGCCGAGCACTTTTTTGACGGCTTCAGGGCCGATCGGGAGTATGCACTGGCCACACTCCAGGTTGCCGAGGAAGCCGGTGCGGACACCATCGTGCTCTGCGACACGAACGGCGGCACGCTGACCGGCGACCTTCGCGAGCGCTTTCGCATCGCTTCCGAGCAGGTCAAGACGCCGCTGGGGATTCACACGCACAACGATTGCGAGATGGCGGTCGCCAATGCCATTGCGGCCGTGCAGCTCGGCGCGGTGCACGTGCAAGGCACCATCAACGGTTATGGCGAGCGGACCGGCAACGCCAACCTCTGCTCTGTGATCCCCAACATCGAATTGAAGCTGGGCCTGCGCTCGATCGGCAAGGAAAAACTCAAGCACCTGACGGAAGTTTCCCACTACGTCAGCGAGCTCGCCAACCTGATTCCCCGCCACGATCTGCCTTACGTCGGCAAGAGCGCGTTTGCGCACAAAGGTGGCATCCACGTAAGCGCGGTGATGAAAGACTCGGCCGCCTACGAGCACATTGATCCCGCGGTCGTCGGCAACGAGCGGCGCGTGCTGGTTTCGGAACTTTCCGGGAAGAGCAACGTGCTGTACAAGGCGGAGGAGCTGGGGCTCGAGATCGACAAAGCCTCGCCCCACGCCAAGGTCGTCGTCGAGAAGCTCAAGGAGATGGAGCACGACGGCTATCAGTTTGAAGGCGCCGAGGGCTCGTTTGAGATTCTGTTCGATAAGCTGGTGCACCACTGGCCGGAGTTCTTCGAGTTGGATGGCTTCCGCGTCATCACGGAGAAGAAGGGAGCGAACGAGCCCTACTCCGAGGCCGTCATCAAGCTGCGCGTGGACGGCAAGGAAGAACACACCGCCGCGGAAGGCGTGGGGCCGGTGAGTGCGCTTGACCGCGCCCTGCGGAAATCACTCGGCAGGTTCTTCCCGTGCATCCGCGACATTCGCCTGACCGACTACAAGGTGCGCGTGCTCAATGCCAAGGACGCCACCGACGCCCGCGTGCGCGTGCTGATCGAAACCAGCGACGGCCACGACACCTGGGGAACCGTCGGCGTCTCCGAGAACATCATCGAGGCGAGCTGGAAGGCCCTCGTCGATAGCATCACCTACAAGCTGAAAAAGGAATACGGCTACAAGCGCCAGGAAAGCAAGACCCACGCGACCAAGTAGCGGCGATTTCATATCGCCACGCCGGGATGGCTGCGGCAAGGCTGTGCGCCGCGTGCGCGGTGGGTCAGTTTTCGGAATGCCGACTTCACGGCCAAGTGACCGCCGACGTCAGAGGAGGAGCCGCAAGGCGTCGGGCTAGTTTCCGAGTCCGCGACGAACCGCCCGGAATCCCGTTGGCAACCGGCCCGGATCGAATCGCGGTCTGGCCCTAGCGACGGGATGCGCGTTCATCCGAAGTTGAGGCGTTTAGCGGGCCCCTGAGCCCGCTGCCGAAATCCCGAGCGAAGCCGAGGGATCAACGCCGTACGGGGCAGATAGATCAACGCTGCGCTACCAGAACTCCCGCGGGGCGGTGTGGGACACGCCAAGCATAACGACAGTATTCAGCGGGCCGCCGCTGTAACATTGGTAGTAATCACATGACTCGGGTGCGGCGCCTCCGCTGCAATTGGGGTTAGGCGTTGCTTAAAAGAAGCCCGGTGCAACATAAGTCAGTCTTTGATACGTCCGATGAGTTTATGAACATGATCTAGCACTTCTATCTTTGTTTTAGGAATGCGACTAATCCAGAACGCAAAGTCTCCGTCATGTGTCACCAATATGTCCGCAGCCGAAGCCAATAAAGCGTGGTTCAAGTCACTCGCATCTCCTTTTCTGGCTTTCCTCTTTTCGCTCATCTCATTGAAAACACGGGCGTATTGGTAAGAAAGGTTTGCCCCCGCAGCCATAGCAATACTCTTGAACTCAAGCAAACCCTCTACGCCTCGTTTCTTGCAAGCATCTGCCAGTCCTTTTCGTCCGGTTTCTCGTTCCGCTCGGTCAACGAGTTCAGTGATCCGTTGAAGTATTTTCTTGTTGTAGAATTCTTCAAAAGACGGCTGTTTCCCGGAGAACTCAGCCAAGATAATTCTTCGGTCATTGTCATTTCCATTTGTGGTCTTGTCCAGAAATTCTGCATTGTACTCAGTCGTCTGATCCAGAGCCTTCTTACGCTCTTCGATATCGCCTGAATCACTAAATAAATTATCTAGGTATATACCGCTAGCCATCATGGGTGAGGTCGGACCTGCGCCCTGGGAGTAGCTTAGAATGTCGTCTTTAGGGAAATCTCTGGGGAATTTTATTATTTCCTTGGTGTACATCAACTCTCGTATAAGCTTTAACTCCTCTTTGGCAACTTCCGGCGACTTGGCTTTTAAGGCATAGGCAGCCTCTTGCAGATGCATTACTCCAAGAAGGCTTCTTATCTTTCCTGCCGCAACCGCTCCAAGCAAGTCTTTCAAGTCAGTTTCGGTGACGCCGTGGGCCTCAGAACCTCCACGCTGGTTCGTAAGGATATGGCTTAAAACATTCTTGTCAAAGTAAACTTTGATCATACTTCTTCCCTGCATTCTAGGGTTAAGGCCAACGCCTAAGGGCTGCGTTTCAGCCGCGGCGGCTCATTCTCGCGCCGGCCGCCGTCGGCTGCAGCGCGCTGTTACGTGGCAACGCTCTGCGACCACTGCGCCGCAGTCTTCTTCATCCGGTAAAGAGCGGACGTGCCACGAACTCCGCCCACGAAAGCCAAGATGAATATTGCGGCGATCACCGGATTTTTGATTCCAATCTGGCTCCACATGCACGCGCGTTCAGCGACATAGAGGACGAGGCCAGCCCACGCTGCCGCTCTCGAACGTCTCCATAGACCGAACGCGATCACGCCGAAGATAACCCCGTCCAGAAGCGCGCTTGCGTCGAACCCCAAAGCCTGCGCAAAGCCGACACCAGCCGCACCGAGTAGTGCAAAACCGCCAGTCAAGACTGCGCAGAGAAGCGCCGCCCAGAACGCTTGTTTGGTGGCCCATGCAGCGGCTTCGGTTGTATTTACGGTGGGCCACACCCAGTTCCATCGGCTACGGGTTGGAGTTGTTTGTGAGGCCATAAAAGGTTCCTCTCTTCGTTGCAACCTAATTCTTGTTTAGGCCGACCCGCCTAATCCGTCACCTGACGGACCTAAGACCAGGCACGCCCACGATTGCGGTGCGGATAAGTTCTCATTATAACGCCACTTATGATCTATCATGCAAGTGGCCTGCATCTTCAGTGGTGTCCTAACTTCGCAAGTGTCACCCGGCTCGCCGGCGCCGTCATTCTGAGGAGCCGCAGGCGACGAAGAATCTGCTGTTGAGCCATAAGCAGATCCTTCGCTACGCTCAGGATGACAGTCGCACCAACCTCACAGCCTCGGAGCCGGGCGGCCAGGGAAGAGTCCCAACGGTGACCGACTGTCACGGGAGGAGTTGTTCATAACGCCAGGCCTGGACTCTCGGCAGAGAGCCAATATTCCCACATCATAGACCCCATCTCAACCGCCGAAATCTGGCCACGACGCCAGCAACGGCGCAATCGAACGCCACTGGACGGCTAATCCGTCAGCTGACGGACTTAGGACTAGTGTCGCGTCACCGAAGAAAGTGACACATTCGATGACATGTCATTCTGAGCCGATTCGCTCCACATCGAATCGCCCTGAGCGCAGCCAAGGGGCTCACGTTAAACTCCGCGAAGAATCTGCTTTTGCCTAATCATCTGGAACAAATGCAGATGCTTCGTCCGTCGGCTGACGGACTCAGCATGACAGCAAGGGCCCGACATGTGCCACCTATTTCTGAAACGGGACACTAGGGCCGCGCAGAGGCCGAACACTGGTTACGGCGCACTCTCCAGGAAACAAACTCATAAGTCGTTTGTTTCCTGCGATCACAGACGGCGCAAAACGCCGTCATCTGCTCGGAAGAAATCTTGCCACTTTCTGAGCAGCGGGGCGCCACTGGGCTGGATAACGCCCTATCCGGCAAACTGACCCGCTGCCCGTCGCGTGGGCACAATCCGCTCTTCTGCCCGCCGCGACGCATTTCCCCCGCCGCCGCCGTCGCGCTTGCCACGAAGCGTTTCGGTATTCACAGCGCTCAGAAGTTGCTGGCCTTCCTCGGCCGTCAACCAATTGCCGACTCACTGTCCGAGGCGTTTCACACCTTTGACCCGGCAGATACCGACCACGAGTTCCGGGCTCAGCAGCCCACTGTCCGCCGCTTCGTAGGCAAGCCTGCGGATGGCCGCCAAACGGACGTTAATGGTCGCAGGCGCCAGGGCGATGCTGTCAAGGTGCATCCGATAGCGAAGGACCACGCCTCGATTCAGGGCCAGCCTGGGTTCCGAGCAATACCAGGCAATGAATTCGTCCATCGCGTGCTGATAGGATCGGCGCGATTGTAGAGAGCCGAGGGTGTTCAACACTGCCGTTTTTGATTGCTCCAATTCCGGTAGGGTCAGATGTTGGGGCCTGTGATTCGAGTGCCGGCGACTCAGTTTCATCATGGGAAGCGGCCTCCTCAGCCGCTTCTACCAGTTGTAGAGCCGCGGGCACCGATAATGGCCGGTGGGCCTCAACTTATGGCTAGGGGATTTCGGTCTCCTGAACCACGGGGCGTTTTTCGGGAGCGATGCAGTGACTCAATCTCCGGTGCTCCCCCCTGCACTTCTTCGCCGGGCCTCGATGACTCTTCAGCTTGAAGGAAAATCCTTACTCCCGGCGGTCGTCGAGCGGCTGCTCGAAACGCCGTGAGCTGCGGCACAGAAGACTGGCATTACTGTTCAAAAAACCTGTTCGAGGTGTTGGCACGTGGGGTTAGCCAAAAGTTCTAGTTGCAGTTGTTGCTTGTGCTTTCAAGCTGGGCCAAAAGGGAATGATGTTGGCATGTGCTGACTGGCTCCGTGCCGCCACGCGTTGACTTGCCGGTACACGCGGCGTATGCTGGCGCCATCCACGAGTAGCCCGCATCCTACGGTGAGGCCAGCACCGCATGGTCGGCCGGACCGTTTCCCATTACCGGATTCTTGAGAAGCTCGGGGGTGGCGGAATGGGTGTGGTGTACAAGGCCGAGGACACCAAGCTCGGCCGCAGCGTCGCGCTCAAATTCCTAGCGGAAGAGCTTTGCCAGGACCGCCAAGCCCTTAAGCGATTTCAGCGCGAGGCGCGGGCCGCTTCCTCCCTCAATCACCCTCACATCTGCGTCGTCCTGGACATTGACGAGCACGAAGGCAAGCCCTTCATCGCCATGGAGCTGCTCGAGGGGCAGCCTCTGGATCACCGCATCGCGGGTCGGCCGCTGCCCGTCGATGAACTCCTTGACGTGGCGATCCAAGTCAGCGAGGCCCTGGATGCCGCGCACGCCAAGGGCATCATTCACCGCGACATTAAACCCGCGAACGTGTTTGTAACCCAGCAAGCTCAAGCCAAGGTGCTTGACTTCGGGCTGGCGAAGATCCTGAAGCCCGTCAGTGATCTAACATCGACGGGGAGCCTGACGGATCCGTACGCGCTGGTCGGAACGGTACCTTACATGGCTCCTGAGCAGTTGCGCGGCGAGGCCGTAGACGCCCGCACCGATCTCTATGCCGTGGGAGGGCTGCTGTTCGAAATGGCTACAGCGCGCCGCGCCTTCACTGAGGCGCTCGGCCCCCATCTCGCGTATGCCATTCTCCACCAAATGCCGGTCACGCCGCGGGCCTTCAACCCCAATGTCCCCCCTGAACTCGAGCGGATTGTCTTGAAGTGCCTTGAGAAGAATCCCCAAAATCGCTACCAGTCAGCGAAAGAATTGGCCGTTGACCTGCAGCGTCTGAAGCGCGACACGGAATCCGCGCGTGTAGGGGCGGGCTTGGCCCGCCCGCGGGAGGGCAGAGCCCTCCCCTACGCCGCAGCAGCAGGCGTCACCTTGACTATCGTGCTGGCCCTTCTTGTGGGCCTGAATGTCGGCGGCCTGCGCGAGCGGTTGCTGACCGGCGTAGGGGCACGGTCCCGCCCTGGCGGGATGCCCCTACCGAAGATTGAATCGATTGCCGTCCTGCCGCTCGAAAACCTTTCCGGCGACCGCGAGCAGGAATACTTCGCCGACGGCATGACCGAGGCGGTGATCACCAACTTAGGTCAGATCGAGACCCTGCGGGTGATTTCGCGGACCTCGGTGATGCAGTACAAAGGGGCGCGTCCGAAAGGCGGAATCCGGGAAATTGGGCAGCAGTTGAACGTGGACGCGGTGGTGGAGGGGTCGGTGATGCGCTCTGCCGACCGCGTGCGCATCACGGCGCAGTTGATCGAGGCCAAAACCGATCGTCACCTCTGGGCGCGCAGCTACGAGCGCGACCTGCGGGATGTGTTGACCTTGCAGAGCGAAGTCGCGCGCGCCGTCGCCGGTGAGGTTAAGGCAAAGCTGACGCCTGATGTGGAGGCGCGCTTGGCCCGCGCCCGCCCCGTCGATCCCGAAGCACATGAGCTTTATCTGAAGGGGAGTGATTCGCTGGAGCGACGTGACACGAAAAAGAGCCTGGAGTACTTCCAGCAGGCGATCCAGAAAGACCCCAACTTTGCGCGGGCTTACCTCGGGATCGCTGAGGTATATCGCAGTCTTGGGGGGTGGGAGGAGCTTGCCCCCGTAGAGGCATACGCAAAAGAGAAGGCATTCGCGCGCAAGGCGCTGGAACTGGATGACAGCCTCGATGAGGCCCATCTGGTGCTTGCCGACGCCCTGTTCCAGGGCGACTGGGATTGGACGGGCGCCGTACGGGAGGTCAAGCGTGCCCTGGAAGTCAATCCCAACTCCGACCGCGCTCACGGCGCGTATAGCATGTATCTCACGCTGCTGGGCCGATCCGAAGAGGGGATTGCGGAAGCGAGGCGCGGGCTGGAGATCGCCCCTCGTTTGGCGGGGCCTTACGGCTGGTTGGGGACGGCATACTACTGGGGCCGGCGGTACGATGACGCGCTTGCACAATATGAGAAGGCGCTGCAGGTACATCCGGGTGCGAATTTGCGTGTGGGTTTCGGATGGGCGTACCGGGAAAAGGGCATGTACAAGGAAGCCATCGCGGAGTTTCTGCAGCTGCCCGATGGCCCACTAAAGTTCGGCCACGGCGGCAACGCCTACGCGCGGGCGGGCAACAAGGCCGAGGCGCACAAGGCCATCCAAAAGTTAATCGAGCTGTCAAAACAGAGGGTCGGGAATCTCGCGGTGGCCTTGGTCTATGCGGGGCTGGGTGAAAAGGATCGAGCCTTCGAGTGGCTGGAAAAGGCTTACAAGGTACACGACAAGGGGATGTGTTACCTGAAGGTCGATCCTACTCTCGACCCCCTGCGCTCCGACCCGCGCTTTCAGGACCTCCTGCGCCGGATGAATTTCCCGCCGTAGTTGGCTGCGTGCGTAATTCTGTTGAATAAGTCCTGGAGAGACCCGTTGAGTAGGATCGGCACGGCGAACTTTCTAGCCGTTCAGGGCAAAGTGCAACCTCTTGAGGGGGCATCAAAACACTCTTTCGACACCATCATATGATTTCGGCAGGAGTGGAAATGCGAGGGAGCCACGCCAGAAAATCAGCACGTTGCGGCCTACCTTTCAGCAGGTCTTTTGCACCCGGGAGAAGGTGCAACCGGCCACCTTAAGTCCTGGCAAGTCCGCTTTCGGCAAGAGAAGAGTGTCTCTACCTGTGGGTGGGTCGTTAGGTGTTGAGAACAGCCCTTCGCACCCACAATCGGGGGCGCGCCGGAAAAACGCCCTTCCAGCACACTGATCCACTACCGCCGCGTGGGCGCGATGCCCTCGACTGGCCGCCGCTGTGTTATCATGCCTCGGGGGATCGGAAGAGACAGGAGTGAATCGAGAGCCTGATGTGGGAATTCCTCCGAGGTAAGAAGGGCGGGCGACGCGACCGGGCGTCGCGCGTCCGCGTGGATATCCCCATTCACTTCCGCAAAGCGGGTGATTTCGGCTGGAGCGTGGGCAAGATGAAGAATATCAGCCGCTCTGGCGTTCTGTTTCGCGCCGGCCAGATAATCGCCGTGAACACAAAAGTGGAACTGCAATTCAACGCCCCGCCTGAGATCGGCCCGGTGCCCGGAGAACTGATCGTGGCCCGGGGCAAGATCGTGCGCACGCTCATGCCCGCTGCCTCACACCAATACCCCGCCTTCGCAGCCAAATTCTCCGAGTTCTCGGTCGTCCGCCAGTCGAACAATTGGTAGGCGCCGGGTCTGAGGTGACGAGTAACAAGTGACGAGCCGCGCTCGAAGCGTGCGGGACGGCCTCTAACTCCTACCCGGGGATACAGGAGTCAGAAGTCAGGAGTCAGAATTCAGAAGGCGGACAGCAACACACAGCGGAGAGCCCGCGACCCACAACCCACAACCAACAACGTTCAACTCACGGTCTTCCAGCCCCCAGCACCCAGCCCTGCTCTCCCCATTGCATTTCGAGCGCTCAACGGCAAAAATACCCGCTGGATTTGAATCATGCTGGCCTTTCTCTGTGGCGGGATGGAATACGCAACCGACGGAGGGCGCGCCTGGCGCGAACGCATTCGCCTGTGGCTTCAGGACACGCTCAACCATCGCGTCTACGACCCCACGATCGAGGCGCAGCGCCTGTTCAGCGCGGAAGAGTTGCGCCACCTCGGCGGCTGGAAGACCACGGACCCGGAGCGCTTCCGGCGCGCCCTGCGCATCGTTATCAATCACGACCTCGACGTGATGGCCCGCCAGGCCGATTACGTGGTCTGCCACTGGGATGAGGCGGCGGCACGCGGGGGTGGCACGCAGGCGGAACTCACCGCCGCCTACGGCAAGGGCATCCCCGTCTATCTTGTGACGGAGATGAGCGCGCAGGAAATCAGCGGCTGGATTCTGGGCTGCGCGGACAAGGTCTTTGCGAGCTTCGACGAGCTGAAATCGTTTCTCGCCTCGACCTACGGCCAAGAAGCGCACCAGCACGCGCTCTGGAAGGAGACGTAGCGCCGGGCTCGCTTGCCAGCCCGGTGGCTTTTATCCGTTAATAATTGTGAATTCGGAACCGAGTGCTCGGTTGCGCAAGTTCGCGTTGCAGGGAGCTGCGGAAGGGCGGGACTTCAGTCCCGCCGAAATCGGCCCCCCCTCACCCCTCCGTCAGCTGACGGACACCCTCTCCCCCTCAGAAGGGGGAGAGGGGCGGGGGGTGAGAGGGCTAACCGCTGCCGGCGGGGTTGAAACCCCGCCCTTCCGAGTCACCATTCTGACGCCTTTTAGGCAGCTAAATACTAGCTTTGTTTGCAAAACCGTTGTTATGAAGGCCGGTTGCAAACCGGGGCGAGGCAAGGATCGCCTTGACAGACTGGGGAGGATGTAATGAAAAAGGCAGCAGGCTTACTAGGATTGGTGATCGCGCTGGGGGTGGGGTACTACATTTTCAAAGCGCAGTACACGGAGGGCCCGACGGGCGGGGCGCCGCCCAAGGAAGTCATTGACGTCGTGGGCGTCAAGAACGATCTGCTCGCCATCGGGCAGGCGGAGCGCATGTACTTGGCAAGCCACGGGACGTACGCGAGCCTTGACCAGTTGCAGCAGGACGGAGCGCTCCAGTTCTCCGGCAGCAATCGGCGCGGCTACCACTACACGGCCGAGGTGAGCGGCAGCGAGCACTTCCGCATCGTCGCCACCCCCGCCGATCCTGCCAAGGAAGGCTGGCCCACGCTGACGATTGACGACACGATGCAGGTGACACAGCAGTAGTCAGAAGTCAGAAGACAGGAGAAAGAAGACGGCATACGATAGACAGGGATTCAGAGCGGCCGCAAGAGCTCAGGAGATGGGAGCCGCGTGGCACCCTATTAGAAAGAATCGTGTAGGACTGCTTTCGGGGGCTTTATTCTGACTTCTGACTCCTGACTTCTGACTCCTGGTAACGGACGGAGTCAACCATGCGAGTGGAGGCCCGAGCGCCGGCACGAGTTGATCTGGCCGGCGGAACGGTGGATATTTGGCCGCTCTACCTTTTCCACGCCGGAGCGCAGACGGTCAACCTGGCGATCCGTTGTTATGCTTCGTGCGTCATCGAGACGCGCGCTGACCGGCGCGTGGTCTTCATTTCGCAAGACCAGCAGATCCGCGAAACTTACCAGTCGCTGACCGACCTGGCGCGCAAGACTTCCGCGCTGCCGCTGGTCAGGGAACTGGTGCTCTTCTTCGCGCCGCGGCGCGGCGTGACCGTCAAAACCACTTCGCAGGTGCCGGCGGGCGCGGGGCTGGGAGGGTCTTCGGCGCTCAACATCGCGCTGTGCGGAGCGCTGGCGCGCGTCACCGGCAAGCGCTACACGCGCACGCAGCTTCTCGAGATCGCCAAAAACGTTGAGGCGGTGGTCATCCGCGTACCCACCGGCTGGCAGGACTATTTTCCGGCACTCTACGGCGCCGCCAACGCCGTGCACCTGGAACGCGACGGCGTCAAACGCGAGCGCCTGCCGCTTTCCTTTTCCGACCTCGAGAAGCGCTTCGTCCTCTGCTATACCGGCCAGCCGCGCAATTCCGCCATCAACAACTGGGAGGTGATGAAGGCTCACATCGACGGCGACCCCAAAGTACGCCGCAATTTCGACCAGATTGTCACCATCGCCAGCCAGATGCGTGAGGCGCTGCTCGCCAACGACTGGAACGACGTGGCCGAGCTTCTGGCGCTCGAGTGGGAAAATCGCAAGCGCAATTTCGCGGGAATTTCCACCGCGAAAATCGACCGCATGATTGAGCAGACCTCGAGACA
>Ga0315280_10004305_pt1 | contig 21139 bp, 17 predicted proteins | sample YL17G06_40_MG_FD_203697 | JGI IMG/M metagenome (GOLD analysis project Ga0315280, IMG submission 203697) | Sediment microbial communities from Yellowstone Lake, YNP, Wyoming, USA - YL17G06_40 | ecosystem: Environmental > Aquatic > Freshwater > Lake > Sediment | place: USA: Wyoming | collected...
AATCGACGGGGGATCACATCTGCCGCATGCAGCCGCAGATCGGCGCAGTATCGTGTCGGCTGACCTCGGCGTAGACGACAAGCGTGGCTCCAACCGGAACCAGACTGATCCAGAATTCTTGTCGCCTAAGCGTTCCACTCGAACTCCCAGTTTGGGCAAGTCCGGCAAAAATCAGGAAAAGGCCCGGCTCACGCAGTTGCTGGGATAATTCCGGATGATTTGCCCTTCAACCGATGGTATTCTTCTCCCGCAAAAGAGAAACAAACTGCGACTAACTCTTTGCCAAAACGGCAATTGGAGACGCCGCTTGATCCCAAGGAGAAAGCATGGGCGGCCCCCAAATCAGCCTTTGCATACCCACTTATAACTACGGCAGGTTTTTGCCCCAAACGATAGATTCCATCCTGCAGCAGACATTTGACGACTTTGAGGTCCTCATCATCGACGACTGCTCCACCGACGAAACAGAAGAGGTAGTGAAGCCTTACGCGATCCGCAACCCAAGGATACGATTTATCATTAATCCCGAAAACCTCGGCATGGTCAGGAATTGGAACTTGTGCCGTGAAGAAGCCAGAGGAAAATACATCAAATATCTGTTCGGAGACGATCTCTTGCTGTCTCGGGACGCACTGCAGAAAATGGTATCTCTGTTTGAAAGCGAGAAGAGCATATCCCTGGTCAGCTCTTCTCGAACAATCATTGATTCTGAATCCAATACTATAGGAATGAAATCTCCCTTCAAGAGAGATCTGGTCGCTCAAGGGACTAAGCTGATAAACCTTTGTCTCGCCAAACAGGATAATCTGATCGGGGAACCGACGGCTGTCATGTTCAGGAAATCAGACGCAACGCGCGGATTCAAGTCACAATACAGGCAAATTGTGGACCTGGAAATGTGGTTTTACCTGTTGGAAAAGGGTGATTTTGCTTATATTAGGGAACCTCTGTGCGCGTTTCGGGTCCATCCCCGTCAACAGACAATAAACAACAGGAGCAGCCCTCTTTCCGTCCTTAACGGTGTTTTCCAACTAAACGAAGAATATCTGAGCAAGGATTATATAACAATTAGTGAGTTCGGCAAGAGCTATATCAAGTACGACGGTCTCTACAAAATATGGAAACTGTACCTCACCAAACAGATTCGCAAACAAACTGCCAGGCAAGAGATCGAGGCCAGATACAGCTATCGGAAATTCATGATGTTGTATCCACTGTATAAGACTTATAAACCTTTCCTCAAACTCTATAGAAGGGTTGGGCTTTTTGGTGAAATTGCATGAATGATGTTCGTGTACACTCGGTTCCGCGCTCTTTGGAATCCTTTCTCAACACCACGGAGGTTCGCATGAAACGGAGAATCCTGCTCCCATGGTCTGTCGCGTTATGCGTGTTGCTGCTGGCATCCTGGACCGGCACGGCCAGGGCAGCCGCGGCGCAGTTCGAGGTTTCGTATATCAGCTCGGTTCACCCTGGACCGATCACAGGACGCGTTTTCGTAATAATCACCAAGAACGCCGGGCGTGAGCCCAGAATGCAGGCCGGATCTTACAGCGGGTCCGTTCCATTTTTCGGCAAGGATGTCAGTGAGTTGAAACCCGGTGATACCGCTGTGATCGACACCGCAACGCTCGGATACCCACTGAGTCTCGATGAAATTCCCGCCGGCGATTACTATATGCAGGCGTTGCTGAACATCTACACGCAGTTTCATCGCAAAGACGGACACGTGATCTGGGCGCATATGGATCAATGGGAAGGGCAGCAGTGGAACCGCTCACCCGGCAACCTCGTGAGCGAAGTCCAGAAGGTTTATCTCGATCCGAAGGCCGGATTCAACGTAAAGCTCAGCCTGACGCAGAAGCTGCCTCCGGTCCAAGTTCCGGCCGACACGGATTGGGTCAAGCACGCCAAGATTCAGAGCAAGATGCTGTCGGAGTTCTGGGGACAACCGATCTATCTCGGTGCGACGCTGCTGCTGCCGAAAGGCTACAATGAGAATCCGAATGTGAAGTATCCTGCCATTTACATCCAGGGGCATTTCGGGCTGGGCGCACCATTCGGCTTCACGACACAGGCGCCGCAGATGCAGGAAACGGAGCAACAGCGGAGGGCCCGGCTTAGCAGGAATGCGCGTGAGACCGGATCTGAGTTTTACCAGGAGTGGACGTCAGAGAACTTCCCGCGTATGATTGCCGTCACTTTCCAGCACCCTACGCCGTACTACGACGACTCCTACGCGGTAAACTCCGCAAACAACGGGCCGTACGGCGACGCGCTGACGCTGGAACTGATTCCATATCTGGAGCAGAACTTCAGAATTATTCCGGAGCCTTACGCGCGCGTGCTGACCGGCGGATCCACCGGAGGCTGGGAGGCGCTCGCGCTTCAGGTCCTCCATCCGGCGTTCTTCAATGGCACCTGGGTGATGTATCCGGACCCCGTTGATTTCCGCCGATACCAGATGTCCAACATCTATGCAGACGACAATGCTTTCGAAGTCCGCGTCGGAGATTGGTCGAAGCTGGAGCGCCCGCTGTCGCGGAGTGCCGATGGGCAGGTCACGCTGACGATGCGCGAGATGAGCCGCCTGGAGGAAGTTCTCGGCAGCAAGGTGCGCTCTGGGCAGCAGCTCGCAGCTTGGGAGGCGGCTTACGGTCCGACGGACGCTGATGGATATCCGAAACCTCTTTGGGATAACCTCACGGGAAAGATCGACAAGAGCGTTGCCGCGTACATGCGCGACAACGGCTATGACCTGCGTTACAACCTTGAGAAGAACTGGCCCACGATCGGAAAAGATCTGGCCGGCAAGATCCACGTCTGGGTCGGCGACATGGACAATTACTACCTCAATCTCGCCGTGTACCTGCTGGAGGATTTTCTCGAGACCGCGAAGCCATACTACGCCGGCGATTTCAAGTACGGCCGTCCGATGAAAGGGCACGGCTGGCAGCCGGTGTCGAATGCGGAGATGATCAAAGCAATGCAGGAGCGCATCAGCAAGACGCGCCCAGGCATCGCCGCGACAGGCCGTTGAGCCCGGTATTCGGCTTTAAGACGTCCGCAGCGGCTGTGGAAATCACGGCAGAGAAGGGACTCGACTTGGTGTCAATTTCATCCACCACTGCGGCCGCCGCAGGTAGCGAGAGCTCGGCGGCACGCTCCCTGCGGGCTCACCAAGTTGACGATGGCAAGGGAGATGTGGATGGAGATTGAGCGGGAGGACAATTGACAGTCAGTGAAGCGCCGCGAGCGCTGGGGTTGTGGAGAAGCACGGCACTCGTGGTCGGCAACATGATCGGGTCGGGGATCTTCCTGCTCCCCGCTGCGCTCGCCGCCTACGGCGGCATCAGCATTTTCGGCTGGCTGTTCACCACTGCGGGTGCAATGCTGCTTGCCCTGGTGTTCGCGCGCCTGAGCCGCAGGGCGCCGCAGGCAGGCGGGTTGTATGCCTATACGAGAATCGGCTTCGGTGAACTGGCCGGCTTCCTGATAGCGTGGGGTTACTGGATCTCGATCTGGTGCGGCAACGCTGCCATCGCGACGGCGTTCGCAGGCTATGTGGGTGTCTTCATTACCTCGCTGTCTCGGAATCCGCTGCTCGCCGGCGCTGCGGCCGCCGCCGCCATCTGGGTTTTGAGCTGGGTGAATGCCATGGGCGTTCGTAGCGCAGGCATCACGCAACTCGTTACCACGGTGTTGAAGCTGTTGCCGCTCATTGCTGTCGGAACGCTCGGGCTCTTCTACTTCAATCCGAAGAATCTTACTCCGTTCAACCTGAGCGGACAGTCCACATTTTCGGCGATCACTGCGACAGCCGCACTGACGCTCTGGGCGTTCCTCGGGCTGGAATCGGCGACGATCCCGGCCGACGACGTAGTCGATCCACGGCGAACTATCCCACGGGCAACGATAATGGGAACACTGTCCGCTGCCGTTGCTTACATACTCGGGACCGTGGCAGTGATGGGTGTCATCCCGCCCGCCGCCCTGGCCCGGTCGACGGCCCCTTACGCTGACGCCGCGACTGCCATGTGGGGCGGGTGGACGTCGTATGCCGTGGCGGCAGGCGCCGCCATCTCCTGCTTCGGCGCCCTCAACGGCTGGATCCTGCTGCAGGGCCAGATCCCGCTCGCGGTCGCTCGCGATGGGCTCTTCCCGGCGGCGTTCGCGCGGCTGTCGAAACATGCTACACCTGTTGTGGGGATCGTCATCTCGAGCGTGCTGGCCACGATCCTGATCTTGATGAACTACACGAAGGGACTGATCGAGGAGTACACCTTCATGATCCTCCTCGCAACGTTGACAACCCTGGTGCCATACGTTTTCTGCTCGGCCGCAGACGTGATCATATCGCTTGGCAACAGAGAGAGCCCCCAGCACCGACGCCGGCTTCGGCCCTTGTTGGTTCCCGGCTTGGCGTTCGTCTTTTCACTGTGGGCGATCGGCGGGTCCGGCCGGGATACGGTCTATTGGGGCTTTCTGCTTCTGCTGGCCGGCATACCGGTATACGTGTGGAACAAACTACGCTCAAGCGGACAGTAGGCACTTTCGCCCTCACTTCCGCTTATCTCAGGTCCAACCGTCGAGAAAATCCTCCCTGGATACGCCTCCAACCTCACTCGGCAAATTCGTACGATATGGCCTCGACCGGGACAGATGCGTACGACAGAAATGACTGGCGGGCCACCCTATGCCGCAGTATCTTGGAGCGGACAAATCAAACAGCCATCTTCCAACTCGAGGGAGAGGAGTGACGACATGGACAACACATTGAGCAGGCGCGAATTTCTTGGGGTCGCAGGGACGGCGAGTGTGGCTTCGGCGATGCTCACGCCGCTCGAACGGAGCGAGCCAAGACCACAGAGCGTAGCGGCCGGCGGTGTCGGCGGCAAGGTCACGCCCAAGGGCAAGATCGTGCTGCAGACGTTTGACTATCGGGGTGTCACGCTCGGGCCAAGCCGCTGGCAGCGACAGTTTCAATCGGCGCGCAATTACTACCTGGCTGTGCCGGATGACGACATCCTTTACGGGTTCCGGCGCGCGGCGGGACTGAATGCGCCGGGGAAGGTGCTCGGCGGCTGGGCCAACCGAGATTCCGCGGTCATCTTCGGCCAGTGGCTGCAAGCCATGGCGCGCACATCGCAGGCCAACAACGATGTCGAAATGCGCAACAAGGCGGTCAAGCTCGTGGACGAATGGGCCAAGACGCTCGGCGCCGATTTGCGGCAGGTGCCGGCGCGTCCCACGCGCGGAGGTGATCACTCGAACAGAGATTGCAGCTGCTGGTATTTCGTGTGAACCTTCTCCACTCCCGCCTCCATGCCCGCATGGTCATGAGCCTTGCCGGCGGCATCGAGAGCCTTCACCGCATCCAGCAGCTCGGCAGCGGCGGTCTTGAAGGCATCAGCCTGCGCCTCGAACTGCTTCGGAAGCGTTGCTTTGGTGATCGCTTCGGCCCTGGTCACCAGCTCGGCGCTTGCGCTCCGGATCTTGTCATATGCCTTCTCAGGAAGGTATTTGTGATAGAAAACATAAAAACTCTGGTGAAATGCTTCCATTTCCTTGAGGACGGGGTTGAGCGTCCGGACCAGCATTTCGTATTTCGCGTGCAGGGCTTCGGCGGCGTTCAATAGAGCCTGATCGTCCTTCCCAGAAGCGGCGGTGTTGTATGAATCGACGGCCTGCCTGAGCTGCATTATGCCATCCTTCCATGTGGCTTCCTTTTCGCGGAGGATCCCAGGGAGCCTGGCCGCATAGATCTTGGCCGCGAGCTCGTTAATCCGGGGAACAAAACCGCGCAGGGCCTTGGCGTCCTTGGCGGGGTAGGCCTCGTGCCAGATCGGGTAGATGACCTCATGGAACGCGGTCAGCTCGGGGACTTCGTTCTTGGTTTCACCTGCCATCTCCTGTGACCATGCCTTCAGAACGAGCCCCGTGAAACAAAATAGAGAGAACACAACAAGAATGCGTTTTGCCATAAGAACCTGCCGGTCAAAAAAGAAAAAAGAGTTGCTGAGCAACTCACTGATTATGACGAATTTTCCCTAACTATCAAGTGGCGGCCGCGGGCACGAAACCGGGTTGTCAGGACTTGACTTTTTTGTCTGCGGAACATCTTGTGGTAGTGTGGAACCACGGTTTGGGGGACAGGCTCCTTAACTCCCAAACAACCCATCTTTCGGCTCGGCTGCGTAAACGCGAGTTCGGGGATTGAGTAGCCTGTCCCCCAAACTGGCAAAGCAGCGAGGATTCAAGATGAAAAGGAGAGAATTCAATCGCCTGCTGCTGGCATCCGCGGCCGGCGCCGCCGGAACACTTCGATTGAGGGAGTTTGGCGCATTCTGCGCCGGATCCTACACCATCAATCCGGATCGGCTGCGTGCGAGCCTGGAGGTGCTTTCCGAGTACGGGCGCAATCCGCAAAGGGGTGTGACCCGCGTTGCCTGGACTCAGCCGGATATCGAAGCCAGGCGCTTCGTGATGGAGAAACTGATGCCGGCTGCCAGCCTCAAAGCTCGTGTGGATGCAGCGGGATCGATTTACTGCAGGCGCGAAGGCAAACAACATCTGCCCGTGATCCTGTTCGGTTCGCATATCGACACGGTCCCGGAAGGCGGCATTTTCGACGGCGCGCTTGGTTCGCTGTCGGCGATTGAGGTCATGCACACGCTGGCGGATCGGAAGGTCGAGACTCGCCATCCGCTCGAATGCGTGATCTGGTCGAACGAGGAAGGCACCCATTACGGGCGCGGCCTGTTTGGCTCGCGCGCGGTTGTGGGCGAATTTGAGCCCGGAGAGCTTGACGAAAGAGACGAGCATGGGGTGCACATCCGCGACGCGGTGTCCGGCATCGGAGGAGACCTGTCGCACATCCAGGAGGCGCGGCGCAAGCCGGGGGACATTGCCGCTTACCTGGAGCTGCACATCGAGCAAGGGGGCGTTCTCGACCGGGCCGGGGTTCCCATTGGCGTGGTCGAAGGCATCGTGGGCATCATTCGTTACAAGGCTGTGGTTGCCGGTGAAGCCAATCATGCTGGAACCACGCCGATGCCCGGCCGGCGCGATGCGCTGGTGGCAGCCTCGTACCTCGTCATTGCCGTTCAGGAGGAGACCGTTCGGGAAGCGGGACGCCAGGTCGGGACCGTGGGCAAGCTATCGGTTCACCCGGATGTGCCTAACATTATTCCAGGGCAGGTCGAGCTGGTCATCGAATTGCGCGACCTCTCAATGTCGAACGTTGAGGGCATTTTCAAACGCATCGAGGCGCGCGCTGCACAGATTGCTGCATCGAGCGGGACAAAAATCACCATTCAACCGACCAGCACCCACCAGCCGGCCCTGGCCGCACCCTGGGTGCGGGACATGATCGCACGGGAGGCTGCGGCTGTGGGACTGACGACGCTCAGCCTGCCTTCCGGTGCAGGGCACGACGCGCAGATGCTCGCGCGCATTGCTCCCATGGGGATGATCTTTGTCCCTTCGGTTGGCGGCATCAGCCACTCGCCGAAAGAACTGACCCGCTGGGAGGATACGGCAAACGGATGCGAGGTTCTTTTTAGAACGATCCTTGCAATCGACTCGCGGCAGACGCAACCAGGATAAAAATCACGCGACAGGCGAAATGAACTTGTTTGGCGAATTTCGTCCGTCTTTTGGTGGTTGCAGCGCAAGCCATTGCACCCGGCTGCGAATAGTCATCCAACGATGATATAATCATGGTTATTCCATCGGCACGGGACTCGGAGTCATGGACCACAAATCAAATGCAGCTTGCGCGCCAGCGCCCGATCTTGACGAAGTCCGCAAACTCGTGACTGCAGGCCTGCGCGGATACAGGGCACGGATCTACCTTTTCGGTTCCTGGGCCGCTGGAGACGCGGGACGCACATCCGATATTGATGTTGCCGTAATGCCGCTCGATCCGATCCCGCGGCACGTGTTCAGTGAGATCCGTGAAGCCTTGGAAGAAAGTCGCGTCCTTTATCCAGTCGATCTCGTGGATCTCTCAGACTCATCTGAGGAGTTCCGCGAGCGGATCCTGCGTGAGGGGGTGCCATGGAACGAGTAAGAGAGCGTCTCGCGGTCGCTGGGCAGGTTTTGAGGACCTTAAAGATATACTCCAACCTCTTCCAATATGCGCCGCGTATGGCGTCTTGGCTAGCCGCGATGGAACGGCAACTGCAAGAAAAACGGTGACAGCCGCCAATTTGACGGATTCGACTGCTTACCAAAGAGGTGCTGCCCCGTGTCAAATTGGTGCCTGTTACTGTTTTTCTTGCCGAGGGAGTGAAACGATGACACTACTCATGATGATTTGGGCGGTCAACCTGGTGCTGGCCATGCAGCAACCCGCCGCGGTGCAGGCCCCGGCCGGAACAATCAAGAAGGGGGACTTTCGCTTTTCCTACGACGCACGCGGCATTTCGGGGCTGGCCAATCCGCGCGATCCCTTCGGCGCGACGCTCATGCCGTCCGGGGCACAGAGCGGTGGGCGCGGCCAGGGCCCCGGAGGCCCCACCACGCTTGGATTGAACCTGAGCTATCGCGTGGGCAGCGCCGGCGACTGGACGAATCTCACCACCCGCGGGCCAAAATGGGAGGCCTCGCCCGAAGCCGGCGCAGTCACCTACACCAGCGCCGGCACGAACGCACCGCTGAAAGTCGTCGAGACCTACAAGACCGACGGGAATGTGCTCGACTGGACGATCGACCTGGAATCAACAGGTAAGGCTTCGGTCCAAATTGGTGACCTGGGCATCAACATTCCGGCGGTCGGGCCATCGGGTGAAAATCCGATCCAGATTTTCGAGCGGGGGTTCCTTCGGCACCAGTTCATCTCCGGCAACGGGTCGTTCTTCTACTTCGTGCGCGCTTCGGGCGCTCCACCCTTCCTGCTAGTGACCGTACGGCCCGGCACGAAGCTTGAGTACTCCGGCGGAGGCGGCGGACGCAGCGGCGCACAGGTTTACGTCCACTCGAGCCGAACCGGCGGCGCCGAAACGCGCGGCACCTGGCGCCAGGCGCACACTGCGCTGGACCTTGCTCCTGCAGGCAAACCGGGCAGCAAGGCCTCCTACGGCTTCCGCATGCAGTGGGCCAACAGCTACGACGAACTGCGCGAGATGCTGTACCAGGCGGGGCTCTTCGACATCCGCGTCGTGCCGGGCATGACAGTTCCGGAAAACCTCACGGCGCGATTTTCTCTCCACACCAAGGCCAAAATCGAGGCGATCCAGGTGGAGTTTGCCGACCAGACGACAATCACCCCCCTCGGCGAGCCCAAACCCAACCATCACGTTTACGAAGTTGCATTCAAGAAGCCCGGCGAGAACATGCTGACCGTCAAGCACGACGGCGGGCGCCAGACCTACCTCGAGTTTTTCGTCACCGAGCCGATGGAAACACTGGTCAAAAAACGCGCGGCATTCATCGTCAACAAGCAACAGATCAAGGACCCGTCCAAGTGGTACAACGGCGTTTACGGGCCGTACGACATGAAAGCCAAGGTCACGCGTACGGTCGACGATCCGGACATCTTCCTCGACCGCATGGTCTATGTGCTGACATGCGACGACCCGGGTCTTTGCAAGGCGCCTTACATCGCGTCAAAGAACGTAGCCTTCCCGAACCAGAAGGAGATCGAGTCGCTCGAGTATTACCTGAAGAACTTCGTCTGGGGCGGGCTGCAGCGCCGCGACAACGAGCGGCCGTATCCGTACGGTGTCTACGGCACGCCGAACTGGTACGTCAATCGTGACCCGGCACGCCGCAAGGCATATGCCGAGAAGCTGGCTTCCAACGCGACGGCGCTGCGCGATCTGGTCAAGGAACATGTCTGGCGGTCGTACGATTACCCGCACGTGATCATGCTCTACTTCCACATGTACCAGATCGCCAAGATGTACCCCGAAATGTCGAAGTACCTCGACGCGGCGGGTTACCTGAACCGCGCCTGGGAAACGGCGCGCGCGTTCTACATTTACCCCTACGAGATCTACCCGGAGTATTACGACACCTATAAATGGGGGCTTTACAACGAGCTCATCGTACCCGATCTGATCGATGCGCTGGAACAGGAAGGCTTTCCCAATCAGGCCGCCTGGCTGCGCAGCGAGTGGGAGAAAAAGGTCAAATACTTCGTTTACGATGACCTCTATCCGTTCCGCTCGGAGTATGCCTTCGACCGCACGGCCTTCGAGTCGACGTATGCGTTTGCCAAGTACGGCGCGACGCAGGACATGAAGCCTGATGAGAACCTGTGGTTCGACCTCAGGCTCAAGAAGTGGTACTCGCATCCCTCCGTGAGACGGGAGGATTCGCGCGCCTTCATGGATCGGCAGCTTGCCTCGGGCCTGGTGGTGCGCGGCTGGCTAAATCCGGCCTTCTACACGCTCGGCGCCGACGGCGGCGTCAGCTACATGGCCGCCATGGGAGGCTGGGGCGTGCTCGATTATGCGCTCAACTTCGCCCCGAATCCCTTTGACTGGCTGCAGCTCGGCTATGCGTCGTACCTCAGCTCGTGGTGCCTGATGAACACCGGCCGTTCGGAGACCAACTACGGCTTCTGGTATCCCGGCCCGGAAAATGACGGCGCCTCGGGCTGGCAGTTCATGTCGTCCAAAGTCGGCAGCGCGTGGATGGGATCGAGCTATCCGGGCGGCGTAATGGTGCCGCGCGGGCCGTGGTGGTATGACGGCGAGATCGACCTGGGATACGGCGGCGCGTTGCGCATGGCTTCGACGATCGTCACGCGCGACCCGGTCTTCGGCTGGTTTGCGTACGGCGGCGCCATGACGGAACAGGGCAACCAGCTGTCGATCAACCCGCGCGACGGTCTGCGCCGGCGTTTCCACGCTGTGATTCCCGACATGTACTTGCCGTTCAGCGAGGACATCCGCCGGCTGAAGCTCGATCTGGAGCGCGACGGTTTCGTCGCCGACGGCATGATCATGATGGACAAGGCGCTCGAGAAGATCGCCTTTACCATCGAGAACCGCACCGCCAACGCGCACAAGACCGGCGTGCGTCTGTCGATCCCGGTCCACTCGAAGTACGAGCTGCTGCAGGACGGCAAGCCCGTGCCTCTCGTCCAGACGGGCAACTGGGACTACCCCTGGCGCGCCGAGCTGTCGATGAGCGGCCCGACCTCGAAGATCGAGCTGGTGCGCACCGACCGCCGCGCAATCGGTGGAAGCAACGGCAAGTAATCTGGTGCCAGATTTGGAGCTGAAATGATCACTGACTTCCTTGCCAAAGCCGTCGAAATCGGCGCTGACCGAATCGAGATCGAACATAAAGACCGTGCCGAGCTTGTGACGGCATTTCACGGACCGGTGGGTGTAGGTATTGCCTGGGTTGATGCTACTCACTGGGATGCTCTATTCCAGGAGACGCAGGATCTGAAAAAGCTGGGCAGGGAAGGCTTTTCGAGGAAGGCAACGCTCACTTGGATCGTGAGTTCCCGCGCCTCGACAAGCTGGTGAGAGCCACGATCATACGGTGACAAGAGGCTGTGAAGAAAACCGAAGTACGGCGGCTCTTCTCTGGCGCCGGCGGAAGATCGCTCTTGCGGCTTCTCATTTTGGGCAGAAGCGGCCTGCCCAGCAAGCGCCCCATCTCCAGCTCTCTCAGGCTTCGATGATCTCCCTGGCTATTCTGGCAACGAGGGTGCGCGGCAGGAGGACGGGTTTTCCTGTCACTTCCCTGAAGATCGATTTGGTTTTTTTATTAAAGCCCAGGCAATCCAGGACAATCAGATCCACATTGGCCGATTTGAATTTCAATGCTTTTTCCCTGACCAGCTCCACGCTCCCTGTATACGGAGACACCGCTTCCATTACTACTTCGGGATACATTCCTTCCCAGCGTCTCCCGAGCACAGGGATCTGTTCTGCGGCCGGTAAGAGCACCCCGAGCCTCTTGCAGCCCGCAACGCAGCGAGCCGTGTTCATCAGGACTCGATCCGGACGCAACACTACCTTGCTGGATTGAATTTCCGGGAATTCACCAGTGCACAGAAGAATCAGAATCTCAGAACCTTCCTTTTCAAGATCGGATATGCACCGGGGCAATCTCTCGATAACGTGCCTTTCCGCCAGCTTGACCTCCTCCCCATCCCTCAGCCGGGTGACGAGAAAAGGCTCTCCCTGTCCAGGAAAGAGTTTCTGTATTTCGCTGATGTCCAGCCCGTCAAGCACTCCTTTTTCGAGGATAATTACATCGGAACCGAGTATGTCCCAAATCTCGCTCGTGATGTCAATCCTGGGAGACTGCCCGATCGTCAAGGCTCCAACTTTCATGTTGCGTCCTTCTCGCGGCGCTGCGGGCGACAGGCCTTGGCCACGCTCTTGACCGCCCCTTCCCGCAACTGCCGTCAACTATGACGTGTTCCGCCTAAAGTCTGCAGATGGGTCATGGCCCCGTAGAGACCAACCATTCTCTGGAATTCGTCTTCGTCGTACAGCCGGCACTTCCCTTCCGTAAATCCTTTTGCGACCTCAATAGAGAAGCGCGCCGCTTCCGCAATATCGACTTCGTGATTGCATCCGCTCGCGCACCCGGGAACAGCAGCCTCTGCCGTGAGCGCGACACCGACGACCGGAGCGCTCGTCGCCGTGCACGGCTGCATGATGCTGTTTATGTGGAACAATCCGTTTCCGTAAGGAGTAATGTCCTGCGTGGTGATGGCGACCACCTGCGGCAGTCTCCCGGTCGTCCATGAGAGAAGGTCGAGCAGGTCTTCGCTCACTCTCAAAATGTATCCCTCTTTGGCGGTTGGAGTGATCGCAACACCGCGGGAGTTGAGGATCCTGTTTCCTTTGGTTGCGTCGATCGACAAAATGCCGTCCATCGCCGGATCCACCTCATGCTTGTTCATCGTTCGCATGTCCACAGGGGACCCCATGAAGGGGACAGGGTCGTGGGGGATGATCGGAGAACGAGGACAAACGTGGGTCGCAATAATTACGTCCCCCTTCAAGACATCGTCTTTCCTACCCATGTCCGCCAGCTTTAAGGCGCACGACAGGGCGGCAACAGCGCCATCGCCATCCGACACAATCCCAATCCGAACAGGACGTGCCCCAACGCCGCCCAACCTGCCGATGACCCCCAGAGTAGGAGCGCGGCCGCCCTTCTGCTTTCCTTCTGTTCCAAGGACAGTAATCTTCACGAAGTCGGTGGATCCCTCCGCGCCTTCAACCGTCTGCACTTCGATTTTCTCCAGGCCCCTCGACTCGAGCAGGTGCGCCACCTTGGGCCCACTTGCAGAACTGTCATCGAGCAACTCCATCGCTTCCAGCACTTGCTTTAGCATCCCTCACCTCCCTTACACGCAAAACCGCCAAGAAGAACAGTATCCTTTCAGCCGACTTCACTTGAGCTTGACCGTCGCAGTTCCAAAGCTCAGTAGCGCTGCGCCGGCGATAAAACCGCCGGCCAGCACGTACATCGGACTTTCCACGGAGCGCCCATATCGCTTGAGGAGCAGAATTCGACTCAAGAGCGAGGCGAGAGCAGTCAAGCCGGCAACGGGATTGTTGATCAACATCCCCGTCGCAAACAGAATGCCGGTTTGTCTTGACGGGCCACCCAACAACTGAACCGCCGCTCCTGGAATGGCCCACACCAGAAGATACTTTGCCACTGCGGGATTTGTCCCTGCCCGGATGGTTGCGACAAAGACCCTGTCGACCGGGGGAAACAGGTCTTTCATGAAGTAATGCTGGTGAAAGCACACGACCACAAGCGCCCCGATGGCAAATCCGAGGAGCCCGGCAAAGTATTGCTGCCGGCGACCCTGCTTTTCAAAACCCGGATATTTCCCACTTCCCCGCAGGATCCAGCCGGTCTTGAGATCGTAGCCCATGTCTGCAAACGCAGGACCCGCTGATGCCGTGAACCCGACCAGGAACGCCAGCGGAAGCGGAGGGAATCCCATGATCATCCCCAGGACAAGAAAAACCAGCGCCGTAGCAAAAGCCGGAAACCACCCAGCATGCATGGCGGAGATCCCGACAATAAGCTCGGCTGCCAGGGCAGCCACCGCTGCGAAGAGGACGAAGCCCATCAACCTTGCGGCGGACATTTGGGCATACAACCCGGCAAGAGTCGCCATGACTGCAGACGCGATCATGAAAGCTAAGAAGCCGCCTGCCAGCGTTTGTCCGAACCGCATCGGCGAAATCGTGCAGCTCGTTTCGCCGGCTGCTCCCGTTTCCTTCCGTGCGACGAGGACGATGATTTGAATCAAAGCCACAAAACCGGCGCCTACCATAACACCGTGCGGCACGTACAGTTTGTTGATGTCGACCCCAATCAGCCTCGACGAGTACCCGGTAACCAGCAGCCCGATGCCGAACATGCTCAGCGCCCAAATGTTGCCGATCCAACAGACGCCAAATACGTCCATGGGAAACCCCAGGAACCTTCCGATCCCTCCAAGGATCGCGCCCGCCGCGAGCAGCCTTCCTCGCTTCCCTCCCCGATCGCCGGCAATCAGACACTCCGCGGTCGCAACACCGGGAGGCCAAATGCCCCTTGCGGGATAAATCTTGGAATCAAATACCCTGTACAGGATGGTGCCGTCTATGATCATCCCCAGGACCGAACCGGTAAGTATCGCGGGGATCAGGTCAGTTCTCCCGTACAGCCACACGACACCCGTCGGCAACAGGATCGCGTTTGCACCGCCGAAGGTCGCGCTCGAGATGACGGTTTGCAGGAGATTCTGCCTGTCCAGACTCTTGAAACGGCGGCACACAGACACCGGGATTCTGGACACGACGATCGCGATGATCGCTCCAATAATCGAGGTGCTGGGCGTGATCCCAACCCGGGTGAGGAGTTCCAATCCGATGACGATTCCGAGTACGCCCAGTGCGGCGCCGAAGATCAGTGTGGCGGGCTCGAACATTGAGGGATGCTTTTCGGGAACTTCCGTTACCTGGTAGTCTTCGACGAACGCTTTGACGCGGGTTGTCGGTCGATTCATAGGTCGCATCCCAATGTGTGACCCTTAACAATTCACGGATCGGTCCGTGCAAATAAATGCGGAGAAGATGGATGCCGCGGCACGCAGCCCACGCCGGCGCCCGCTAGAATACCACCGACATGGGACTACATGCCCAACGAATTTCGGGGACAGGCGCCATAACCTCGAAATTCCAAGGCACACGGCCCCGATCTGAGCGTGATGATTTCGAGGTTATGGCGCCTGTCCCCGAACTTCAGTGAAACAGAAAAGCACAGTAACCGGCAGCCGGTTGCGGCATGCCACGGCCACAGAAAAGGTGCGTCTGTCCGCTCCGCCGTCTGCCAGGGCCCCGACCACGTTGGCATCCTGCTTGACCAGGAAGAAGCATTCTTATCACTCGTCACTGTTCCCGTCCAGGTTCTTGTTGTGCGCCATCGTCGCTAGAGTAGGAGCAGATCTGGAATATTGGATCCGCCGAAAATGCCGATAGAGAGAAGGATCAACCGGAAGAGAGCTCAATCGCTGCAGGCTCAGAAACCCGCACGAGCTTTGACATCCGACATTCAGAGGTTGCCATGACCGTTTCGCCTATCGGAGGCTCCTATCACTCTTATGGAGGAGGCTAACAAGAGGGATATTATGTTCTTCTTAGCTACCCGCGTTCAGCCCAAATCAAGCTTGGTCACCGAGGTATTAAGACAAGCGGCGCAAAGGCTTGGCTTTCGCTTCCGCCAGGGCATTGTGGGATATCAAGGACAGAACGATCCAAGCCGAATGTTTGAAGACGTCCGAAAAATTTACAAAACGATTCAAGCGATGAACTTTACGTATGTTAACACGGCTGTCTCCTTTGAAACGGGGTACCAACGCATAAAGACGCCTGTTGAAGCACTCGAGACAAAGAACGGTAATTGCATTGAAGGTGCCTTAGTTTTCGCCTCATGCATAGCGGTATTGGTTATGATCCGCTCATCGTTATTATTCCCGATCACGCATTCGTCATCGCGACGGTCCCAGGGGCGAGTCCTGATTCAACCCGGGAGAATCGCACAAATCCGTTTTTAATGACTCTCTCTGGAGGCCAGCCCGCCCTGCCCAGCAATTCTTATGCTTCGTGGATTCCGATCGAAACAACTGTTCTACAGAATCGATCTAAACAGAACTTCGGAATAACGCGGACGACCTTTGAAGAAGCTGTTGAGATAGCCAAGGGGAAATTACAGAAGTTTGCGTCCCCTAGTGAGCTAAAAAAAGTATTTCTGATTGATGTCGAGGCTTGGAGAAGCTGTGGACTGCTTCCAGCGCCCGACGACCGATAGCAAGTTTCCGGGACGGGCTCCCGTTCCCGAAATTCCAATCCAAGATTCAACACCAGGATCCACCGCGGAAGCGTCATTCAAGATGATTTTGGATTTTGGAGATGCCGCCCCATTTTCACGCGCATGCGTTTGCGCCGACCATGTTCCGGGGGAGGCCGGCTTCGCTTCGGCTGTTCCCCGGCAGTAAGCGGGCCGAAAATGGGGTCCCTTCATATCACGGGACGACGAATTGGCAAACGGTAAAAAGGTCAAAGGGAAGAGGGTAAAGACCTCGCGGGACGAAAGCCGAGGGAGTCGTCGCGGACGGCCGGGTGGAGCCAGATGCGATAGGCCGAACGGCAGTACCTGGCGTCGCGGAACCAGCTGCCGCCGCGCAGAACACGGTTCGTGCCGCTCCTGGGACCACGCGGATTGGCCACTTTCCCACTCTCATAATTCGCATACCAATCCACAACCCATTCCCAGACGTCCCCAGCCATGTTCAGGATGCCCTCCGGTGTGGCACCGCGCGGATATATTCCTGTCGGCGTTGGACGGCCAATATTGGATCCACTGTAATTGAGGCGCGAGGGATCTGCGGGCTCATCTCCCCAGGGATACTTCCTTCCATTGACACCTCGGGCAACGCGCTCCCACTCGGCCTCGGTGGGCAGACGTACTCCCGCCCAGGCGCAATAGGCAGCTGCCTCGAACCACCTGACGCCGACAACGGGCCGATTGGGGAAAACCACTTGCTCCTCCCATCCCTCGGGTTCTTTTGTCTCAGCATATCCTCCCGCAGCCCACCACCGCTCCTCTTCATACCCGCCCTGTTCAACAAAGTTCCGATACTCCGAAACCGTCAAGGGATACCGAGAAATCTGGTAGGCATCCAGATACACCTCATGAACGGGGGATTCGTCGCCACTGGCCTCGCGATCGTAATTCGGGAGCGACGCATTCTTGCTCTGAGCGCCCATCTGGAATGTTCCACTTTCGATCGTTACCCAGTGGTCCTCTTCAAGCCGGGGATCTCCCGCCTGCCCGAGCGCTTCGGCCGCCTCGATACGGTCTTCAATCGGAATCAACTTCGAATGGACTGGCTCGAAAATGCCCAGAACGGCGTCCAACATGGTTCTGTACCGTGAATCTGCTGTCTCATACCGTAGCGGCGCGAGGTCGCACATCACCGCTCCAAGCAGACCAGCACAGCGCGCCTGCTCGGCCAGCAAGGGTTTCTTGCCGAGTTGCTCCAAAACCGCAGAAACCAGCCCGTCCACTTTCTCCACTCCCTGATGGTGTAGAATGCCGGCGAGTAACAGAACGACCTCACGCCACTCCGTCAGGTAGTGTTTCTTCGGAACCAAGACGAGCGTTTGTTGCTCCGCGTCCTGCCGCGCCGCGATCGCGCGCGCCGCCAGGTACTCCTGAAAGGTCGGGTGCCAGAATCGAATCTCGTTGCCGTGCCCGACGATGATCCCGCTGTCGACCTCTTCCTCATCCACGAAGCTTTGCGCTCGCGCATAGCGCTCCTCGGCCGGGAACTCCCGAAGTCCCGGAGCAATGGCCTTGGCAGCCCAATGCTTCGTGGCCTGCACTTGCCTCCCCTTGGGATGGTCCTGCATGGCCAGCGCGAGATTTTGCAGAAGCGTAACCGTACGTTCTGCCGGCAGGCGACCCAGACGCTGCTCACGGGAACGCGAAAGCCACGTGATCACCGATTCGTACAGGTCCGCCCGCTGCTCCGGCAGACGGCGCTCGTTCCAGTGGACGACAGCCAGAGCCGTCAGCATGACCGGATTACGCGCCATGCGGCGAATCTCGGGTTTTTTCCGCAAAGCCTCAATCAGCTCGCGGCAGTGCTGCGTCGCCTGAGCTGGATTTTCTGCGTAGAGCGCTTCGCACCAGCGCGAGAGGAACGTCTCAATGTCTTCTTCTTCCAAAGGCTCGATCTCGACCTGAGTGAACCCCGGCAATACGGCCTTGCCGGTGTACGCCGCTGGCCGGCTAGTTATTACAAATCGGGACCTGCTGTAGGCCGAGGCTGCGTTCTCGACCAGCGTCGAAAGCCGTTCTCGAACCGTCCGGCTTGGGGCTTCGTCGAGGCCGTCCAGAAGCACTATGCACGATCCGGATTCCAGCTTCTCCTGAAAGTACACCTCGTCCAATCCCCAGCTTGATCCCTCGCTTGTTGCACCCAGGAAATGCTTGAGCCAAGCGGGCGAAGTCGCTGTAGTGGGCATGGAACCAACGTTGCTGCGCGTCGTCCCGTCAATGTGTTCCGCCAGCCTGGCCAGCTCTATCAGCACCGGGAAGGGGCTCTCGGAAAGGCTCGGAGTCGCTTTTGCTAGGTCGGAATCCTCGCCGAGCAGGCTTTTGCACAACATAAAGGTGATGCGGCGCAAAAAAGTGGACTTGCCCGCTCCTGGGTCGCCCACGATGACGAGCCGGTCGTGGGCAAGGGCCTCTTGCAGTTGGACCCGAACCCGAGAGGCCATACCGGGTTCGGCCTCTCGATACTTGCCTGGTTTCCTTGAATCCCGCTTGCCGGCTTCAACAGCAAGTCCTCGCTCGCCAAGCGTAGTGGTCAGGGGAATGAACAGGTCTTCGATCGGGAAGCGATGGGCCCTGCCGGTTCCAGCTGCAAGTCCGCGGATGTCGATGTGCGCGGTCCGCTCGTACAGAGAGCGAAGGTAACTTGTGGGATCCCGCGGTGCCACTGGTGCGGAGGTCGATGGAGGATGCGCAGCCGGATGGCGCTCTCGCCAGACACGGAGCGCATCGGAAACTTTCCCGCGTAGATCCTCCGATGTGGTGAACGTTTGGCGAATCCCCCGGCTATTCAGCCAGGCTTTGAATTCGCACAGACGGGCAACGTTGCGCTGAACGGTTTCGAGGAGAGCAGGAGTAGCCCTTTGCTCGCGAACCGCCCTGGTGATTTCGTATTCCTCCCGATGTTCCTCCGGCCAGGGCTGGGCTTCGTCGATCAGAAAAACGAGAACCTCCTTGTTGTCCCTGATCGCCTGTTCGCACTCCAGCCAGGTGATGCTCTTCGAGCCGTTCCCCGGCTGCTGCGATGGTATCCAGCCATAACGGTGAGCGACGATGACTACGAGGACGTCGGCTTCGGAAACCTTCGCAAGACATTCCTCCAGCGGCGGCTTCGACCCGCTCGCTACAAAGTATTCCATCATGCGGGGCAGGAAATCGGCACCGACTGCTGCGTCGCGCGCGGCTGCCCGGTAGGGTTTCAGATCCTCGGCAGTCGAGGAAATGAACACAATGGGCACCGCTGATCTGTCTCGCCCTTCAATTGGATGAGTAGACCTTGGTACGGGCATCACCTCTGCCTTTGAGTTCAACGGTAAGAATCGCTATCGGTGAAAGGGGATTGCTGGGGGGTAACGGCTCACTGAATGGAGCGTGAGACTGGATTAGCAACGCCAGCTTTTTCACTTCCATCTGAAGGTACCGAAGTGTCGAAAACAAATCCAAGTCATATTCGCTGCCAAATGGAGCTAGATCGAAGTGCGTCTATGGCAGATATGTCATTGTTTAACGGCCTGGGATGAATCCTTCCAAGATTTGACGTCGTCGCACTTCTTGACCGCGCAAGATCGATGACAATTCGCTTTTCTCGATACAAGTAAGGATACCATCGGTTGAGAGGCAGATCATTCGGAATCATCCCCGCAGCTGGGTGGGAGGAAGAGATTTCCCTACTCCCGGCCCTACCGATCAACCCATAGGCTTGCGTCCGCGGCAACCAGATTGGCCTTGTAGCTCTCCAGCTTTTCGCGCCCGAGGGCGCCGCGGGTGTTGGCGTCTTCCTTGAGCAGGCTTGCATAGTACATGCTGCTCAATGTCAAGATCACTAGCGCATCGACGGCCGAGGATGCTGCGCAGGATGTCCGTCAACCGTAAGTGAATTGATGTCCCCAGGAAATGTTCACTATTGTTATGGAACGGGACTTGCGAACCAGTTGATGATGGTTTGCCGGAATTTCAGAAAGGCTTTGTCGGTGCAGCCCTCCAGCGTGACGCTCTGCGCGAGGTGCAGATATAGTGCTGATGAGCGCGACTTCCTTACCATTCGAAGAGCATCCTCCACCGCTTGTTTAGGGCGCGAGGGCTTGTGCCCTGACCTTTCGAGCAGCCCCTTTTCAACCAGCCATTCACGCAGACCCGGCGTCCTCCCTCTCCATCCCAGAGCGACTTCCACGTGAGAGGAATCAGCCCAGACCCAGTTCTCGAGTTCTGGGTCAATCGCGATGGCTGCTGCTCGCTCGTCCCAGCCGGATTTGGCCAGACGGTCCTCCACATCTCGCTCGAGTTCTTCGCGAGCGTTGTTCTCACGACCCGAGCCTTCGCAGTCAAACATTACCATGGCGTATGAGTAAGTCCGATAAAAGGGGCGGAGGAAGTCGTGTCCCCTGAGGAAGCAGCCCGGGTCTCTTTCCGGATGAACATAGGTGTCAAATAGCGGCAAACGAATGCCGAATGATGGCCCGCGACTCAGCAGGCCGCGCACGGCAAACTCCATGTCTTTGTCGGCAACCAGAACTACAAGGTCCTTCCGTTCGAGGTTCTGGGTCATCCCAGGACTCCAGCGCCGAATAACACACCCAGATTGGTCTCACCGCGCCATTCTCTAAGAGCAGGGTGTTTTCGACCGATGACAATATCCGTCGCACCGTCCTCGGTCTTTGCAAAGCAGAGAACATCCTCAGCCTTTACAATGCTCAGAATGACGGGCGAGTGGGTGGCGAGAAGAATTTGAGCATCGTAAACCGATGACAGGGATTGGAACATTGTCTCGACGGCCCGTGGATGTATTCCGTTCTCTGTCATCGGTTTACGA
>Ga0315280_10004306_pt1 | contig 21131 bp, 26 predicted proteins | sample YL17G06_40_MG_FD_203697 | JGI IMG/M metagenome (GOLD analysis project Ga0315280, IMG submission 203697) | Sediment microbial communities from Yellowstone Lake, YNP, Wyoming, USA - YL17G06_40 | ecosystem: Environmental > Aquatic > Freshwater > Lake > Sediment | place: USA: Wyoming | collected...
GTTGAAGAAGATCGTGCAAGAGGCGGAAAGGCTGACTCCCGTCCCTACCTCTGGCTGAGTGCGAAGACGTTCATGTGAGCATGCTCGACATGGCCCGGGAATTGGCCTTGACGCATTTTGCATCGAAGTGAAATCTCAGATCTCTTGTGCCATTCCTCAAACAGGTTTCAAGAGGGACTCAATCGAAATGCGGCCGCTGGGGGAGGCAGTACGCTCAGAGATGTGGATGGCAACACCTACATCGACTCCATGGCAGGAATCGCGGGTCTGAGCGTAGGTCGCTCCAATCCTTACGTCGTTGACGCCGTGAAACGCCATCTGGAGAAACTGACCCACACTCTCGACATCTCGACTCACGAAAGGATACGACCTGTCGAGAAACTTGTAGAGATGGCTCCGGCCGGGCTCAAGGGAAACTCCAGGGTTCTTTTCGGTGGTCCGACAGGCTCGGACGCCATCCAAGGCGCTTTCCGTAGCGGCTTTTAACATATTCTATAATCCGGCGGTGTTCCCAGGCGCGGATCAGAGCCTAGCCATTCTCATGACGGCTGCATTGGGGACTAGTATGTGGGCGACCTATGTTTTCAGATCTACTGCCACACCGCGAAGTGGCGTGGACTGGATTGCGCAAAGCAGGTTTCTCAGCCCTTGGATCGCCTTCCCGATAGTTATCGGAGACTTCTTCTACCTGATTTACTGGGATGTTTGGGCCTACTGGTTTGCTACGTTTCTAGGTATGCAACCCTTCTTTACTTTGTCGGGCCTTGCCTTCAATAATGCTGCCCTTGCGGGGCTAGCGAACTGGATTGTTACTCCGCCGGGCTATTTCACGATTGGGCTCATATTGATGCTCTTCATGGGTTGGCAACTGGCGGCGCCAATCATGCTCTTCGCCAAGATCCAGCGGTATCTTATGCTCTTCGCGACGATAGCTCTGGTGATCTTCGTCGTAGCTTACCTTTCTATGGGCAACCAGTTGTTCATATCCAACTTCAACCAATTCGCATCAAGATTCGTGGCGGACCCCGATTACTACCATACTGTGCTGAAGAAAGCGGCTGAAGCGGGATACAATGCGAACCCGGGCTTTAACTGGTACGACCAGATAGGGCAGATGGCGCTCATTTGGAGCCTCTTGGGCTGGGCCTTTTTTTTGTATGACAATCTTTTTGCACCGCGGCGGTTGTGGTCAGCAACGCGGACATTCCGACGATATCAGCCTGAACCTTTTTCGCTTTCTCAACAGCTCGGGAGCCACGTCCTTACCGAGGTAGAAAACTTCAATCCCGCCGCTGAGAAAAGGGCACGCACAATATTCTTCCCGATAACGTGAATATCGACTTGGACCGTTCCCAAGACTAACCTACCCGTACGCTTCAGCTCCCTCCTACTCTCCCGAAGTGCAGGCTCGAGCACCTTGAGGCCCGACTGGAACACAGTAGCTGCCATAGCCATATGCGCAAGGAAGAGATCTCCTCTTTCAAAACGATTCCCAACCTCTCGCAGACCAGCCGAAAGCCCTTTCTTTATCATTTGTGCACGCAGCGGGTGTCTGTTCCAACTACCCACATCTGTCATGGAAGTATACGTCAGCGGGATAGAGATAACGAATCCCTTGATGCGGCCGTTCATAGTTCCATCCACGGATACTACCCTGACTTGTCCGAATGATCCAGTCTCTTTTTATCACTGACACATGTTGGTAGCTAGAACACACGCAGCGGGTGTCCTAGAAAGATTTAATGCTCATAGCTTCTCGCCATGAAGCGAGAACATATGACCGAGATAGAGGACAAGATCTTAGATTCTTTGAATGCGAGCGGAGTGAAATACGAGCTTTTTGAGCACAAGCCGGTCTATACGTGCAGGCAGATGGCCAAGTTCCTGAAGACTGATCAAGACCTGATAGCCAAGTCGATGATAATGAAGAAGAATGACGGTGGGTATTTGCTGGCCGTTCTCCCCGGAGGCATGAGGATAGACTATGACAGGCTAGCTAGGATAGTTGACACAAAATCGCTTTCGCTGGCGCCAGTTGATGAAGCTGAAAAGATTGCGGGATGCTCAGTGGGCTGCGCGCACCCGTTTGGAAATCTGATTGGCTTGGTAACTTATTTTGATAGGAAGCTTCTCAGGCATGAATATGTGTTCTTTAACCCTGGTTCTCACACGAAGAGTGTTAGGGTCAATACTCGGCGGCTCATCGAACTTGTGAAGCCAACTGTCAGTGAATTCGTGGAGCCCGCTGGACGCTACTACGAGGCCGTTTAGGACTTCCGCCTTGGCCTGAGCAAGGTGACCCGCAACCGTAGGGCTGGTAGCTCCAGCTCATTCTGTTTCATTCTGGGATATCATGTGAATATCTTCACGAATTCGAATCCAGAGAATGGTTCAGGTGGGCGTGTGGTCTTTGGTTGTCGAGAGACTTCAGCCGCTCGTTTTGTGCGTTTGACATCGCCGTAAAGGAAGGCGGGCATTCCGCTACCGACCTGCTTAGGCACGACTACTGCGCAGCCGTTCAATTCGAGAATCCTCACCACCGCCTTGCCGGTCTCGGGCTCGCACAGGTCGGCGTACGTATCAACGAAGTAGGCGACCTTCCTTGAGCCAGTGCTAACGTGCGACTTGAACCATCTCTTGAAATTGCTTCTGGCGAACTTTTGTAATTGACCAATCCTACTTCGAGCACCTGCAGACGATTGGCCGCAGATCCGATCGCCACATAGAGAGTCGCCATGTAAACGATGAACAGAGCACCACATCCGAAGAGGTAAGCCCTAGAGACGTGAACGATTCCCTGAAGCCGGCGCGAAATGACGAGGTACATGCAAGAGAGGTCACCTGCTAACAAGAGAATGTAGGAGGCGGCTGTGAGCGTTCCGAGCTTTTCCGCAAGACTTCGTGAAAAGGCAATCGTGGAACCCCAGAATAGCAGCGCAATGATCCCTTGAGCTGTGGCACGGGATTTCTCATTCACAGAGAACGCCTCATGTTCTACTGAGAAGCCTCTTTCTATCCAGACCGATCTTCTCGAGCCGATGCAGAGGGTTCCTCTTGCTTGCAAGAAGTCTTTTTCTACAGCATAGCGGAACTGTGGCGGCTGCAATCATTTGAGGTTCAAACGATGGCTGACATGAGCAAATATCAGTGCAACGTATGCGGCTACATTTATGACCCCGCTGAGGGTGACTCGAACAGCGGCGTGCCGCCTGGAACACCTTTCAGTGAACTTCCGGATGGCTGGCGCTGTCCACTCTGCGGAGCCGAGAAATCCGAATTCTCGAAAGTTGAGTGAGCGGCGTCGAGGCTAGGGCTTCTTTCCGATTATTATTGAATCGTTTCCGTGAGTAATTGTTTGGGCGAGTTTGAATCCAGCTCGTTCCAGCTCTCGAGTGAATTCAGTCAGATCGATGATTGGTGGCCCGGGCATCCATGCGAAGAGCCCGCCGCGAGTCCTCTCAACGATAGCGAGCCTTCCGGATCGTTTCATTATCCTTAGGAACTCCCCAATGACCTTCGGTCTATCGGCGATCTCATGGAAAACATGATTCAGGAAAATCAGATCTACGCTCTCATCGCCGAGCTTGATCGCAGTTCCGTCAGTCATCAGAAGATCGACAGCAACGTTGTTCTTCTTTGCGTTTGAGGCTGTTCTCTCGAGCATGCCCGAAGAGACATCTACTGCGATTGTCCTCGCCGCAACCTTTGCTATCGGAATCGTGTAGAAACCGGGGCCGCAGCCGAAATCCACAACAACATCGCTTGCCCTCAAGCCAAGCTTCAGAATCAGCCGGTCAGGTGGCTCAAGGAACCTTCTGACTCGATTGTTCAGCGTGAAAGCTAGCCTCTCAGGGAAGTGCCTGTGCACATGATGATCCTGCGCCTCCAATCCAACATACACTCCGCAAATCAAAAGCCCGCAGCAGTTAGAGCGGGATTCCACTGGCTAAATGGCACATCCGATGTTTACGTCTTACGAGAAACGAAACAAAGCTACATATGGGAGGCACCGAGAACGGGGGCCTCCCAATAGAAAATGCTGAGAATTAGCCGTGACCGAAACGAAAGCTGCGAAGTCGAAGACGGGCTTTTCGCCGTTCCTAGTTGTGGGGCACGCGGTTAACGATACGTCCGCGAACCTGTTCACCGGCCTGTTGCCCGTGTTCACGAGCCTCTTCGGCCTCTCCTACCTGCTCGCAGGACTCGTCGCCATGGTCTTCAACATTACATCATCAATCATGCAGCCGCTGCTCGGCCGCTGGTTTGACCGAACCCAAGCGTCCTGGCTTCTCGAAGTCGGCATCGCCCTGAACTGCATAGCGATGAGCCTCACAGGAATCGCTCCAAACTACGCGACCTTGCTGCTTCTCGTTGGGATCGCAGGCCTAGGCTCCGCAGCGTTTCATCCGCCATCATTCTCCGCAGTCGTCAGATCCGGCGGTCCTGCAAGAGGCCGCGCGATGGGGATCTTCCTCTCTGGAGGAAATACCGGCTTCTTCTTAGGCCCGCTTGTAGCTGGACTAATGGTCTCGACGCTCGGACTACCTGGATCGTTGCTGCTGTTGCCGATCGGTGTAGTAACAGCCGCGCTCCTCTTCAGAATCCGCGTCGGGGATCATCATGGCGCGCCGTCAACGGCTGATCAGACGCGACCACCCAACAAGCGACTCATCGCCCTACTGGCGACGATCACAGCTTTCCGATCGATCGCCATACAGAGTGTCGTGACCTTCCTGCCACTCTACTTTGTCGCAAAAGGCGACCCACTCTTGATTGCCACATCCATCGCGTCCCTATGGTTAGGTATCGGAGTCCTAGGCCAACTGGGAGGCGGCCACATCTCGGACCGCATTGGACGACGACCCGTCATAGTAGTCTCGCTTATCGCAGGCGGGCTTTCCTTCTACGGGTTCCTGAACTCATCCGGCCTCATCTCCGTACTCCTGTTGGCTCTCTCAGGCGTTTTTCTCTACGCAAGTTGGTCCGTGATTGTGGTGATGTCTTCGGAGGCGGCGCCATCGAATGTTGGAGCAGTAACCGGCTTCATGCTAGGATTCTCCGTCGGCGTAGGCGGTTTCGGAGCGCTAGGCTTTGGAGCGGCAGCAGACAGACTAGGCTTGGACTTTGCGTTCACTCTCATCATAGCATCTGCTTTAGTCGGGGGGCTGATGGCACTTCTTCTTCCGCGGCAGAGGAGCCTGACAACAAGCACGACCACTGCCGTTCAGCAGCCGGATAACGTGCATTTGTCTGAAGCGTTGCCAAGAAAGCGAGTTTCGGAATGAAGACTGGGCAAGAAAACAGGGTGCGGCTAGAAACCACTCGATTGCGGAGACCGAAAGACGCACAAACGCCGTGGGTTATGGTCGAAGGGCTAAATTGTCACGTCGTGTGACCTCGCACCAATGTGATGAACATGACAGATGCACATTTTGAAGTCTTCAAGGACGCTTCGGGGCAATTCAGATCGAGACTGAGGGCTGATCCAGCAGCTTCCCTTTCTTCAGGTCGCACTCTTTGCCTAGGTAGAATGCGCCGAGTTTCTCCAAGTCCATGGTTCTCTTCCAACATTACTGTGAATTCGAGCTTTTGAATTGTGATCCGATTCGCCCAGCTTGCTCACGCGTAGGCGCTTACTCTAGGACTTTTACCATCAGTATCTCGTCGATGTATTTTCCTTCGTTAAAGAACTTCTTTGGAATCCGGCCGGTGTCCGCGAACCCTAGCTTTTGATAGACGTGATGCGCACGCTCGTTATTCGCAAAGGTGGAGAGTGTTAGGACCTTCAACCCCCTGCTTTTGGCTTGATCGATCAGGATCTTGATCATCTCTGTTCCGATTCCTATCTGTCTGAAACCGTCTCTGATCGCGATGGCGATCGTGCCTACGTGTCTGTCACGACCGCTGATCTTTCTACTAAGTTCAGAATTCCCGACGACCCTATCGTCGACCTCAGCAATTACGTAGATCGTTTCATCCTTCTCGAGGCGAGCCAGTGCCGTGGACAACCAGTCAAGCTCGTCCTCCCGCGTGACTTTCTCATCCACGAGTATGTTCGCTTGTTCCTCGACGAGCGAATTGATGACCGAGAGCAGGTCATCTAAGTCATTCAACGTGGGTGTCCTTAAGACCACCCGCCGTCCGTCCCGTGCAGCGAAGGTCCGAAGGATTGTCCCAGGCTTCATAGTCCGTCGGCACGGGTGCCGCTTGCGCTCTATTAGATGCCTATGCCGTATCTCGATGTGTTTATGGTTCAGATCAGGACACAATATTCCTTCAGGTGTTGGTGAGGCGTCGTCACCACACCTGTGAAAGTAGACCAGTGCGTTTGCAGTAGGGTGGCGGTGCAATTGGGTAGGGTTGCCCTTTACCTTCAGGATAAGCATCCGATCAGAGACGGGATCAAGTATGCTCAGTTTGCTGAGAAGCATGGGTTTGAGGCGGTTTGGCAGGCTGAGTCGCGGCTCGCAAGAGACGCGATAACACCGTTGGCCGCGATGGCGACGGTGACGAGCAAGATCAAGCTCGGCACGGGTGTGATCAATAACTGGACTCGGAACGTGGCTTTGACGGCGCAGACATTTCTCAGCCTCGATGAACTGTCAGGCGGCAGGATGATTCTTGGAATAGGTGCCTGGTGGGATCCTCTCGCTTGGAAGGTCGGCATAGATCGCTCGCGGCCGCTGAAGGCGATGAGGGAGTACGTGGAAGTTCTCAGGCGCCTCTTCAAGATGGAGACGGTGACATTCGACGGCGACCACGTCAAAGTCAGAGGCATCAGACTCGACGTCGTATACGCGGATCCCAACACCCCTCGAAACATTCCGATCTACGTAGGCGCCACTGGATGGCAGATGATGGAGCTCACAGGAGAGATCGCTGACGGCGTCGTACTGAACTACCTCGTCTCCCCACAGTACAATCAAACCGCTATGGAATGCCTGAAATCAGGTGCAAAGAAAGCAAGTAGGAGATTCGAGGAGATCGACCGACCGCAACTCGTCGTATGCTCGCTCGATGAAGATGCGGACAAGGCCATGGACGGAGCGCGGCCGTTGATCGCGCAGTATCTGGGGCAGCAGCCTCACATCGCGAAAGCCAGCGGAGTCAAGGACACGTTGATCAAGGAAGTCACGGAGGCTCTGGGAGGATGGCCAGCAAAGCCGGGCGGCCTTGAGAAGGCCATGGAGCTCATCGATGACAAGCTGGTTCAGTTGATCACCGCATCAGGGACAGAAGAAGACTGCAGGAAGAAAGTCGAAGAGTACAACCGAAGCGGATGCACCTGCCCGATTCTGTATCCGCTGGGAGAGGATGTTGAAGCGATGATCTCCGCCTTCGCCCAAACATAACAGGAAGAAAACAAGAAACAAGCCAGAGTCGCAAATGCTGACTCGATCGCCTAGGAGAACTCTTTCATGTCGGGTCTCAGAGGTCGCAGACCCACGCTTCTTCGATAGGCATTCATCAGAGCCCTGGCATCGCGTAGTCTGTCTATCACTGCGACAATGTGTTCATCGGTTCCGCGGCCCGTTCTGGCGGGGAAGACATCAACCAGGCCCTCAGACCTGAGCTCCCTCGCAGCTTGTTCGAACATGCCGTGATACTCGGGATCGTAGCCTCGCCTGAGATCTCTCACTAGCATATGCTTTCCGTGTGTTCCCGGCCTTCCAAAGCAGCCCTTCTCGAACAGCTTGTTCATTATGAAGCCCTTGACGTGCGCTAGCGTGCCTTTCCTCGAGACCATGGGGTTCCGCTCGGATTTATTTCCAATCTAATCGGAAACAAAGGCAAGGACTTATTAGCCGCCTTGTGCCCAACGATATCAGAGTGAAAGGGGGACCTATAAGAAATGGGACGTGTGAAGTTGGACGAGTTTGACGGGCCGTTTTCCAGCGTATTCAGGAGCCCAAGTGCACGGGTTCTCGACGAAGCGCGAATAGTTGGCAACATGGAACAGACGGTTTCCATGCTTTCCGAAGCAACCGGGCTTGACTACAAGACCGTCAAGAGCATACTCCAACACCTGATGAGCATTGGATTCGTGCGGAAGAGCAGAAAGATTGGAAACGCTCAGGCATATCGATTCAATGTGGAGAATGAATTACACCCGCTTCTTGAGTGGGCCATGCGAGCGCAGCATGGCAAACCAAAAAGACATTGAGAATCACTATTCCAGAAAAGCGCAGTCCACATCCTCGAGGTATAGCTCGATGGCCTCCCTAAGATTCTCCAATGCCAATTCGACGCTCTTGCCCTGACTGGCAATCTCAAGCTCGGGACAATGCGCAACATACCATTTGCCCTCTTTGCTAACAACCGACGAGACCTCAAGAGACCGTCTAGCCATGCATCCTCACCAACTGTTTTCTCAACACAGTATGCGACCCCCTCCGTTAATGGCTTTCCCCGAGGCTCTATGTCCCCGCTATCGAGTTTTATGCGGTACCTGAGGAGAGACAGTCGCGGTCACGGCGCTGAACCTCGTTTCAGCGCTCTCTCCCGGCGCCAAGCTCTGTGGCCATGAACATGAAACCAACCCTGCCCGGGCTATCGAACTTCTACATGGCCTGCCAGTGGATCGCTCTTGGCGGAGGATTGCCCGGTGCAGCCGGCTCCGCGCGAAGAACTGCCGAACTGTTATGCAAGAAAAAGGGAGTCCCTTTCAAAACCAGCATCTCGTGAGAAAGCAGGGCGCGTCACGGCTTATCGTCGATGACTGTACCATCTGGGTTAATTCGTCCGACGGCAGCATGACCGCTGTATGCGATGGCCTTGACTTCAGCCTCGATTGTCTGACCTGGATCCAAATGACCACAATGTCCGCTCTGCCGTGCAATCGCAAGATCACTCGGATATCCATTTGAGGCCTCAAGGATCAGCGTATACAATCCTCGCCAGCCTCCAAACGTGCGGAATAGCCAAAGATGCGGGAGCACGTTTGTGGGGAAGACGAGACCAAAGCCAACCCGTGCTTGCGTGTCAGTGACCGCATACCAGCCCTCTGAGACTTCTGGCACATAATGATGGTCTGCGAGAGCCGATTCTGGCGGATGCACCTTACGAAGATCAACCCTCTGGCCTGAACGATCAACCGCGTATGGCCAATCGTATTCGCTGCCTCCCTCGAAATGATCCGTCCCCCATTTTTCAACTATTCCGCGACGCGCCGGCACATCCAACCGTGTCATTGGCGAGATTGCCAAGGCTGGGTGAATGTTCCAGAGAAAATCGATCGGTCTTCGACCGAGATTGGTGAAGCGATACTGCACGGTGCAAAATGGGTCGCCTGACCGTAGCATGATCGTCTTCTCAAACATCGTGGGTAGAACGTGTCCATAGTTGACGAACCGGACGGCTACGTTCGACCCGTCAGACTTGACGACTTGCCATTCGCTCGGCTGGGACCAGACTTCACCATGGTCTGGCAGCATCTCGTTGCCTATCACTGGGGTGGGAATATCGTTCGGGATCAGCTCATCCCACCCGCCCGACCACACGTCATCGAACCTTGCGCCGAAGGGCTGGCGCGCTGGTGGAATACGAGGATTATGCCACAACAGGTTCCGATCGGAGGGGCGATGGATGAAATTGTAGATCTTTGCCCCAAGCTCAGGAAGCACGTCAATGGAAATAAGCTCGTTCTGTAGCCGCACGACCTGCAGATCATGGTACCGCCAGTTCACATCAACGAGTTTCATCCTAACGGGCTCCTCAATCAGTAGGAGATAGTATTGCGGATGCGGCGATATTGATTCTGGCTATGCCTCTCGAATGGGGTGAGTAGCAGCCCTGCTCACGCGCGACAATGGGCGACCTTAGATTATGCGTTCGTTGATTATTAGAGCTTAGAATCAACTTTTCCCTTCACCAATAACCAAAGTCCTCCAACAAATATCACAATTTCTGACGTAAGATCTAGCCAAAACCAAGCCTGAAAAATCGTATATCCCCAGAAGTCCGCATAATATTGTGAACCGGGAGAACCACTAATTCCCCACTCCACGTATCCCAGAAACAGGAAAAACTCGAAAAGAACAGCTCCTATCAGTATGATCTTATAGCTCAAGGATTTTTGAGGAACGGATTTTGTCAAGAAGAGTATCCCAAACATCAATGACAAAGAACTAGTTTCCATTACAAAAGTGCGCGTAAGATACTCTATAATTGTCTTTGACCAGCCATATTGAGGCAGCCAGTCTACAATTCCATAAGCAACCCAAAAATGAACATTGATTAAAATGAAAACCGCAAACAGAATAGCGCTTATGGAAATCCATCTTTTGTCTTCATGAAAAGTAAAATCCAATGATGGTTTCCAGGCCTCTGTGAATAAGCCAGTAACAATGATGAGATAGATCGTCTCTGGTACAATCAGTTTCTCCCGTTCCGTTCTTCCAGGATCCCATGTTGTTATGAAATAATACATCCAAGTAAGTATGATTAAGGCGAAAGTTATTGCGAACATTCTGTTCAGAAGTTCATTCTTAGGTTTGCTTTGTGGAATGCTCAGCATCGCGTCTTTCTTGCTTGTCAACGTTGTGAGTGAAGGTGCGTTTCTTCAAATATAAGGATCCGCTCAAGAGTCTATCCGGATCCCGCCCGGTCCACGCATATCCAGCTAAGGTCGTAGGCTTGGATGCGCTGAGTGATCTTGCGGTGGTTTCGATGAATGCCTCACTAAGCGATCTCTACTCCCTTGATCTCTCTTCATCGTCATCACTCAAGGTGGTGGCTACCTTGGTGCGTGCGTCCGAATTTGAACCCTTGAATTTGTGTGCGGCGTCACTGGTGTGCGCGTGAATATCATGTGGTTTGCATAGAAGCATTACACATAAGTCCTCATCAAGCGAAGATGCGTTTGGAAGCGTCCATGTATGGAATCTATTCTGATAGAGCACGGTATTGTCGTCACGCAAGATGCTCGTCGAACAGTCATAGGCGACGGCGCTGTCATGGTCGAAGGTTCACGTATCGTCGATGTGGGCAAGACGGACGAGCTACGTCGGAAGCATGCCCCGGAGCACACGATTGACGCGTCTCGAAAGCTGGTCATCCCTGGTCTGATCGACTGTCATGTGCACCTTGCGCAGGCTCTCATTCGAGGCTGCGCCGACGACGTTTCCCTCCTAGACTGGCTTGGGAAGTATGTGTGGCCTCTTCAGGGCAACTATGACGCTGAGGATGGAAAGATCAGCGCCAAGCTTTGCATGCTCGAGATGATCAAGTCCGGAACAACCTCGTTCATCGAGTCAATGATCCACACAAGATACGGGTTCGACGGAATCGCCAAAGCGCTAGACGAGTCAGGAATGCGTGGCTACTTGGCCAAGACGCTCATGGACACACCTGCTTACGGAAGGAAACGCGTGATGCATGAAGGAATGATCGAGGACGGCGAGCGGTCCCTCGCTGAAACCATCACCATGTTCGACCGGTGGAATGGGAAAGCGAACGGTAGAATAGGCGTCTGGTTCGGCCCGCGGCCACCCGGAGGTTGCAGCAAAGCATTGTACGAGAAGATCGCCGAAGAGGCAGCGAAGAGAAAGGCCGGCATCACCATGCATTTGTGTGAAGTCAAAGAAGATCTACGATATGTTCGGCGCAAGTTCAAGAAGAGCCCGATCGCCTTTGCTAACGAAGTTGGATTGCTCACCCCAAGGACCACGCTCGTTCATGCGGTCTGGCTTACGGACCGGGACATAGCAACACTCAGCAAGACGCGCACGAACATCTCTCACTGTCCGTCATCGAACACGAAACTTGCGTCTGGAATCGCGCGCGTCCCAGAAATGCTCAAGAAAGGAGTAAACGTCGGACTTGGCTGCGATGGCGGCCCCAGCAACAACTCCTACGACATGATCAGAGAGATGAAGCTGGCCGCCTACATACACAAGGTCAGATTGTCTGATCCGATGACGATGCCCGCCGAAACGATTCTTGAGATGGCGACCGTTCGCGGAGCACGAGCTATCGGGATGGGTGACATGCTCGGTACTCTCGAGCCAGGGAAGCTCGCAGACATTGTCTTGGTCAACTTGGATAGCATCGACATGGTTCCGAACAACAATCCTGTCTCCGATCTCGTCTATGCGGGATGTGGAGCCGATGTGGATACTGTCATGGTTGATGGAAAGATAGTCATGGAAAACAGGAACGTGAAAACTCTCAACGAGCATGAGATCGTTGACCAGGCTCGTGAGAGAGCCAGTGCGCTCCTGAAGAGAACCGGTTTGAAACTGACGACCTACTCAAACTACTGCTGATCGAACGCCGTTAAAGGTCGTTTTACGCTTCTGCGAATGGTGCGTAGCCTTGTCCTTTAATATTAGAACCACAGAAATAGCGGAGGTAATCACAGATGCCTGTCCCAATTAGGGATGCGCTGACTTTTGACGATGTCTTGCTAGTCCCCAAACGTAGCTCAGTTCATTCAAGGAAAGACGTTGATCTCTCAACGAAGCTCAGCAGGAACATCAAGCTCAACATTCCAGTCGTAAGCGCGAACATGGACACGGTCACCGAGTCAGCTATGGCCATCGCGATGGCCCACAACGGCGGAATAGGGATCATCCACCGATTCATGCCCATTGAGCGTCAGGTCGAAGAGGTGCTGAAGGTCAAGAGAGCGGAGAGCGTCATCATCGAGCAGCCGTACACGATTTGGCCAAGCGCCACAATGGCCGACGCAAAAAGACTGATGCAGGAGAAAGGCGTAAGCGGACTACTGGTAGTTGACGCTAACAAGAAGCTGCTCGGCATTCTTACGGCTCGTGATTTGCTTTTCGAGGACAATGACTTGAGCAGAGTCTCCGAACTGATGACTCCGATGAAGGATCTCCACACGGCGTCTGAGGATGCCTCGATTGATGAGGCGAGGCAGTTACTGCGCAAGTACAAGCTGGAGAAACTGCCGCTGGTTGACGAGGAGGGGCATCTCCGTGGCTTGATCACAACCAAGGACATGGTGACGCTTGCCGAGCGGCCGCAGGCCTGCAAGGATTCGAAAGGGCAGCTCACCGTTGGGGCCGCGGTTGGCATAAGGGAAGGCTATCTAGAAAGAGCTCGAGCGCTCGTCGATGCAGGCGCCGACGTACTCGTGGTTGATGTCGCACACGGACATTCTGACAGAGTTCTCGACGTGGTCCGGAAACTCAAGAAGGAGCTTGGTCAAGTCGACGTGATCGGCGGCAACGTGGCAACACCTGAGGGAACCAAGGACCTAATCGCAGCCGGGGCAGACGCAGTAAAGGTTGGAATCGGTTCAGGTTCAATATGCATCACACGAATCGTGACCGGAGCAGGCGTACCCCAGCTAACAGCCGTTCTCGAATGCGCTGAGGTAGCAAACGATCTTGATGTACCCATAATAGCAGACGGTGGAATCAGAAACTCCGGAGACATCACAAAAGCGCTGGCAGCCGGCGCATCGAGCGTAATGGTCGGAAGGATGTTGGCGGGAACTGAGGAAAGCCCAGGCGTCACGGTCATGCGCAATGGCAGAAAGTACAAACTTCACAGAGGAATGGCGTCAGTGGGAGCCTCCATGAAGCGTGGTACACAGGAAGCAGAAGACGAGTCTGCGCTCTTGGAGTATGTTGCGGAAGGGATCGAAGCGTTCGTGCCGTACCGAGGAACCGCCCACGAGATAGTCACACAGCTAGCGGGCGGCATCCGTTCAGGATTCAGCTACTGCGGTGCAAGAGTGCTCACCGAATTGCGCCAGAACGCATCGTTCGTACAATTGACTCCAGCGGCACTCAAAGAAAGCTACGCACACGACGTAGAAAGCGTCGACTAGCCCGCATCTTCTTACCGCTCACGCAAAATTGTCTCTCTCTGAGGGTTCAAGTCCGAACGCCTGCACAAAGTAAGGCGACAACGATGAGAAAACTCTCTCCTGCCATGACCGTTCAAATTACAGTACCCGCACCAATGATTCACACACAAATTCACATCCTCGGCTCCACTGGCCAAGGCACAAGCGATTGGTGGCATCATAGGTGAGAGCTGGCCGGAAGTCTTGATTAGAAACGTCCCAAGGAATCACGCATGGTGAACTAGTACCATGAATGAATCGCTTGCAAGTTGTCCCGTTGTCATAGACATACCAGTTGCATGGGGAGAAATGGATGCTCTACGCCACGTCAACAATATCGTCTATTTCCGCTACTTCGAAAGTGCAAGAATCGCGTACTTCGAAAAGCTGGGCTTGTGGGAGTTCATGAACCAAACCGGAATAGGGCCAATTCTAGCCTCAATCCAATGCAGATTCAAGATACCGCTGACCTACCCTGACACGGTTTCTGTCGGGACACGGATTCCCAGAATTGAAGAAGACAGGTTTCTGATGGAGTATCGTGCCGTGAGCCACAAATCTCAGACAATCGCAGCAGAGGGAGAAGGCGTGATAGTCTCCTACAATTACCGCGAAAACAAGAAGACCCCATTGCCTGAGGAACTGAAGCAGCGCATTCTAGCGCTGGAAGAGTCTGTGACTAAAGGACTACAATCCCCTAACAACGCGCTACTTGGATCACGAACGCTTGGGAAGTGATGTTTGCTTTCTCTGGAGAAACGCGGAGAGCCGCTCCAGGAAGTCTTTCGTGCCGCCTTGTGCTATGAGTCGTTGTCGCTCCCTTTCCAGTTGCGTCTCTAACATGGGAAACAATGCTGCATTGACGAGTGTCTTGGCGCCGCCAAAAGCGGTCGTCGGTCCCTGAGCTAGCTGTGTTGCTAGTTCTCGTGCCCGTTCCCGTAGCTTGTCGTCTGGCACAACCTCGTGCACAAACCCTAAGGCCAATGCTTGTCTCGCGTCCAGTACCGGGTCAACTAGTAGGAGTTCCATCGCTTTCGCTGGTCCGATGATCTGGGGCACGATGACCGTCCATCCTCCATCAGGCACCAAGCCCATAGACGTGTACGCTTGCCTGAACTTTGCGCCCTCGACTGTAAGACGAAGGTCGCAGGCGGCTGCCAAGCTCATCCCAGCACCCCCGATCGAGCCATTGATCGCTGCTATGACCGGCTTCTCTATCAGCCGAATATCAGCGATCGCGCGATGGAGCGGCACAGTCAGGTCCCGGAAGAAGTGACGCGGGTCTCCTCCTGCCTGGATATGATCCCAAGCGGCCTTCATGTCTCCTCCAGCACAGAAGCCTCGACCCGCCCCTGTAATAATCAGAACCCGAACGTTATCATCGTCTTTGCATACTTGGATCGCCCTCACCAGTGCTTCAGTCATGGAGAGATTGAGAGCGTTGAGCACTTCAGGCCGATTGAGCGTGATCGTGGCAATGGCATCAGATACGTCCAATCGCACAACTTGATCTGTCATTTCATCGCTTCCTACAACAGGTTCACGTACGAAGCCTATGAGACTTGTCGAGTCTTATGGGGGAAGCATTTCCTCTAAGACTCTCTTGATCTTAGCTGCGGGAGTCATGCGTCGTACTTGGCCGTGGTTGGAGTTGGTGGGTCGAATCCTCCAGGATAGCTTTCCATGGTTTGGCGTCTCTCTCGCAATTGGGACATAGGTAGAAGCCTGTACACCGGCAGCTGGTTTCCAGGACGCAATGTGTGTGAATCCAGAAGTTCGTGCCCGCATTACCGGTGCAATTGACGAAACGGTCATCTAACGTCTCGGAGGGAACTCCCAGTCGTATCAGATGACTCTTGAGCTTCTGGCCCTCGCACTCCAAGTATCAAACCCACAGTCGATAGAGGAGCAAGTCACCATTAGGAATAGTGTTGTAGGTGTCATTCTCCGCATGAGGAATCAGGATGCGTCTGTTGAAATATCCTCCTTTCTGTGTGCCTTCAGTGGTGGGCGCGCACACACAAATCACTCATCCGAACGAGTTCAAATTGCAGGGCCCGCAAAGTGATCTACACACACAGACGACCTGAACGACGGACGACCCTTGACACAACGAGTCATGCGTCCCTCTCTGCTAGTCGAAGATCCTCCAAGGAAATGTACATTGTTGAATCCTCCACATGTTTCGAATATGAAACTATCTCAACTCTCTTTTTGAATAGTGGTCCATCCAAGACCATTGTATGATATTCTCCCTGTTCTCCGCAAATATCAAGCCCAGTCCGCTTACTCAATTCACATAGACGTTCGAGTGAACTGCGCGAGAGTTCCACTCCAAGCCATTCCTCCGTGAACCAAGGCCTCTTAACGCACGAGAAAACTGCTTTGAATCTGAGTGATATCAGTCTATTCAGAAGTTCAAGTCTGTCCCTGTGCCACAAAGGCCTAAACACATCAACACCACAACGCGCACCGCGATCCAACATCCAATCCGGGCTCTGACCAGCAACCTCACCAATATCACCCGTTACCAGTGCGTCAATTCCGCGTTCTTCCTTGAGCGAGAAAATTGCATCTTCGTAGCTTCGCTCGAATGGCGCCTCAACTTCAATTACACGATGCGGAAGGCTCAACGCTTGCGCTTGTAACTTCATGAAGGCGACGGGATGGGCAAGAAACCTCTCATTACTCGGAGCGAAAGTGACAAGACAGTTGATCCTGCAACCTGACGCTTCTGCTTCATGAAGGGCTAAAGAAGAGTCTTTTCCGCCAGTCCACGAAATCGCAACATTGGACATGCCGCTCGAGATCGGATGCCTAGCGATTTTAGGCTATTGGGATTCTCAGTTGGCGTACGCGCCACACTCGATTCTTTCCTAATAGTCAATTGACAAGTCAGTAAACAGTATGCAACCCCTAGGGATTATCGCAGGAGGATAGGCAGTGGGAGGAGATAGGAGGAATTGTGTGTGGTGTGCGCACCAAGGGACCCACACACTCGTACAGAAGTTGCCCCCAGAATAGCTGCGAAAGCGCGGGCAGTAAGGCAAGAACGTTGCCAGAATTGGCGATGGCTCGAACGAGAGATATCGTTTTCGATGGTCATTCGGATGTTTCAATGCGTTGTCATACTCGGGGAGGCCAGAGTGGAATCGAGGTTGTCTCTTTCTGGGATTCGAATACGAGACAAGTCAGTGTCTTTTCGACGCCTTTCACGAGTCTGAGCTTGTCGACGACGAATTTGCCGACTGATTCTACATCGCTCGCTCTCACCTTGATTAGGATGTCCCAGTCTCCGGAGATTATGTGTACCTCCTGAACCTCCGGGAATTGGGCAACCTCTTTGGCGACTTCTCTCTGAGACAGCGTCTTCTCTCCGTCACGTTGGTGGGCAAACGATGCCAACACGAACGCTGTTGTCGAGGCGTTCAGCCTGGCCGCGTCCAGCACAGCATGGTAGCCCTTGATGATTTCCGCCTTCTCCATTCGCTTGATCCTAGCGAATACTGTCGTGATCGGCAAACCGACCTTAGCGGAGATCTCTCGCGCGGTAAGTCGGCAATCGTCCTGAATCATGCGAAGAATACGTAGATCCTTCGAGTCCAGTCTAGGCTGCATGGTTGTAATTCTTTCAGACTTGCGCGCTATATGCATATCGGAATTGGAGAAAATCTCCGTTTTTTCTGCAAAGAAGTTAAGTTCAGTAACGGGGCTTGTTTAAGCTTCATCTGGGCATGAGATCGATGTTGGAACAGTCATCCGTCGCCGTTGACCCTTCCGCACTGATCGAGAAGATGGGAAGTGAACAAATGCAAGCCATCATGGAGATTCAGACCGCGGTCCTGAGCTCGATGACCCGCAGGCTAAGTGAAAGTGGTTTCACCTGGATTTTGCCGGTGATGTTGGCCAAAGCGACTGATCCTCTCTGGCCTGATCCGGGAGCCAGTATCGAGAAGCGGACAGAGATTGAGATCTACGGTCACAGCGTCAGGACAATGCAGAGCATGATCATACACAAACGTGTCCTGGTTTCTCTCGGCCCAGAGAGATTCTTCTCGCTGTCTCCGAACATCAGGATCGAGGCAAGGGAACGGGCGAAGACGGGACGCCACCTCTACGAATTCACTCAGCTTGAGATCGAGATGGCCAACGGAAAGATGGGAGACGTCTTCCGAGTCTTCGAAGATCTCATCAAGTCCTCAATAGCTGAAGTCAAGAGGGAACTGCACGACAGCCTTGAGATACTCAGAAGAGACTTGAGAGTCCCTGAAACACCGTTCAAGGTCTACAACAGGAAAAAGCTCGAAGAAGAATACGGGAAAAACTGGGAGACGTCGATCTCAGAGAAATCCATCAACCCGGTATGGGTGACTGACATACCGAGGGAGTTCTACGACTACGAAGACGAGACGACAGGCGAGTGGCGGAACTTCGACCTATTCCTGCCTAGGGGATATGGCGAAGCGATCTCAGGCGCCGAAAGAGAATACGAGTACACAAAGCTCCTAAGAAAAATGGAGAGAGACGGCTTAAACCGAGATGACTACGGGCTTCTCTTGAGGCTTGCGAAGGAAGGACGGCTCAAGCCTTCCGCTGGTGCCGGACTCGGCATCGAGAGGTTCATCAGCTACATGTCCGGGACCGACCACGTTGCAGAAGTTCAACCATTCCCCCGTATTCCTGGAATGGTACCCGAGCTATAGACAGGTCAATCAAGAATCCATTTGATCATGTGTGTGTCCATCAGTGGTGCGCACACACAATGACTCCTCCCATCAAGGTTCAAATTTGGGTGCCCGCACCAAGTGACCCACACACACAATTACTCATTCACGACGCTTCAAATTACGACGCCGCACCATGAGACCCACACACGCTGGGTTCTGCCAAGTGGAAGATATTCCTCGACGGATCGTCGGGGAATTTGAGGTACCCAAATCCGAGTTTCATGCGCAACAGTTCTATCGTGGAAGGGTATCGAATAGGCGGGACCTCAAGTATGGCTGAGTGGCAGAGCTGACTTGGGTACATTTATACCGGATCTGAGGAGAAGATGATGTGAGATAATTTGTCTGAGAGTGTTGTAGCAAAAGTCTCTGTAGGATTCTACGCTAAAGAGAAACCGGGGATGGGACAGGCATTGAAGGGTCAACTGATTCTGACCAATCGAAGGGTGGTCTACATTAGGTATCTCGGCGGAAAGTACCTAACCGCCAAAGCTGAGGATTATGGTGACCGACTCGAAGAAGGCTTGAGAAACGAGGGAAGCTTCGAAGTTCCCATCAACATGATAACTGAAGCCAAAGCAGACCGGATATGGGGCACACCCTACTTCAGAATGCGTTATCGCACACAAACCGGAGAACGCGCCTGTGCCTTTGTTCTCGTATCTTCAATGAACCTGATGGCTGCTACGGGAGCCATAGGTGCTATATGGGGACTTGCGAAAGGCCCCTACGAGCAACTTGCAAAAACGATAGAACAGTTGAAAGCGGAATACGTTGCATGAATAGCAACGAGGCAGTGTTGATATCGACACAATGCAAGAAGCTCTTGTGGGAGAGGCGTCTGCGTGTGGGTTCCTTTGCGTCCGTCCGTCAGGATTGAGTCGTCGTCGGAAGTCAGCTGGTGCGCACACACACTCCTCCTGCTGGTTAGAGGAGGAATCCCCTAACAACCCCCTCTTTCCTTGTCAACTGTGACGGGACAACGGAATACCCAAAGTCTGAAATCCTTGTACAAGCGAACTGATAGAGTTGCTTTCTGGGATTCACTGTCTACCCGTGTGGAAGTGGTCGTAGGATTGAAGATTAGACATTTCGAACTTGTCACGCTTGAAGAAGCTTTGGCTTCAACCCGTCACCAGATGGTCGAGAGGTTCTCTAAGCACGTCAACCCTGAGGAGGCCAAGATCTTCAGGATTGGAGACTGGGATAAGCGGTGGGTGAAAGCTGAAGGGATTCGCGTCTTTGATGATCATGGTATGGAATACCTTGACTTTCTGGGAGGTTACGGCGCACTCAGCCTTGGGCATAATCCCAAGGAGGTACTCGAAGCTGTGCAGCAAGCCGCCGTCCTCCCTCTGCTCGTTGGCACTCATCCGTTGGTCGGAGCCTTGGCCGAAAACCTCCACAAAATCCTTCCCGGCCATCCGGACGTTCTGTCTTTTGGAAGCGGCGGGGCAGAGGCGGTTGAGATCGCGTTGAAGACCGCTCGCGCAGCTACAGGCAAGAAGAAACTCATTCACTCTGACGGATCGTACCACGGAGTAACATTTGGGACCCTTTCCGTCGGTGGCGTAGAAAAGTTCAGCCGTTGCTTCGGGCCGCTTCTGCCTCATTGTGAGAAGGTCGCCTATGGCGATCTTCAAGCTTTGGAGGCGAAGCTCAAAGAGGGTAATGTCGCGGCCTACATCGCAGAACCCGTTCAGGGGGAAACAGGAATGCAATGTCCTCCGAAGGGCTACTTGACTGGCGCAGAAGCACTCTGCAAAAAGTATGAAACGTTGTTGATTCTTGATGAGATTCAGACAGGATTCGGCAGAACTGGCAGAATGTTCGCTGCTGAACACGAGGGTGTGAGACCCGACATCATCACTGTAGGCAAAGCACTCACAGCTGGCGTGATTCCGATGAGCGCCTCGGCCACGAGTGCTAAGATTTGGGAAAAAGCCTACGGAACAGAGGATAGGTTCGGCCTGATGAACTCTACTTACGGTGGCAACCCTATCGCCTGCGGAGCGGCGCTCAAGGCGGTGGAGATTCTCATTCGAGACGGACTCGTGGAACACGCAAGAAAGATGGGAGAGTACGCCCTTCAGAAACTCCAAGACCTGAAAGCACATCACAAGGTCATCAGGGAGGTGCGAGGCTTAGGCCTCATGCTGGGAATCGAGTTTCCGAACGCAAGGACCTCGAGTTACATAATGAGCAGGATGCTGAACAGACACCACATCCATCTTGGAAGGTGTGAGTATAGGCAAGAGGTTCTCCGCTTCGAGCCCCCGCTCAACGTCAGAAAGGAGGAGATCGACCGCGCCATCGAAGCCCTTGACGAAACGTGCAGCAAAAGCACCCTGGGCTTGGTAGTGGGCGCAGGAACGACCGCTCTTGGTAGGATACTCAGCCCACCTTGAGATACTCTTCGGAAGATCGCCTCGTGACATGCATACACCACACAACATAGTTTTGGTGTGGACCCCTCTAGAATGAGAACGCCTGATAACAGATACCTACTGAGAGGGGTAAGCTATGACGCGTAGACGATGGACAGCTGAAGAGAAGATTCGGATAGTTCTGGAGTCATTGAACAC
>Ga0315280_10004307_pt1 | contig 21130 bp, 17 predicted proteins | sample YL17G06_40_MG_FD_203697 | JGI IMG/M metagenome (GOLD analysis project Ga0315280, IMG submission 203697) | Sediment microbial communities from Yellowstone Lake, YNP, Wyoming, USA - YL17G06_40 | ecosystem: Environmental > Aquatic > Freshwater > Lake > Sediment | place: USA: Wyoming | collected...
GATCCTCGCCAACCGAAGCCGGATGATGCTCGAACCCCACATCTCCCCCACCGGAACATGCACCGCGCCGGAGAAAACCGACAGCCCGCTCGCGGCCGCCAGGACCGCCAGCAATACACCATGCACGACCAGGCTCTTTCCGGCGCGCATCATGGGCATGTGCGGCTCTCCTGGTTGCCTACAGACCCACTTTCCGGCAGCACCCTGCGCAGGCGTTGCGCCAAGGCTTTCACCCCGTCGATCAGACGCGGACCCGGACGCAGAATGAGGTCGGGCGGGATGTCATCAATAATCCTCCCCTGCCGGACCGCCGAAATCTTGGCCCATCCAATCCGCTGGGCCATTTGCGTCGCCGCGTTTGCACCGCGCGTCAGGTGGCCGACAACGATCACGTCCGGGTCCCACTCGATCACTTTCTCCGGGCTGACGTGGGGATAGGGCTGGGAGAGTTCGTGCGCCACGTTCACCCCCCCCGCCCGCGCGATCACCTCGTCCAGAAACGAGCTTCCCCCGACGGTCATCACAGGGTGGTCCCCCAGCTCAACGAACACCCGAAGCCGTCGGTTCCGAGGGATTCGGCCCGAGTGTGCGGCGACGGCCTGTAATTCCGCCTGCATCCGTGCCACGACCTCCTCGGCCTGCCGCACCCGGCCTATCGCCCGGCCGATCTGCCGCAGGCCCGCGAACATCTCGTCCAGGTTGCGGATCCGCAGATCGAGCACCTGAACGTCGGACTTGCGCAATAGGCCGGCGATCTCTGGGTTTTCAAGGCCGGCGGCCACGACCAGGTTCGGGGAAAGGGCCAGCAGCATTTCGAGATTGGGGGCCCCGAACCCGCCGACACGCTGGATGCGTTTGGCCTCGCGCGGATAGTCGCAATAACTGGTCACGCCGACCACGCAGTCTCCGACGCCCAGCGCGAAAAGCATCTCCGTCGTACTCGGGGCCAGGGAGACGATCCGCAGTTTCCCATCGCGGCTCTTGTCAGGTGGAACCGGGCGGCCGCCCTTGGAGAGAAACGCCCCCACGGCGATCAAGGCCACCGCCGCGGCAACGCCAATCGCTCGGGTTCGCTGTAGGCTCATCGTTCCACCCCTTTCTGCGCCTGGCGTCCTGAGGATAGCGCGTGCTTCAGACAACGCATCTCCGTCACGGTGTCGGCCAGGTCGATCAGGTTCTGCGTTGCGTGGCGGCCCGTCAGGACGATCACCTGGTTTGCGCGGGCCTGCCGCAGGGTTTCAATCACGCGGCTTTCGTCCAGGAGTCCCTCGGCCACTGCCAGACAGATTTCATCGAGCACTACCACGTCAAAATGACCCGAGGCGATCGCCGCACCCGTTTTTTTTAGTCCGTCCCCGGCCGCCTCCTTGTGCCGGGCAAAGGCGGGATCATCCGCCGGCGGCAGGAAGCGAAGGCCCGTGCGGAGGATCTCGATCCCGGACAGCCCCCGAACCGCCTGATGTTCGCCCGATCCGGCCGATTTGATGAACTGGACCACGCACGCCCGCATCCCGTGCCCTGCGGCCCGCAAGGCCATGCCCAGCGCGGCGGTGGTCTTCCCCTTGCCGTCTCCGGTAAAGATCAGAATACGTGTGGGGGTGCTCACGTCGCAGCCCTCCAGAGGCCCCCGAGGGGAACCGGCCAGACGGCGAAGGTCAGTGCAGGGACGATCTCGGCGATTTCGCAGCCTGCACCGTAGGTGTCGCCCGTCGCCCCGCCGATCTTCCAGTAACAGTACCGGGCGAAGCCCAGCGCTGTCAGGACGCACAGCGATGCCGCGCCCAGGCCGCATGTCCCCGCCACGGCCCAGCCCGCCAGGGCCAGTACTGCCACGGCGCAGATGGCCGACAGCCGGGGCCGGGCCTTGGAGAACAGGGCGCCCAATCCGTTGGGTCGGATGGAACGGAGCACGGCCATCTGGACGACCAGGGCAGACCGCCCGGCCAGCGGTATGAGGAACACCGCGCGCCAGAGGTCCGCGGGGGGCAGCGAGGCCAGCGCGGCGAACTTCACCAGGAGGACGCCGACGACGGCCATGACGCCCATCGCCCCGATCTGGCTGTCCCTCATGATTTCCAAGATCCGTGCTCTGGGCTCGGAACTGAAGAAGCCGTCGGCCGTGTCGGACAGGCCATCCATGTGCAGGCCGCCGGAGAAGCTGACCAGCAGAATCACGATCACCGCACTGGTCACCAGGGGTGGGGTTGCCAGGGAGAGCGTCCAGGCAACCGCCGCCCCCCCAGTCCCCAGCACAAAGCCGACCACGGGGAAAAACGGCGTGCTGCCGGCCAGGTCCGCCTCGGCGGTGCCTCGCGCGCCGGGCAAGGGCAGTATGGTCAGAAACCGTATTGCCGCCAGGAATCGCCTCATCGGTTCGCCTTCGACACCGCGGCCTCTTCGAACGTCGCCACCTTCGTGAGGACCCGCGCCGCCGCCTCCACCAGGTTCATAGCCAATGCAGCGCCGGTCCCTTCCCCAAGCCGTAGCTTCAGGTCCAAGAGCGGCTCTTTGCCCAGACGCTGGTGCATCACCTTGTGCCCATGCTCCGCGCTGCGATGCGCGGCAATCATGTAGTCCGCTGCGGCGGGCGCAAGGGCGTGGGCGATCAACGCCCCGGCTGTGGAGATGAAGCCGTCGAGCACGACAGGCTTGCGCCGTGCCGCCGCACCCAGCACCAGGCCGGCAATCCCGCCGATCTCGAAGCCTCCCACTTTCGACAGCACATCGAGACCGTCGTTTGGATTGGGTCGGTTGACGTTCAGGGCTGTTTCCACCACTGCGATCTTTCTGGCCAGTTGGCTGTCATCAATCCCGGTCCCGCGCCCGGTCACTTCCGCTGCCGGGGCTCCGGTCAGTGCCGCCACAACGGCCGCGGAGGGCGTGGTGTTGGCGATCCCCATATCCCCCGCGCCGAACACGTCCGTCGAGTCGCTCAAACGTTCGACCACCTCGATCCCCGCCTCGACGGCTTGGATGGCCTGCTGGCGCGTCATGGCCGGGCCTCGAGCAATGTTGGCGGTACCGGGGGCGATCTTCTTGGAAACGATCTTTCCGGTCCGCGCCACGGGGCTCAGATTCGCGGCAACACCCATGTCCACAACGATCAGCCTGGCCCCGACCAGTCGCGCCACAGCGTTGATGCCCGCCATCCCTCCGACGAAGCCGTAAACCATCTGCGCGGTCACCTCTTGGGGGTACTTGCTGACCCCTTCCGCAGCCACGCCGTGATCGCCGGCCATAATGATGATGGTTTTTCGCGCCACGGGGGGATCGAGCGATCGGGTCATCCCGGCCAGGTCCACAGCCAGGTCCATCAAACGCCCCAGCGCCCAATGGGGCATGACGAGCTGATCCAGACGCTCCCTGGCGCTTGCGCGCCAAGCCGGGTCCTGAGGTGTAATCCCTGCCAACGTCGTCATCAGCATGTTCACGGTCTCCGCGCTTCCTTCAGGTGCCATGGGACTCCACAGACCATGAGGATGACGCTGTCGGCAGAGGCAGCAAGGACCTGGTTGGCCCGGCCAAGCAGGTCACGATAGTGCCTAGCCTGGGCATTCTCGGGGACGATCCCCATGCCTACCTCATTGGTCACGAAAATCACCACGCCCCGGCAGGCCTGGCTGGCATCAAGCACCTCCCGGCACTTGTGTGCGATCTCCACCTCATTGGTTTGCCGTCCCTCCAGCACGGCATGGTGTAGCAGGTTGTTCACCCACAGGGTCACACAGTCCACCAGCAGGACGTTGTACTCGGCGTGGCAGCGGAAGATGCCGGCCAGGTCGAGCTGTTCTTCAATGGTCAGCCAGCCTCGTTCGCAGCGGGCCTGCCGGTGTGCCTCGACCCGCCGCTGCATCTCCTCGTCGGTTACCGGGCAGGTGGCGACGTAGGCCCGGCGGGACGGCAGCAACTCGCCCATCGCCAGCGCGTAGGCGCTCTTGCCGCTACGGCATCCTCCGGTTACCACGGCGATCCTAGCCATGGCCGGCGCCCTCCGCAGCCTCGATGCCTTCCTGGGCAGTCAGCACTCCCTTGCCCTCGCATACTTCGACCACCGCCATCGCGGCATAGCAGGACCCGACCCGGGCATGGCGTACCAAAGTCTCGCGTCTGGCCATGAGACCGCTCTCGAAACAGAAGACAAAAAAAGGTCTGTCCTTCGAGTGGACAGACCGACGGGCGCAAAACGGGGTTTTGGCCTTCCCTCGAAGGAACGCAACGAAGCGTCTTGTGGTGTCCTGACTTCCGGGTCGTCCTAGTTGCCGCGGCCTTCCCGCCCCCCTGCGGGGCAGTGGCCATCCTTGCGGCTTTCGTCGCCGGTCACAGTGGCGGGGCCGTGCTGGATTCTCACCAGCTTCCCAGTTCCTGCTACGGAACGGCTTGAGGATAAGCGAGGCCGCCGGAGATTGTCAAGAGGCAGGCGCTGCACAGGGTAACACCCGAGCCACCGCCTTTCGCTTTCGGCTTTCCGCTCTCAGCTTTCTTGGCCAAGTCATTCCACCGCGGGGAGGGGTCCATTGCACTGGGCCCGGCGCTGCGGCAAAATGCCGACTTACGATGCGTCGAGACACCGATTTGGCCGAGGGCGTTTGCGCGCCGCGCGGTCAACCCATCGAGGGCGAAAACGCCGTGTGCAACTCCTCGGTCCAGCCGGTCTTGGCCCTGCTCGGCCTCCCCGTGGCGGGAAACCCGACCCAGTTCATGCTCGAAAAGGCGTTTGCCCACCACGAGCTCGACTGGCGATACCTCTCCTGTGAAGTCCGCCCCGAGGACCTCGCCGCCGCCGTCCAAGGCATGAAGGCGATGGGCTTCCGCGGCGGCAACTGCAGCGACCCGCACAAGCAGACCATTCTTGCGCACCTGGACCGCCTGACGCAACATGCGGAAACGATCGGCGCCGTCAACTACCTTTTCCGCGACGAGTCGGGCCTGGTGGGCGACAACACCGAAGGCCGGGCCCTGGTGGAATCGCTCCGCCGGAAGATCGACCTGGCCGGCCGGCGCGTGGTTCTCTTGGGGGCCGGGAGAGCGTCCCGGGCCATTGCCTTCGAGCTCGCGTTGGCCAAGACGGCGGAGATCGTGGTGGTCAACCGTGGCGGGAAGGCCGGGCGGGAACTCGTGGAACTGCTTGGCAGACTCCAAGTTTCCGCGTCGCTGGTCCTCTGGGAGGGCGAATACTTGCTGCCGGCCGAGACGGAAGTGCTCGTCCACGCCACTTCGGTTCCCGGCGACGATCCGCTGCCGCTGAGCTTGGACGATCTTGCCCCGGAGGCGGTGGTCGCCGACGTGGGCTTCAATCCGCCGCGGACCTGGCTGCTCGAGCAGGCACGCCAGCGGGGCGCGGCGACCATTGACGGGCTCGCGGTGTTCATCGAGCAGGTGGCGCTCAACTTCCGGACGTGGACCGGCCTCGATCCCGAACGGACCGTGCTCCGCGAGGCCGCGGAAGAGTTTTTGGAGCTGTAAGCGAAGACTTCCGAGCTAGTAGGCTGGGGCGCAGCCCCCGCGGCGCGACACGCAGGAAGCTGGGGCTGCGCCCCAGCCTACGTCCACCGGGAAATCCTCATGATGCGAATCCGAAATCCACTGTCGGCGGCGTGCTGCTTGTCTCTCTTCCTGACCGCCTTGGCTCCGGCCGCGGACGACAATGCCGGCGTTAAGCTCATGCGGCCCGACTCGCTGGCCGGCTGGGACCACGGCGAGCAGCCCGTGCGCGGCTGGACGATCCGCGACGGCCGGCTCACAGGCCCCGGCGCAACGCCGCTCCTGTCGGGCTACACGTTCGGCGATTTCCGGCTGCGGTTCCGGTGGTCGGTGACGGGCGGAATGGACTGGACAGTCGTCCTGCCCGCGGTCGCCTCCAACGATCGGCTCCTTCTTAAGCTGCGCGAAGGCCCGGAGTGCGGCCGCCTTCTGGACGTTGGCAGAGGCGTCAAGCGACTGGCAGCCGGGGAAGACTGCCCTTTCACGGGCGGCGAACCGCACACCGCGGAGATCGTTCGCCAAGGCGCCAAGTTTTCGCTAACCTTGGACGGACGGTTGCTGTACGAAGTCCCCATCGACCCCAATCGCCGTCTCGGATTGGGGCTCATGGGGGGCTCGGGGGGAGGCTGGCTCTCCGACATGACTTTGCAGGAGCCGGCGGGCGAGCCGATCTTCAACGGCAAGGACCTGACGGGCTGGTGGCACCCGGGCGACATTGGCGTCTGGGGGGCGGAAAACGGAAATCTCGTCCTCCGCAAGCCCGGCGGCAACTATATCCGCACCAAGAAGGAATACGGCAATTTCACGCTCTCCTTGGAATACCGCATTCAGAAGGGGGGCAATTCCGGCGTGGGCATCCGCACGCCGCGGCCCGGCTGGCCCTCCGGCGACGGCATGGAATTGCAGATCTGGGATATACCTCGAAACACGCCGCTAGATAAACACGCCGCGATGGCCATTTACGGCAACGTGCCGCCGCTGGCCCGCGCCGATCGGCGCGGGCAGTGGAACCGCGTGGTCATCAAGGCCGACGGACGCATGATCTCCGCTTGGATGAACGGGGAACTGGTGCAGCAGTGCAACACGGCCTTCCACCCGGAGCTTAAGCACCGGCACCTGAAGGGCTGGATCGGCGTCCAAGAGCACGGGGCCACGATGGAGGTCCGCAACCTCCGCGTGCTGGAGGCCCCCGCGGGGCTCGGGTTGGCGGCCTGGCAGACGCCCCGGCCGCAAACCGTCGCAACGCTCCTCTTGGATCGGCTCATGAATCCCGAGCGGCTCTCCGTGGCTGATCGTCTCCCGAGCGGCAACGCGACGTCTTTTAAGGACCTTGGATTGCAGAGTCTCCCCTCGTCGCATGGGGAGGTTCCCCGCGGCTGGCTCTCCGCCGTGGAATACCGGCGCGAGCAATTCGGCTGGGGCGTCCACCGGGAGTTCGATCCCAGGCCGCGGTTCCAGTCGCCGCAGAAGACGATCACCCCGGGCAAGACCGAGCAGTTGCTGCACCTCGATGGAGCGGGGATCGTTCACTGGCTGAAACTGAAGGCCGACAAGAAGGTGCTGGCCGCCAGCGACCTCTGGTTGGAAGTGACCATCGACGGCCAAAAGGAGCCGGCGATCGCCGCCCCGGCCCGATTCTGGTTCGCCCCGCTGGCCGACGAGGGAAACTTCCCCAACTTCGTTTGCACGGATCGCGGCGGTGTGACCAACATGCTCGCCATGCCGTTCGGCAGCGGAATGACGATCGCGGCGGCCAACCGCGGCAAACGGCCGATTGCCAACGTGGGGATCAGCGTCTCGGTCGAGCCCGCCACCGAGGCGACCCGCGGGGACATCCTCGGCCGAATGCGACTCCACGGCGTCTATCAGCCGGCGCGGGAGGGAAGTGAGCTAGTCCATCTGGAAGGGGCGGGCCGCTTGGTCGGCTTGGTCTTCGACCAGTCGGCGGACGCTGCCATGGGCATTGATTCACTCACGATCGATGGCCAGCCCGCCAGTGGCTGGGCGTCCCCCGACCTCGCCACGCTGCTGGGCCAGGCCAAAGGCGATTTCCGCACGCCCTTGAGCGGCCGCCACAGGGCACTCTGCTGGCGCTACCTGATGCTGGAGGCGGTGGATTTCGAGAAGTCGCTGGTGCTGAAGACCACCGCGAAGAGGCTCGGCCCCGGGTTGGCGGTGTTCTATAATAAGTAGTGACGTGCTTAGCGGGGGGGCATACCCGCCGCTTCTGGTAGATCATGCCATTTGATCACGACAACACGGGCGCGCAATCTCTGGAACTCCTTGCCCCGGCGGGCGACTTTGCTGCGCTGGAGGCTGCGCTGGAGGCCGGGGCGGGGGCCGTCTACTTCGGGCTGAAGAACCTCAATGCCCGCCGCGGCGCCGAGAACTTCGACCAGGAGGATTTCGTCCGCGCGGTCCAAGCCGCCCATGCCCGCGGGGCCCGGGCGTACCTGACCCTGAACATCGACTTGACCGAGCGCGACCTTGGCCAGGCCGCCCGCATCCTGGAGCTGGCCCGGCAGGCCGGCGCTGATGCAGTTCTCGTCCGCGACCCGGCCCTTTTGGCCTTGCGGCGAGGCTGGGAGGGCGAGGCTCCTGCCGAGTTTCACTTCAGCACGCAGACGTGCATGGCCAACAGTGCCGACGTGACCGCGGCGAGGCAGCTCGGGGCCCAGCGGGTGGTGCTGGCGCGGGAAATGACGCTGGCCGAGATCGCCGCGGCCTCTGCGGTCCCCGGCGTGCAGACGGAGGTGTTTGCCCAGGGGGCCCTTTGCTTCTGTGTCTCGGGGCGGTGCCTGTTGTCGAGCTGGGTGGGCGGGCGGAGCGGCAACCGCGGCACCTGCACCAGCCCCTGCCGCGCGCCGTGGGAAGTCGAAGGCCAGCCCGCCGGCACGCCCCTTTCCATGCGCGATCTATCGACCATTGGGCGCCTGGACGATCTTCGCAAGGCCGGCGTCCGGGCGCTGAAGATCGAGGGGCGGCTGAAGACCGCCGCCTGGGTCGGCCAGGCGGTGAGCCTCTACAAGCGGGCGCTGGCCGGGGAGGATCCTCGGGAACTTGCGAAAGCGGCCGAGGCACTGGGAGCTTACACCGGCAGAGAGAACACCTGCGCCTATCTCGACGCGGAGCGCGGCCGGCTGACCGGCCTGGCCGCGGGACGTACGGGTGATCCATCCGAAACAGAAGTAGGCTGGGGCGAAGCGAAGCGCAGCCCCAGCGACGCGAAGCCCGGAGAAGCTGGGGCTGCGCCCCAGCCTACGTCTGCTGGCCAGGCAGTGACAGACTTGCCGACCTACGACCTGGAGATCAACGTCGAGGCAAAAGGCATCGCCTGCCGCTGCACGTGCGCGGGGCACAGCGTCGAGTGGACACTCCCCAAAACGGTAATCCACCGCCGGCACAAGGCGGTGCCCATTGAAGACCTCTTCGCCCGGCTCGACGCGGAAACGATTCAGCATCACTCCCTCGGCCGCCGGGCCACCAACGATCCCGAGTTCCTGTTGGTTCCCCGCGCGGCCAACGCCATGATCGACCGCATCGCGGCCGTCATCCGGCAAGCCGGAAAGAAGACGGACGAGCTGGTGCGGGTTGAGTTGCCCGCAGGCATCCGCGAGCTTTTGGAGAAGGACGAGCCGTCCGGCGCCAATCGGCTCGTGCTCGGCGACAACCCGGACCGGGTGCGGCTGGAGCTGCGGTCCGTCGCTGCGTTTGTGCGGAGCGTGCGGCCCGGCGGCGTCATCGTCGAGGGGCTCACGGCGGCGTCGCTCAAGAAGGCGCTGGCGGCCGCTGGCGGCGTGCCGCTGGTGGTGGCCTTGCCGGCGGTCTTCTTCGAGGACGACATCCCCGCGATCCGCTCGCTCCTCCAAGCTTCCAAGCAGAGCTGGCTCACGGTCGAGGTCAACAGTTGGGGCGGCTGGTGGCTGGCCAAGGAGGCGGGCGTTCGGATGGAGAGCGGCCCGGGGCTGCCCGTGCTCAACTCCCTGGCGGCGCGCGTGCTCCAGGGGCTTGGACTCCGCTGCGTCACGGCATCGCCGGAAGCGGAGCGCCGGCAACTGGAGGACTTGACCTCGCACTCGCCCGCGCCGTACACGATCGTGGTCTTCGGCCGCCCGCCGCTGGTGACCACGCGCGTCCAATTGGCCAGCGACCAGGTCGGCAAGGTCTTTGAGGACCGCCGCGGCGTGTGCATGATCCCGCGGGTGGCGCGCGGACTGTGCGTTTTCCGGCCGGTCGAGCCGTTCGACTTGAGGAACTGCGCCAACGACCGGATCCGGGCGAGACACCTGGTAGTCGATCTCGTCGGCTCGGACGACCCGTTAGGCGATTGGTTCGACGTGCCGATGCCGAAGGACCGGCGGTTCCGGTTCAACTACGATCGGTCGCTAGTGTAACCAGCCTATTCGACAGTGGCCTCGGCGCAGGCCCCGTCGGAAGCCATCTGACCCCTTCCGGCCACCCACGCCGCGTGATAGACTCGAGTGGGCGATGCTGCAGAGACCGGAGCGAAAGTCGGAATGCCGGAGATCAGCAGGTTCCTCGGAATTGTCATTGCCATGTACTTCAAAGAGCATGGTCCACCCCATTTCCATGCCAAGTACGGGGGCCAACGAGCGGCGTTTTCGATCGAGGACCTGAGGTTGATCGAAGGGAGGCTGCCTCAACGCATCGTGTCGCTTGTGCTTGAGTGGGCATTCCAACATCGGGAAGAGTTGGCAGAAAACTGGAGGCGAGCGGAACGGAGGGAAGAACTATTGGAGATTGAGCCGCTTGTCTAGGAGGTGAGAGATGCACTATGTCGTTGATGCTTCCTATCTCGACGGTTATCGGTTGGAGATCCGGTTTGAAAACGACGAGGTCCGCGTCGTTGATCTGTCGGACCACTTGGACGGCCCTGTTTTCGAGCCTTTGAAGGAGCTATCTTACTTCAAACAGTTCCAAGTGAACCACGACATCGACACCGTGGTCTGGCCGAATAGTGCGGACTTCTCTCCCGATTTTCTGTATGACATCGGAGTGCCATCGGGCCTCGGCGGTCAGGTCCCTTCCGGGGCCGTATGACGCCGGTAGCGGTAGTACGCCGCGCAGGCCCCCTCGGCCGAGACCATCGGGGCCCCTAGTGGGTGATCGGGCGTGCAGAGAACGCCGAATGCCTCGCACTCCTGCGGCTTGCGATGCCCCTGCAAAACTTGGCCGGCGATGCACTCGACCGGCTCCTCGGCGGTGATCTCGGCCACGGCGAAACGCCGGGCGGCGTCGAACTCGGCGTACTGAGGCCGCAGGCGCAGCCCGCTGGCCGGGATCGTGCCAATGCCGCGCCACTTGCGCGGGCCGGGCTCGAAGACCTCTTGGATCTGCCGGATGGCGGGGAGATTGCCTTCCGGCCGCACGCAGCGCGTGTATTGAATCTCGACTTCGGCCCGCCCGGCTTCAAGCTGCTCGATGCACATCAGGACGCCCTGGAGGATGTCCAGCGGCTCAAAGCCCGTGACCACGATCGGCACGCGATACTTCTCGGCAATGGGCCGATACTCCTCGATCCCCATCACGGTGCAGACGTGTCCGGCGGCCAGGAAGCCCTGCACGAGGCACGACGGCGAATCAAGAACGGCCCGCAGTGCCGGCGGCACCAGCACGTGGGACACCAGTACGGAGAAGTTCTTCAGACCCGAGCGGGCCGCCTGAAGCACCGCCATGGCGTTGGCCGGGGCGGTCGTCTCGAACCCGACCGCGAAGAAGACGACCTGGTGGTCCGGGTTCTTCCGGGCCAGCGCAACGGCGTCCATGGGCGAGTAGACGACCCGCACGTCGCCGCCCTCGGACTTCACCGTGAAGAGGTCCCTCTGCGAGCCGGGTACGCGGAGCATGTCGCCGAAGGAGCAAAAGATCACCTCGGGGCGCGAGGCGATGGCCATGGCCTGGTCGAGGATCTCGATGGGCGTGACGCACACCGGGCAGCCCGGGCCGTGGATGAGGGCGATCGTTTTGGGCAGAAGTTCATCCAGCGCGAAACGGACGATGGCGTGCGTCTGCCCGCCGCAGACTTCCATGAGCGTCCACGGCCGGGTCGTGCGGCGGTGGATCAACTCGGCCAGTTGGCGGACTTGCTGGGCGTTGCGGTATTCGTCGATGTATTTCATAAGCTGAGAGCTGAGAGTTGAAAGTTGAGAGCTTGAGCGTTCACCCTCGCCTCTCAACTCTCGACTCTGGACTCTGGACTCTCGTCGTCGGCGGCTTGGCCGATTTGTTCCAAGTAAGAAAAGATTTCCTGGGCTTCGGCTTCGTCCACGCGGCTCAGGGCAAAGCCGACGTGGACGATGACGTAGTCGCCAACCTGCACCTCGGGCGTGTAAGCCAAACAGGCTTCTTTGACGATCCCGCCGAAATCGACCTTGGCCATGGGGAGTTCGTCTTGCTGGTGGATTTCGATGACCCTACCGGGGACTGCTAAGCACATAGTAGACCTGTCCGAGTGAGATGCCCCCGTCGCCCGGGGGAACTTGTCGATGGGTGAAGACGCGGAAGCCGGATTGCGCGAGCCGCGAACTGACCCGTTGGGTGAGAAGGGCATTTTGAAAGCAGCCGCCGGAAAGCACAACCTGCGGGCCGCCCCAGCCGCGTGCGACGGCCACGGCCCAGTCGGCCAGGGCGTTGTGGAACCGGGCACTGATCTGCCCGACCCACTCTCCCGCAGCCCGATCGGCCAGAATCGCGCGGATCATCGGCTCCCAATCGGCCGAGTGTGGGACAGCCGCCCCCGGCTGTCCCGAGTGCTGCACAGCCGAGGGCGGCTGTGCCACGACGGGTGGCTGGGGCAAAGCGAAGCGTGCCCCAGACCCCCAAGCTCCTGGGGCTTCACTACGTTCAGCCCCAGCCACCCCGGCGGTGTGCGGCTCGGCAGGAGCCTCGCCCTCCCGTTGGCTTGTGACCCCAGTCAGCGGTAGCGGGTAGGACTCTTGGCAGTGCAAGTCGGCGGCGTATTCCAAGGCCATGGCGGCTTGCCCCTCGAAGCTTACGACCGTGGGCAGTCCGCACAGGGCCGCCACGGCGTCGAACAGCCGGCCCATGCTGCTGGTGCGGGGATTCAATCGCGATCGCGTGAGTGATTGGAGCAGGACTTTCAGTTCGCCAGGCCGAAACCACGACTCAGCGTATGCCTGGGCGTCGGGGCCGAGGATCTCGAACAGAAGCCCCAACGCGGTGCGGCGCGGCTCGCGTACCGCCCGATCGCCGCCCGGCAACGGGAATTGCCGCAGGTGGGCGAGTCGGCGGAAGCTCGCCCCGTCGAACTCCAGCACCTCGCCGCCCCAGACGGTGCCGTCGGTCCCGTAACCCGTGCCGTCCCAAGAGAACCCGAGCACGGGCCCTTCCAGGCGATGTTCCGCCATGCAGGCGGCCACGTGGGCCTCGTGGTGCTGCACGCGCACCAGCGGCACGCCCCACTGGACCGCCAGACGCTCGGCACGTCGCGTCGAGGCGTAATCGGGGTGCAGGTCGCACGCGATGACTTGCGGCACCACGCGGAAGAACCGCACCAGGTCGTCGATCGCCCGCCGGTGGACCTCCACGCTGAGCACGTTGTCCAAGTCGCCCACGTGCGGGCTGAGGATCACCTGGGAGCCGAGGCTCAGGGCCACCGTGTTCTTCAAGTGCCCGCCCACGGCCAATACGATCGGGCCGGAAATGCCGAGGTCGATCGGAATCGGGGCATGGCCGCGGGCGCGGCGGAGCAGTTGCAGCCCCTGGGGCCCGAGCCGTGCCACGGAGTCGTCCACCGGGCGGACGATCGGCCGGTCGTGGATTAGGAAAAGGTCCGCGATGCCGCGGAGCCGCTCCAAGGCGTCCTCGGTCGCAATTGCCATGGGCTCTTCGGAGAGGTTGCCGCTGGTGCAGACCACCGGGCGCCCGACGGCCTCCATAAGCAAGTGGTGCAGCGGCGAATAGGGGAGCATGACTCCCAGATATGGATTGCCCGGGGCGATCTCCGGTGCCACGTCGTCGATCTGCGGCGATCCGCGCCGCCGCAAGAGGAGAATCGGCGCTTGCGGCGATTGGAGGGTCGCGGCTTCGTCGTCAGAGACTTCGCAGCGGGCCCGGACCTCATCGACCGAGGCGAGCATGACGGCAAAGGGCTTGTGGGGCCGGCGTTTTCGCTCCCGCAACCGCGCGACGGCCCGCCCGTCCGTCGCGTCGCAGACCAACTGGAATCCGCCTAGTCCTTTGAGGGCCACGGTCTGGCCGGAGAGGATTGCCCGGGCGGCCCGGCCCAGGGCCTCGCGCCCCGCCGCTTCGAGCGAGCCATCCGGGGCGACGATCTGGAGTTGCGGGCCGCACTCGGGGCAGGCGATCGGCTGGGCGTGAAACCGCCGGTCGGCCGGGTCCTCATATTGCGACCGGCAGGCCGGACACATCGTAAACTGCGCCATCGAGGTCCGCCGCCGATCATAAGGCAGCTTTTTAATGATCGACCACCGCGGCCCGCAGTTGGTGCAGTTGGTGAACGGGTACTGGTAGCGCCGCTCTCCGGGCGTGCGGATCTCCTCAAGGCACTCGGCACAGGTGGCCAGATCGGCCGGGATCGTGGGCCGCGGGACGCCGTGCTTGCCGCTCGGGCGGATGCGGAATTCACCGTCGGTGTCCGCGGTGCAAGGCATCGGGACCACGTCCAGCGCATCGATCCGGGCCTGCGGCGGAGGGGCGTGGCGGAGGGTCTTTACGAAATCCTCCAAAGCGGCGGACTCTCCCTCGACCTCGATCCGCACGGTGCCGGCCTCATTCTGGACCCAGCCGCGGAGTGCGCAGGCGCGGGCGGCGTTGTAGACGAAGGGCCGGAAGCCCACGCCTTGCACGACGCCGCGCACGGTGATCGCCAAACGGCGGGCACTGAGAGGTTGAGTCGCGGGGTTATTCATTACTCGCAAGAGGGGAGAGCCGCGGGAGAAGAGCCTGTCATGTATTCTAACAAAGTCTAGGGAGGCTCCGCCATAACGATAAGGCGCTTTCTCCCGCGGCAGATGGGCCGGCCCGGCAGCGATCTGCCCTCTTGGTGGCATCTGCGGGGGAAGTCCTGTATTATGGACCGCGGGGCCTCGGCATTGCACCTTGCACGACACAAGAGAGAGGACTGGGGCAACAGAATCGGGCTCGGACGGTGCAAATGAGTAGAGCAATCACGAAAACGCGAAAGAGCAAAAACACGAAACAAGAGCAGAAGAGCGCTCGGAGGAACTCGCAATGCGAAGCAGGTTGACGTGGCGCGGTTTGGCTGCGCTGGTGGTAATGGTGGTGGCGGCGGGCAGTCTGGCGGCGGCCCCCAGGCAAGTTACTTCGGTCGAGGGAATCACCGAGTACTCGCTGGACAATGGGCTGAGGGTGCTCCTGTTCCCCGACCCGGCGCGGCCCACGGTCACCGTGAACGTGACCGTGCTGGTTGGCTCGCGGCACGAGGGCTACGGGGAAGGAGGCGTGGCCCACCTCCTGGAGCACATGCTCTTCAAGGGAACGCCCGCGCACCCGAAAACCGACCAGCTCTTCACCGAGCGCGGGGCCAAGTACAACGCCAGCACCGGCGAGGACCGCACGAACTACTTCGAGACCCTGCCGGCAAGCGAGGAGAACCTCGAGTTCGCGGTGCGCTTCGAGGCCGACCGGCTGGTCCATTGCCCGATCAAGGCCGAGGATCTTGCCACGGAGATGACCGTGGTGCGGAACGAGTTCGAGATGAGCGAGAACGACCCGTTCGGCGTGCTCTTCAAACGCATCGTGGGCGTCGCGTACGAGTGGCACAACTACGGCAAGCCCACCATCGGCAACCGCAGCGACGTGGAGCGGGTCCCGGCGGAAAGCCTGCGGCGCTTCTACCAGAAGTATTACCAGCCGGACAACGCCGTGGTGGTGATTGCGGGGCGCTTCGATCAGCCCAAGGCCCTGGAGTTCGCCGAGAAGTATTTCGGGGCAATTCCGCGTCCCGAACGCAAGCTGGAAGCGACCTATACCGAGGAGCCGCCGCAGGACGGCGAGCGTACCGTCACGCTGCGGCGCGTGGGAGACGTAGGCATCGTCGCCCTGCTCTATCATGTGCCTGCCGGGGCCCACGAGGAGTTCGCCGCGGTCCAGGCGCTCCAGGAGGTTTTGGGCGACACGCCGACCGGGCTGTTGCACAAGGCCCTGGTGGAGACGAAGAAGGCGTCGTTTGTCGGCGGTTTCGCCTCCGCGATGCACGACCCCGGCTACTTGATCTTCCTGGCGGGGGTCCGCCAGGACCAGTCGCGCGACGAGGTCCACCGCCTCATGCTCCAGACCATCGACCGCCTGATCGAAAAAGGCGTCACCGAGGAGGAGGTGAGCCGCGTGAAGACCCGCTTCGCCGCCGAGCGGCGGCGGGAGCTGGCCAACAGCGAACGGCTGGCCGTCGCCTTGAGCCAGTGGGCGGCCCAGGGCGACTGGCGCCTGTTCTTCGTGTTCCGCGACCGTATGGAGAAGCTCACGCCCAAGGACGTCAACGAGGCGGCCAGGAAGTACCTCCGGGCAAGCAATCGGACCGTGGGTATCTACGTGCCCACCAAGGAAGCGGATCGGACCCCGGTCCCCGCGGCGCCCGACGTGGCGGCGATCGTCAAGGGCTATCAGGGCCGCGCCGCCGCTGCCGCCGGCGAGCAATTGGACCCCGATCCGCTCAAGCTCGAAGCCCGCGTGACCCGCAAGGACCTGCCCGGCGGCATTCGGCTCGCGCTATTGCCCAAGAGGAGCCGCCAGGAGATGGTCGTGGTGCGACTGGCCCTGCACTACGGCAACCAGCAGAACCTGAAGGGCCTAGCCGCGGCGGCCGAGATGCTCCCCGATCTCATGGCCCGGGGCACGCGCCAGCTCTCGCGCCAGCAGTTGAAGGACGCGCTGGAGAAGCAGCAGGCGACGCTGAACTCCGGCGGCACCGCAGGGACCGTGCAGTGGACGCTCCAGGCCCCCAAGCAACACCTCGCCGGGGCACTGGGACTGCTGCGGCAAGTCCTGCGCGAACCCGCCCTGTCCGAAAGCGAATTCGAGATCCTCAGGCGGGAAGCCTTGGCCGCGCTGGAATCCGTGCGCCGCGATCCGGGGGCGCTGGCCGGACGCGCCGTCGAGCGAAAGCTCAACCCGTATCCCAAGGACGACGTCCGCTACCAGCCCACCGTGGAAGAGGAAATCGACCTGCTGCAAAATCTGAAGCTCGCCCAGGTCCGCGATCTGTACGCGAAACACTTGGGGGCCCAGGCGGCGCAGGTCGCCGTGGTGGGGGAGTTTGAGCCGGCGCAGGTCGAGCCGCTCTTGGCGTCGATCCTCACCGGCTGGAAGGCGCCAATGCCCTACGCGCGGATCACGCGCCGCGCGGTGGACGGAGTGCCGGGAACGGCCGAGAGCATCGAGACGCCCGACAAGGACAACGCCGTTTACGAAGCGGGACTCGTCCTGGCCATGACCGACTCGCACCCCGACTACCCGGCGCTGAGCATGGCCTGCCACGTGCTGGGCGGCTCTCCGGCAGCCCGGCTCTTCCAGCGGGTCCGCGAAAAGGAGGGCCTCTCGTATGGCGTGGGGGCGTCGTTCTCGGCGCGCCCCTTGGACCCGGAGGCCCGCCTGCGGCTCCGCGCCATCTGCAACCCGGGGAACGTCCCCAAGGCCAAGGATGCTATCCTTGAGGAGGTCCAGCGGCTTGTGACGTCCGGGGTCTCCGCCGAGGAGCTGGCCCGGGAGCGGAATGCCTTCCTGAAGCAGCGGAGCATGAGCCGCACGCAGGACGGAGTGCTCGCCTCCATGCTCCTGAACCAGTTGTACGTCGGCCGGACGATGAGGTACGAGGCGGACCTGGAGGAGAAGATCCGCGGGCTCAAGCCCGAACAGGTCTTGGCGGCGGCCCGCAAGTGCATTGACCCGAAGCGGCTGGTGATCGTCACCGCGGGGGACTTCGCCGGCGCGAAGCGGAAGTCGCCCGCCTCGGGCAACGGGAAGAAGCCATAGAACATTGTAGGGTGATTCCGGGAGGGCGAGGCTCCTGCCGAGCCGGCTGAAGTGCCATACGTCGCGACCAGAATCTTGGCTCGGCGGGAGCCTCGCCCTCCCGGAATCGTGAAACCCGATTGGGTGTTGGAGATCGCAGAATGAGAAGAGGGGAAGTTCTGGCGGTCCTGCTGTTCATCTCAGGTCTTTCAGGCATCCTGTGCAGGGCCCAGGAGGCGGAGAGTTCCGGATCGTTTGCCTTCGCGGTCTATGGCGACTGTCGCACCGGACACGAGATCCACCGCCAGATTGTCGCCCAGATGCTGGCGCTTAAGCCCGCTTTCGTGGTGGGCGCCGGCGACTATGTCACCAAAGGCGATGATAAGTCCGACTGGAGGACGTTCGCCGACATCACGGGCAAGATGCGCGAGACCGTCCGCTTTTACCCCGCCAAGGGGAATCACGACGTCGAGCGTAAAGGCCGCGGCCTTTACGACAAGTACCTCAAGTTGCCGACCAACACCGGACAGATGCGGTATTACTCGTTCGACCATGGCGACAGGCATTTCGTGGTCCTCGACAGCACCGGCAGCCTGGCGGCGGGTGGGGAGCAATACCGCTGGCTGCAGGCCGACTTGAAGGCCGCCGAGGGCAAGTCCCGGCACCGCTTCGTCGTGCTTCATCATCCGCTCTATACGCTGATCCCTCTCAGAAAGGCCGAGACGGACGCGCGTCGCCGGCAGTTGTTGCCGCTGCTTAAGGAGTTCAAGGTCTGCGCCGTCTTCGCCGGTCACGATCATTACTTCTTCTTTACCCGGCGCGACGGCGTGCCCCAGGTCGTCACCGGCGGCGGCGGTGCGCCGCTTTATCCGCTGAACCCTTTCCAGGCACGGCCCGGCGACAAATGGGGCTTGTACCGTCATTTCCTTTGGGTCGAGGTGTCGCCCGATCAGGTCAAGGTCAGCGTCCGCGACACGAGCGGCCAGACCAAAGAGGAGTTTCAGCTTTGCTCGCACGGGAAGAAAACCGGCGGGACCGGCGCCCCGTCCCACCGCTTTGATCGTGAGGAGGCACCACTGTGTGGGGATCGTTCCTGCTGGTAGGCGGCGTGATTTTCGCGCAGGCCAATCCCGGTGTGCCCGCCGGCGAGCTGGCCGCGCGCGTCGGGCAGTTGGTGCGCCAACTCGATGCGCCACAGCTCAACGAGCGGAGCGCGGCCGAAGAAGAACTCATTCGGCTGGGCCCCGCCGTGCTGCCGCTCTTGCCGCAGACCGGCGAGGCGTCGCGGGAAGCCGAGCTGCGGCTCACCCGCGTCCGGCTGAGACTCCAACAGGCCCAAGCGGCGGCCAGCCTGCAACCGTCCCGCGTGACTCTCCACGGGGAGGCCATGCCGCTGGCAAAGATCCTCGCCGCGATCCAGGAGCAGACGGGCAACAAGGTGGTCGATGGCAGGCCCCGGTCGGCGGTTCCACTGGCCGACGCGAAACTGAAGGTCGATTTCGACAAGACCTCGTTTTGGCCGGCGCTCGATCGAGTCCTGGATCAAGCGGGCCTGACCGTCTATCCGTTCGGGGAGGAGCGTGCGGCTCACATCGTTCCGGCCGGGGCCGGGGAAGCTGCCCGAAGCGGCCGCGCGAGCTACAGCGGGCCGTTTCGGTTTGAAGCCACCAGCGTCGTGGCCCAGCGCGACCTGCGCCATCCCGGCAATCGCGCCGTCACCCTGGAGCTGGAAGTCGCCTGGGAGCCTCGGCTCAGCCCGATCGCCTTCCAGCAGCGCCTAGCCGATCTGAAGGCGATGGACGATCGGGGCGAGCCGCTTGCGGTGCGGAGTCCGCAGGCGGAGTTGGAGGTGCCGATCTCGCCGGGCCCGATCGCCAAGGTGTTGCCGATCCCCTTGACGCTTCCACCCCGCGAAGTCCACACGATCGCGCGGCTGCAGGGCACCCTGCAGGCGCTGGTGCCGGGCAAGCCGGAAACCTTCCGCTTCGAAGACCTGGCGAAGGCCAAGAACGCCCAAAAGCGGATCGCCGGCGCGACCGTCGTGCTGGAGCAGGTCCGCAAGCGCGAGAAGGGATGGGAAGTGCAGATCCTCGTCCGTTTCGACCGGACCCAGGGGGCCCTGGCCTCGCACCGAAACTGGATCCTGGGCAACCCGGCGCTGTTGGAGGGACCCCGCGGCAAGCGGATCTCGCCCGCTTCGTTCCCCCAGACGACGCAGCGCGACGCGTCCGAAGTGGGCGTCGCCTTCTTGTTTGACGCTGCCGGCCCGCTGGAAGACTACGCCTTCGTCTACCAGACGCCGACGGCGATCTTCTCCGTGCCCGTCGCGTTTGAGCTGAAGGACATTCCCCTGCCTTGACGTTCAGGCAAGGTACTCCTTCATCATGGCCAGGTAGCGGGCGCAGGTGGCCTTCATGTCGCCGGGGTGTCCATCCTGTTCGAGGGAGAGGCATCCCTGAAAACGGACCTCCTTCAGCGCCTTGGCGATGGCCTGGAAGTCCATCACCCCCTGGCCGACGTGGACGAACTGGCGCATCAGGCCGTCGATGTCGCGCATGTGGAGATTCATCAGGTGCTTGCCTGCCTTGTGGATCGCGACCGGCGGATATTCGCGCTGCAAGGCCGTCCAGCCGACGTCGAGGTTCAGTCCCAGGGCGGGGTCGCGGATGGCGTCCCACAGGCGCAGAAACGCCGTGGTATCGTGGATCATCGTGTGGGTGTGGTGCTCGATGGTGAACCTGAGCCCGTGGGCCTTGGCCCGCTGGAGGCACGCCTTCACGGTTTGGACGAAGGTCTGCCAGAGCTGCTCCCAATCGAACCCCGGGGCGATGTCGATGTGGAACTTCATGCCGGGCTTGGCGTCCGTGACCTCATAGTAGCGGGGCAGGTAGGAGCTCGGGCCTTTCATCTCGCGCGGCCAGGGGGCGACGTAGTTGACGATCGGGGCGCCCAGCTTGACGGCCACGCGGCAGCCCGCCTCGAAGAAATCGAGATACCGCTGCCGCTCGCCGGCATCGGTGCTGGTCAGCCCTTCGAGGACCGGTTGAAACATGGCGAACTGCGGGACCTGGAGCCGGTAGTGATCCAGCCGCTTGCGGATCGCGCCGATGGCCGCGTCGGTCCAGACGTTGGCGAAGTCCTGTCGCCCGCAGACGATCAATTCGATGCCCTCAAAGCCCAGTTGGCCGATGGTTTCGATCGCCTCGTCGGGCCTGGAGCCGCCGGCCAGACTATGGAAGTTCCAACTGACGGAGCCGATGCGGGGTCGGGCCGCGGCCGGCGGCCCGACCTTTCCCGATTGCTCAGCCGCGCCGGTCGCGCGCGTCGCTCCGGCGGCTGCCGCGAAGACCGTTCCGGCCGCCAGCTTGACGACGTCCCGCCGCGTACAACCCGTGTCTTGCTTGGACATTGCAGTACCTCCTCGGGGATAGTCCAGGGCGATGATCCGATTGGCGAATTACGCCGGAAGGTCCGACAAAATGGGGACAGACACCTCGCCACGACCGTCAGGATAGTCGCGGCGGGGGCGGTGTACAAGCGGCGGCAAAAGACATCCAGGGCGACACCTCGCGGGCCCTTAGCGGGCCACTGCCTCGGCGAGCATCGGCAGCATGACCTCGCGGGCGAAATCCGCCAGCGTGGTCGGGGTGGTCGAGTCTTTGGAGCGCGGCTGCGA
>Ga0315280_10004309_pt1 | contig 21114 bp, 25 predicted proteins | sample YL17G06_40_MG_FD_203697 | JGI IMG/M metagenome (GOLD analysis project Ga0315280, IMG submission 203697) | Sediment microbial communities from Yellowstone Lake, YNP, Wyoming, USA - YL17G06_40 | ecosystem: Environmental > Aquatic > Freshwater > Lake > Sediment | place: USA: Wyoming | collected...
GTTCAATTCTTTAACTCTTTCCAACTCTCTTTCTATTTTCCTTTTCCAATTGTATATGTCTGGCATTAATTAACCTAGACCTGAAGCCAGCTCATAAAGATTATTAACTTAGAACTGAGACTAAGATTAAAGATTTATAATTGTGAAAATTTTCTTTACTTTAAATATTCTTGAAATGATTAGTCAATTATGCCTAGGAAGAAAATAAAAAGAAGAAAATCTAAGAGAGGGTATCTAAATCTAGAGGGTGTTTTTGCCAGGCAGCAAAGCCTGAATGAGATAGTCAATGAAGTTCTAGCTGCTAATACTCAGGAGATTTTGGCATATAGAGGCGGGGTCAGATCAGCTATGGACAAGCTGGTAAGGGAAGTTATGAAAAAATCTGGTGGCTACGCTGATCCTAAGAAAATACGAGCGATGATTTTCGAAAAACTTTGACACCGAAGTATTTTTTAAAAATTTTTAAGGCTAAACTTCTTTACTCAGAAAGAAGAAATTAAAATTAAGGACCTGTAGCATAACCAGGATAGTGCCTCCGGCTTCGGACCGGTAGGGTGAGGGTTCGAATCCCTCCAGGTCCATAGAACTTTAGGTAGATATCCCAGAGCTTTAAATAGTTCTGCAACCAGAAGTAGCTCTTGATTGAAGAACTGATTATCCACAATAACAAAAATTCTGACAGATTTTTTAACAATTAAAATGTTTTATTTGTATTTTCGAACAAACTCTAAGAGCAAGATGTAAGAGGAACTAATTGCATATTATTTTCTCCTAATCTTTACAATATTCAATTGATGAACAATCAAAAATGGTATGCAAAAAGTATAGACGAAACATTAAAAACTTTAAACACTTCGGAGAATGGGTTAGACAAGTTCGAAGTAAAAAGAAGATTAGAACAATTCGGTTTAAATGACATCAAAGAAGCAAGAAGAATTAACATACTACCGATCTTTCTTAGGCAGTTTAAAAGCTATTTCATATTGATTCTCTTTGTAGCTGCACTTACATCATTTTTGGTGGGAAAAACAATAGAAGCTTCTGTAATCTTTGTTTTGGTTATCATTACCATACTTTTAGGCTTTATCCAGGAGTATAGAGCAGAAAAAACGTTACAGGCTTTAAAAAAGCTTTTTGTTCCTCGAGCCAGAGTAGTCAGAAATGGTGTGGTAAGAGAAGTTTCTGCTAGAAAGTTGGTACCAGGAGATATAATTCTACTACAGGCTGGTGACAGAGTACCTGCTGATGCTCGTTTGATTGAAGTTGTTAATCTTCGTGTGGATGAATCGGTGTTGACTGGAGAATCGATACCAGTAACAAAACAAGAAACAATACTTCAGGATGTAGTATTGGCAGAAAGAAGAAACATGGTTTTTATGGGAACCGCTCTTACTTATGGTAGAGCTAAAGCAGTAGTTGTAGAAACTGGAATGAACACCGAACTGGGGAAGATTGCCACATCAATTAAAGAAAAAGAAACAGAAACTCCATTACAAGTTAAGTTAACCCAATTCACGAAATGGTTAGGAATTTTAATTCTCATCATTTCAATCACTTTATTTTCTCTTGGAATTTTAAGAGGAGAAAGGATTTTTGATATGTTCTTGCTTGTAACTGCTTTAGCTGTTGCTTCTGTTCCTGAAGTTCTACCGACCCTAGTCACCGTAACATTGTCTTTGGGTGTACATGCAATGGCAAAAAGTCATGCAATTATGAAAAAAATATCCTCGGTGGAAACTTTAGGATCTGTAACTGCTATATGTGCCGACAAGACTGGAACTATAACAACTAATGAAATGACCGTGAGGAAAATTTTTATTGGTGGGAAACTAATCGAAGTTAGTGGAGTAGGATTTGAACCTTATGGCGAGTTCAGACAAGAAGGAACAACCATAGACTCAACAAAACATCATGACCTAAGTCTTTTATTAAGTGCTTCTGTTTTGTGTAATGACACTAAACTGATTAAAAATGATAATTGGCATATAATTGGAGACCCTACAGAAGGAGCTTTAACAGTTCTAGCAGCAAAGGCAAACATATGGCAGGAAGAAATAAACAAATACTATCCAAGAATAGCAGAATTGCCGTTTTCTTCAGAGAGAAAAAGAATGACAACTATTCATTCAGCCAAAGAAGGGACTTTTGCTTATACAAAAGGTGCACCTGAAGTAATCTTAGAAATATGTAAGTATACTTTAGGTAATTCCAAAGTTAAATTGTTTAGTGAAAAAAACAAAAAACAAGTTCTTGAACAAGCAACGGACATGGCCAATCAGGGCTTAAGACTCCTAGCTCTGGCTTATAAAAAATTACCAGGCCAAGACTTCAGACCAAAAATAGTTGAGAAGGATTTAGTTTTTGTTGGTTTGGTTGGTATGTACGACCCACCTAGAAAAGAAGTTAAGGAAGCGATTCAAACTTGCAGGCAAGCAGGAATTAAAGTGATAATGATTACTGGCGACCATCTGCTTACTGCAACTTCTGTATCAAAAGAGATAGGTTTGCTTACAGACGATGGAAATATTTTGACTGGAGAAGAACTTGACAAATTAAAAGACGAAGAATTTGAAGGAATGGTCGAAGATGTTTTGGTATACGCAAGAGTTTCCCCCGAACACAAACTAAGGATAGTTAAAACATTAAAGAAGAAAGGTCATGTGGTCGCGGTTACTGGCGACGGTGTGAATGATGCCCCAGCTCTTAAATTCTCTGACATAGGGGTTGCGATGGGGATGAAAGGAACTGATGTAGCGAAAGAAGCTTCCCATATTGTTTTAACAGATGATAATTTTGCAACTATTGTTAAAGCGATAGAAGAGGGAAGAGGAATTTACGACAACATAAGAAAGTTTATAAGGTATTTGGTAACAATAAACTTGAGCGAAATATTTCTTATTTCCATAGCTACATTGACAAGGTTGCCCTTGCCTTTGTTACCTTTACAAATACTGTGGCTTAATTTGATTACTGACGGACCTCCAGCTATGGCTTTAACTTTAGAACCTAAAGATCCAGAAATCATGCAGAGGAAACCGAGAAATCCTAAGCATAGCATTTTACACGGGATGAAATTATTTTTGATAGCTGTAGGTTGTTTGGCATTGGTAACTGAGCTATTCATTTTCATTTATTCTTTATCCATTGGTAGTAGTATAGAGAAAGCTAGAACAATGGCATTTACAACTGGTGTTATGTTCCAATTGCTTTTTGTTTTTAACTGTAGGTCTGAAAAGAAATCTGTGTTAAGTATGGGAATATTTTCAAATAAATATCTATTGTTTGGTGTGCTAATTTCGATCATAATGCAGCTAATTGTAATTTATACACCATTTATGCAACCTATTTTTGGAACTGCTTCGTTAAGTGTAGTTGACTGGTTAATTATTCTAGGTTTAGCGAGCTCTGGCTTATTATTGTCACCAAGAGTTTTCATGGCTCATATTTAAAGAAAATAAGCTAGAAGTTAATTTTAGGTCCAAATCCTTTGAAAGCACTTGGAAAATTCCCGAAGGAATTTTCTAGTAACTCTCTAGAAACCTGAACTATCTAATAACTTCTAATATAAAATTAAGCTTTCATTAAATATAAATTTAACAATAAAGGAAATACTAAGAACTAGATAAAGCTTTCAAAAATACTAAGTAAGGAGACCTACTATAGTCTGGTCTGCTTTACGGTCCACAATCAATAAAATCCGAGAGATACATAATGGAAAAATACATAATGTTATGACATGCTCCCCTCGTCTAGTCCGGTCAAGGACATCTGCTTCTCGGGCAGAGAACACGGGTTCAAATCCCGTGGGGAGCATTTTAACTTTTTCAATCGAATCTTCTAAAGCCGAATTTTAGCAAAAGAAGTGATATTAAAGCAAAAATTGACAGGACAACGTAAAGTTGTACGGAAAAGAAAACCAACAAAAAGTATGGGGTGAAGAATGCTGTAAAAATTAAAATTCTTCTTGTATCGAAGAGGTATTGAATATTCAGCCCAACAAGGAAAATTATCACCGATATAACATAGAGCATACTGATCAAGGACACGAAAATATTTAGCAGAATGCTGCCTGTTGTCAGCAAAGCAACCAAACCAATGACCAAAGGAGTAGAGAGAATTAGAGAACTTGTAATCTTACTTTTTATCAGTTGTGATTTTTTTAACGGAAATATTGAATAGTAGTCCCATCTGTCAAATTCGACCATTGTTTCGTAAGCTGAAACGCTAACCAGGCCTAGCATGAGAGAGTAAAAAATGTTCTGATTGATAAACATTCCTATTGATATTCCTATTTTTTGAAAAATCGCCAAGAGCATGTAGATTACAATTATTGGAAAGATGAAAGACACAATTACTCTGGCGTATCCGTAGCTTCTCCTCAAGTCCACAAAATCCTTGGCCAGAAGTGGGGATTTGAACAATTTCAAACTACTGTCAAAAATATTCTTGTGAAAAGTTTTTTTTGAATAGTACTCGAGGTCGATTGTTTTCATTGCCAACAAAAATGTAGCGAAAAATAGCAAAAGAGTTATCAGAAAGTTTTGAGACAGAGTCTGAAAGGTGAAGAGGAGAAAAGTAGCGACAAGTATCAGAGACAAGTAGAGCAGTTTCTTTTTGTTATACAGGTTCGAGAATAAGAACATCAAAGAGTTAGCAAACAAGAACAGACATATCGAATTGATGAGTATCCATGGGTTGAAGTTTGACAGACCGATAACAAACGGTATCAGAAACCAGAAGAAGGAGAATGTTATTTCTTTTAGGAACAGAGCAAGGACGACTGTCTCGTTTTTTATTGGCATGGCAAGATAGGAGTAAAGTAAAAAGTTTAGATGTGGGAATTTTCTAAGATAGATTTCTCTTGCCTGAAATCCGTATGCACCGCTAGTAATCCCTGCGAAGAAAACAATTATCGAAAAAATCCACATCAAAAATGCTTCGTCATGAACGAAAAACGAGAGCATGAAGCTGAACAGGAAGATCATTACCGGGAATGTGAAGAAGAATATCTTGGGGAAAAGTTTTGTGTGAATCCTCACTTCTTCCTTCAGCATCAACGCGAAAAGTTGGCCTAACATATCATCATTTTTCGAATATTCTGAAGAACTCTTTCTCTGCGCTTTTTGCTCCAACTTCCTTTATCAGACCACCGTCCTTCATTATTCCTACCTTGTCACAAACCTCTTTCACAAGTGGCATTATGTGCGTGCAGAAAAGTATTGTGTTTCCTTTTTTCACATACTCCCTCAGGAATTTTTTAAAATGCTTCTGGATTATCGGATCGATGTTTATGAAAGGCTCGTCCAAGAAAACTAGAGTGGGTCCGTGGATAAATGCTTGCGCTAGCATTAGCTTTTGCTTAGTTCCTCTTGACAAATCTTTCACAAGGACATTTTGAAACTCTTTGAAATTCAAAAGATCAAACCAATGAGCTATTTCTTCTTCTGCGTTTTTGACTTCTCTTATTTTGCAGACGAACTTCAAATACTCCAGTGGTGTCAAAAAGCTAGGTGGGTACTCTTCTTCCGGAACTACACCCAATTTTTTTCTTATATCAATATAATTTTTAACATCTATCCCAAGAACAGATGCCTTTCCACTTGTAGGTTTTATCTGTCCGCTCAGAATTCTTACAGTTGTTGTCTTCCCACATCCGTTAGGACCCAAAAGACCGTAAAACATGCCGCTTTCAACTCTCATGTTCAGGTTCTTGACGGCAAAAATTTTGTCAAACTTTTTAGTCAGTTTAATAGTTTTTATAACTTCCATAATTTTTCACTAAAAATAACTATGTTGAGGCGAATTAATATTTTCATGATTATTCGGAATATTTATAATGAGCATTTTAATAGTGTATGTTATGAAATTAATTGTAGTGTGTGAAAAATGAAGCTTCTGAAAATTTTGCCAATCATCTTTGCAATCGCCTTCCTAATCAGCATTAACACAGCTTATGCAACCAATTCGACATGCATCTATTACTTTTACGGGAACGGTTGTCCTCACTGCGCTAGGGTCGATCCTTTTATAGACCAAATGGCTTCAAAATATCCTAACCTAGAAGTTCACAAGTTCGAAATTTACAACAACAAATCAAATGCGCTTCTACTCAATTCTTATTTTGATTCCTACCAGGTTCCGAATATTGATAGAGGGATTCCAATAATTTTCATATCTAACAAATATCTTAGCGGAGATAGAACCATCTTCGATAGTCTGGAAAATGATATAATAGCAAACTCAGGTGCTGTATGCCCCCAGATAAAAGAAACCCCTCCTTCAGAGATGCTTCCACTGATAACAATAATCGGTGCTGCAATAGTTGATTCGATAAACCCCTGCGCCATAGCCGTCTTGCTTGTTCTGATGAGCACACTGTTAATAGCAGGAGATAGGAAAAAAGCGCTGAAAGTAGGGCTCGCATTCACGATTTCAATTTACATTGTCTATCTGCTTTTCGGACTGGGATTGTTCTCAGCTCTGAAGCTCAGCGGGCTGTCTTACTGGTTCTACAAAGTGATTGGATTTTTCGCAATTCTCGTAGGTCTGCTGGAGTTGAAGGATTATTTCTGGTACAGAGCTGGCGGATTTGCAATGGAAATTCCGCGAAGATTTAAGCCAACTTTGAAAAAAATATTGGAGAAGGCAGTTACACCAATTGGAGCTTTTTTCATAGGCTTTGCAGTCTGTTTGTTCGAATTGCCTTGCACGGGAGGACCTTACATTTTTATTTTGGGTCTGCTTGCTGAAAAGTCTACGCAGATTGCAGCGATTCCAATACTTTTGTTATACAACTTCTTCTTCGTCCTGCCGCTGATAATAATAATATTTCTGATTTACAAGGGATTCACGAGCATCGAAAAGACAAAAGAATGGAAGGACAGAAACAAAAGAAGAATGAATCTTATAACTGGAATAGTAATGTTGGCCTTGGGTATGGTTGTGATTTTAGGATTGATATAATTTTATAAAATAGTGATAATATGAAAAGTGATAATATGAAAAAGAGTGAAATAATCGTTCTGGGAATAATTCTTCTTTCATTCATCATCGGAATTTATTTTTACCCTCTATTTCCAAATCAAGTCGCGTCGCATTGGAATGCTTTGGGGCAGGTCGACGGCTACATGTCAAAATTCTGGGGGCTGTTTTTGATGCCTCTCATTTCCGTTGGGCTTTTCTTGTTTTTCATTTTGATACCCAAGATTGATCCTTTAAAAAAGAACATAAAAAAGTTTAGGAAATATTTTGATGGTTTCGTGATTCTGATAATTTTAGTTTTATTTTATTTGTATCTCTTAACAATCATGTGGAATATAGGAATAGTTTTTAACATAATACAATTCTTAGTCCCAGTTTTTTCACTTTTGTTTTACTACTGTGGGATTTTAACCGAGAATGCTAAAAGAAATTGGTTCATCGGAATAAGAACACCATGGACTATGAGCAGTGAAAAAGTATGGAACAGAACACACAAGCTGGGTGGGAAACTGTTCAAAATTTCCGCTGTGATTACACTTTTAGGTATAATTTTTCAGGGTTATGCAATATTTTTTGTAATTGTTCCTGTGCTTTTTGTAGCAATCTACGCTTTCGTTTATTCTTATTTCGAATATCAAAAGAGAAGATGAACTAATTATATATTTGAAATGATTTGAAATGACAAACCCAACATCAACTTATCATCTAAAAATTTTATATAAATCTTTTGCCTGTTCTTCGTATGCCTTATATTTTTCATTAAACCTTTTCTTTAACTCTTTATCTTTAATTTGCTCTAATTTATCTTTTTCTTTATCCATGGCAACTAATCTTCTTAAAACGACTCTATAAAATTCAGATGTATTTTTTACTTTTTCTAAAAGGAATTTATGTCTGTTTTCTATATCTTCAGTATCTTTATGTTTTAGGAATTCTCTAGGTAAAAAATACCACTTACGAATTAATTTTCCTACATCCTTTCCATCTTCCAACTCGATTGTAAATTCGTCTTTTTCAATGTTATATATCATTTTATCATCAACCGATAATACTACTGTTAAATATTTAAAATCATCGATTCAGTCTTAAGCATTATAATTACTAAATTAATTTTATGGTAGACAAAGAAGCCAGTCATAGAACCGTCTCTGAAGAAGAGAAGCAGAAACTTTTGCAAATGTCCGAGATAAGCCTGTGGCTGGACGACTACGATGACATTTTCTCCGATTTCGATCCCAGACCGTATTCGCAGAGATCATTATCAGATGATTTTCTTCTAGAGGCAAAGAAGGCAGCAAAGGACAAATCACCGGACAAGATTGAGCTGAGATTCTTGGTCCCCTCTGCAAAAAGGAGCTCGGAAAGGGAGGGTGTCATAAAGAAAAGGTTGCACGAGCACTTCAAGAAGCACCATGACATTCTACACAAGGAAATGAAAGAAATCAGGAGAGGGGGACTAGTCATCCTCTTAGGTGCAGTGTTCACAATGTTGGCTGCGAGCTACGTAGAATTCCTACCGCTTAGCGGATTCTTGTCAAAACTACTTTTCGTGTTGCTGGAGCCGACGGGATGGTTCATGGCATGGATTGGACTAGAGAGGATTTTCTACACACCGAGGCAGAGGAAGCCTGACCTAGAGTTCTACGAGAAGATGTCTAAGTCTGAGATAACCTTCACGTCCTACTAAAAAACAAATCATTAATCTTTTAATTCGGACATAGTCTTAATTATACTAGAATTCGCAGGGGTCGCCTAGTCTGGTCAATGGCGCGAGATTGTTTGACGCGATGCTTAGGACCTCGTGGCTTAGTGCCTTCGTGGGTTCAAATCCCACCTCCTGCATGAGTTAAATTCTTAAGTAAGGTAGTTTAAAATATGCCATATTATTCTGCACATGCTGTAATTGTTTATCAAAATCGAGCATTATTTAATCAGGAACATGAAGATTTTGGTCCGTTATTGCCAGGTGGCAGATTCGATAAAGAAGATTTAGATAATATAGGAAGGATTAGTGAAGAAGAAATATCAAAAAATGTCGTTCTAAGAGAATTGAAAGAAGAACTAAAACCAGATACTATTTCTTTAAATCAGTATTTAGGTTGCTTCCCAGATGATATAACAGTAAAAAGTGGTAAAACGTATCATATCGAAAAAATGTATTTTTGGCAGGCTGATATTGAACCTAAAGAATTAGCGAGTTTACAAACTAGGATTTCTATTCCATTGATGTATCTAAATTTAGCTGAAATGGAAAGTAAAGTAAGGTCACCGGCAATGGAACAAATAGTTAGGAAATTTCTTGGTTGATTTTACATGAAATCATTTCCAATGAGTTCAAATCCCACCGTAGATTCTTCTAAAAGATACAAAGAATATATCAAAAATTCATATTTAGTTTAAGTGAAAACATGCACTTTGATGAAGATCACAAAAGAAAAAAGATTTTTTGGGGTGTTCTAATTCTGTTGTTCGGGTTTGTCTGGTACCTCAAAGATACGAACGTTCTCGTGCTTGAGCCATTCTGGCCAATTATGGCCATGCTATTAGGAGTAGTTATAATCCTGAAAGGACTGGCATTCAAGCCTAAGAGGAGATAATTTTTCTTCTTTTTCTTTTTTAAAACAAGGAATGAAACCTCACTTTTGTATCTCAAACTTCTGAATACAAAGATTTGATTTTGTCTTTCGTTCTAGAAATCAATCTAGCTGTTTCGAACATACCTAATTGAATGAATCCAAGCAAAATAACCGGAGTATAAACCTCACTTGGACAAATTGGACATTCTTTTTTACATATTTTTTGAAGCTGTTCTTTACTACCCATTGTGAGAATAGGATGAATCGCATGATCTCTTACAGTATAGGCGAACGTTGTTCCTTTATAGGAGCAAGGATATCTTTTACAGTGCTTTGACTTTTCAGCATGATCATAAAGCCTTAAGACCAAGGGTTCTATGATTTTATTGAAATAAGGATTGTCAGTAAGATTGATTCTATATTTGTCTATTAAATCCTTCCTATTTTCACTTTGTTCATCTGGTGAGAATAATGTAAAATAAAAAGGACCAGTCTCTATGTAGTAAAGTAATTTGGTAATTTCACTTATTTTTTTCAAAGCCGAAGTTACAGTCATAATTATTATTGGAAAGTTAATTTTTTTAATTCATTAATTTACTGAATTAAATATCAATAGGAAAGCAGGGGTCGCCTAGTCTGGTCAATGGCGCAGGCTTCAGGAGTCTGTGGATTAGTTCCTTCGTGGGTTCAAATCCCACCCCCTGCACAAAACGTTTAAATTCTTCATTTTTCTTTCTTAATCTATGCTTAGAAAAAGGACGCCGTGGAATCTGAGAAAAGAGGACAGAGGTACTGTTGAATACGTCGAATACTCGTCTTCTTCCACCACAATGATAAGGATTGCCATGAAATACGGCGATGTTATCTTTGACATACCAGCCCTTATAGAGATTCCGATATTAGGGAACAATGCTATAGTCAGGTACTACTGGCCAAAAGAAAGCGAATGCAATCAAAGATATCTTAAATCGCTTTCAATAAAACTCGGGAAGAGAGAATACCTCTGGTTCGATTTCAGAAAAATTCATGGACTGCCAATTTCATGATAATCAAGTAAAAGTTTAAAACTTAAGGAAACTTCTTTAATTATATTGGTTCTGATGGCTGAGATAACCGAAGATACTGTAAAGCACGTAGCGAAAATAGCCAGGTTAGATCTAACCGAGAGCGAGATAAAGAAGTTCACTCAACAGCTGAAGGATATCCTAGAGGCATTCAAAAAACTCGACGAAGTTGATACTACAAATGTCAAACCTTCTTTTCATCCACAGGAAATTAAAAATGTTCTGCGAAATGATGAGCCGAAAAAATGGAAGTGGGACTCGCTTGCAAATACGAAACAAAAAGAAGGAAAATATTTCAAAGGCCCAAGGGCGGTTTGATGACCAAGACAGAAAATATTCTAAAAAAAGCAAAAGATATTCAGAAAAAATATTCTTGTTTTGTAACAATAGCTGACAAAATCGATACAAATGAGAAAGGAAAATTGAGAGGGATTGCTGTTTCTGTTAAAGACAACATCTGCACGAAAGGCATGATGAGCACTGCTGGGAGCAAAATTCTAGAAGGTTACATTCCTCAATTCGATGCTACTGTAGTTGAGAGAGTTAGGAAAGAAGGAGCAATGATAATCGGAAAGACTACACAGGACGAGTTCGGCTTCGGTACTTTTTCAGTGAACTCTGCTTTCGGCATACCTAAAAATCCTCACGACATCGAGAGGACTTGTGGTGGAAGTTCAGGTGGAGCTGGATGTCTGACAGTACTTGCAGATTTTCCCCACATTGCAATAGCTGAGTCTACGGGAGGTAGCATATCTTGTCCTGCTGCTTTTACTGGGACTGTCGGTCTCACTCCTACTTATGGCAGAGTTTCGAGGTGGGGATTGATTGACTATGCAAATAGTCTAGACAAAATCGGTGTGATTGGAAAAAATGTGAAAGATGTCGCACTTTTATTTTCTATAATTTCTGGACACGACCCCATGGATTCGACTAGTTTAGATGTGAAACAAGAAGATTTTACAAAATATCTTGACGGAAAAATTGGAGGATTGAAAATTGGTATACCTAAAGAATATTTTGAAAAAGGCGTTGATGAAAAAATAAAAGACTTGGTAATGAAAGCTGTGAAGAAACTCGAGGAGCTTGGGGCAAAAGTTGAGGAAGTTTCCCTACCCAACACTGACTATGCACTTGCATCTTATTACATAATTGCAATGAGCGAAGCTTCCACGAATCTTGCAAAGTTCTGTGGGATGAGATACGGATTGCAGCCAGAACTGAAAGGAAATTACGACGAGTCTTTTTCTAATGCGAGGAAGGAAGGATTTGGTGAAGAAGCAAAAAGAAGAGTAATTCTAGGAACGTATGCAAGGATGGCTGGTTTCAGAGATGCTTATTATCTGAAAGCTTTGAAAGTGAGGACAAAAGTGATAGAAGATTTCAAAAACGCTTTCAAGAAATTTGATGTTCTGATTGCTCCCACCATGCCTGTTGTCGCTCCTAAATTTGATGAGATAGCAAAACTAGAGCCGATAGAAGTTTACATGATGGACATTTTGACTGTTGCGCCGAACTTAGCTGGCATACCGATGATTTCAGTTCCATGTGGTGAGGTAAACGGAATGCCTATTGGCCTACACATAATGGGAGATCATTTGCAGGAAAAGAAAATTTTACAAGTTGCCTACGCTTACGAAAAGGTGAAGAAATGAAAACAATAATGGGCCTTGAAATTCACGTACATCTCAGCACAAAAAGTAAACTTTTCTGCAGTTGTCCGACTGATTATGAAAAAACCGAACCTAATGAGATAACATGCCCTATTTGTACTGGGATGCCTGGATCAAAACCCAAGGTGAACAAAAAAGCTATTGACTTCGGAATAATGGTTGCGAAAGCGTTAAATTGTAAAATAAATTCTGAGATGTTCTTCTCGAGGAAAAGCTACTTCTACCCAGACATGCCTAAAAATTTCCAGATTACGCAGTATGAAATTCCGCTTGCAGTCGAAGGTCGTATGGACATCACGGACAAAACTATCAGGATAAGGAGAATTCACATGGAAGAAGACCCTGGCAAGCTTGTGCACGTTGGTGGAGACATCACGACAGCAAAATATGTTTTGGTTGACTACAACCGTTCGGGAATTCCACTTATAGAAGTCGTTACAGAACCCGACTTTAACACGACTAAAGAAGTAAGAGAATTTTTGGCAAAGCTTACTTCGATACTAGAACATCTGGAAGTTTTTGACGCTAGCAAAGAAGCAACACTGAGAGTTGACGCAAATATTTCTTTAGAAGGTGGGGAGAGGACTGAGATAAAGAATATCACTGGTTTTGTCAACGTAGAAAAAGCTTTGAATTACGAAATCGTGAGGCAGAACAACCTTGTGAGTATGGGCATGAAAGTTACTAGAGAGACGAGACACTTCGATGCTGAAATGAACACAACTTCTACTTTGAGAAAAAAAGAGTTTGAGGAGGACTACGGCTACATTTTCGAGCCTGACTTGACGAATATAGAAATTTCAGACAAGTGGATAGATGATATCGTAAAGAAGATGCCTGAGCTGCCTGATGCGAGAATAAAAAGGTTTATAGAAAAATACAAAATACCTGAAAGGGATGCTAAAGTAATTGTTTATGTTGACAAGGCACTTGCAGATTTTTTCGAAGAATGTGTGAAAATTTACAAAGAACCGAAAGAAATTGCAAAATGGATTGTAACCGATTTGCTGAAATCGCTGAACTGGAACGACGTAAGGATAAGAGAATCGAAAGTCAAGCCAAAAACTTTTGTTGAATTATTGCAACTTATAGAAGAGGGAAAGATTACGGAGAGGCTTGCGAAGGAGCTGATTAAGGAATATGTTGCCACTGGGAAATCGCCGAAGAAAATCATAAGCAAGAAGAAAATAAAGATGGTTAGTCTGAGTGAACTGGAGAAAGTGGTCATAGAGGTCATTGGAAAAAATAAAAAAGCTGTTGGTGATTACAAAGCCGGAAACGAAAAGGCGCTAGAGTTTTTGCTTGGCCAAGTGTTGAGAAAAATTAAGGCAGCCGGAGACCCTAAGAAGATAAAAGAATTAATTAAGAGGTTGTTATAACTAAAATCTAATCATCCATTAAACAATAAGTTTATCCTCAATCTTTCTTTTTATCAGAACAAAATCGTAACTCCCGGAGAAAACCGTCCATTTTCTAAAAGATATTCTCTCTTCACCTCTGACTCTAGTTAATGGATTTTCGGGACAAGTATCTTCAGTACTTATATATGAGATGCGATGCCAGTATTCAAAAGCTGGTAATTCTGGGTAATTATAATGATCGGGGCCCCTAAATGGCCTTTCTTCATTCACATGAGAAAGTGCACGCTTCAAAACCATCCATACAATTTCTGATTGTGACATGTTTCCGAATACTTTTCGGATATCCTCTATCTCACTCTCCCGAAATCTCCTTGTAATCTGTCCACTATATCCTAACCTTGCAACGGGTTTGCCAACAATTTGTAAAGGATTTTCAGGACTCCAAGGCTCGGATAAAACATATAACATAGTCTGACCACCACCCCAATCAGAGCCGTACCAACGATCAATATAAAGCCTTGGATAATCACACAAAGCGACAAGTTTAGATCCATCAGGAAGTTTTGTTCTCGGTAGGTCGCCTGCAAATCCTCGTTTTTGTCCCTGCAATCAAAAATCTAAATGACTGTCAAATTCTCCCCACACGATCATTCACAAAAATATTATATATACAAAACTTTAAAAACCCATGTTTATAATATTGAAGAACTGAAAGATATTTTATCAAAAGCCCGAGTATTGCCCGAGTAGCTCAGAGGATTAAAAAAAATCCGGGCAATAGGTAGAGCAACACACTTCGAAAGAAGGTTGTAGCTGTTAACGTGGAGGTCGGGAGTTCGAGTCTCCCCTCGGGCGCTTTTTTTATTTTGCCAGAAGACAATAAATTTTAACAAACAATATAAAATTCATTCGAGACTAAATTTTTTAATTAATTAAACCTATCTTAATTTGACCTCTAGGACCCCGTGCTTGTATTTCTTATTCATCTCTACTATTCCTCTCGGTATACCTACCTTACCATGATAAGGTCCAGCATCAATTTCCATATATCCAGGCTTGAAAGAGATTTTTATTTCATCCTCCCTAATACCTGGAATGTATGCAATCACACCATACTCTCCAAGCTTTTTATCAAAATATATGGGATCAAATTCTATGTCTCTTTCTGAATAAGGATAAATTGGTTCATCGAGTTTTTTATAATCTATCTCCTTAAACTCGTACACACTAATTGAAACATGAGCTTTCTCAGAAGACTTACATACAATAATTCTCGAGGCGATGCTTTTTGGTTCATTGGGGTTGATTATACTTTTTCTCATTAGATATTTTTCTAATCTTTGTGTCTCTGATTTAAAGAAGTCCTCTGGATTTTCATCCAGTTGTCTCATCTCATCAGGGGTTAATTCTCTTTCAAGCACCATAATTAAAATTTATAATAGAAAAAGATTTAAATTCCATGTCTTCTTGATTGACTCAGCTTCTAAATAACCGGTTGTAGTAAAATAGAATCATGTTGGGGATTTGGTCTGATGAACATAAAGTATAGATGAATGATAAACTACTCCAATATGGAAGATTCATCTAAGAATGATTAGATAAACATTTTTTAATTCTTCAAAAATGAACATAGTTCTATAGGCAAAGTGAATACATGGAGATCAGAGAGCTGATAATTGACGCGAACGAATGCGAAGGAGATTTAAATGATGAAAAATTACTCCTCCAGATATTAATCTCTGCTGCAAAAAAAGTTGAAGCAAATGTTGTTAACGCTTTGGCTCATAAATACAATCCACAAGGAGTTACTGTAGTAGTTCTGTTGGCAGAATCTCATTTATCCATATCAACATGGCCAGAATTCAACTATGCGAATGTAGAAATATTCCTTTGTAATGATTCAATGCGGCCGTACATAGTTTGGGATGAAATCAAAAGTAAATTAAAACCTAAAGTTTGGAAGATTGATGAAATTATTCACAGGATTGAGTAAAATTTTCATTCCCAAAATTTTATTCATCTTTTTCCTTCAAATGTCTTCTTCTCGAACTCAACATACTCCTTATGTTTTTTTACATTCTTTTTAATAATCGTTTTTCACCAGATTATTTTGTTTAAGAATAAATGCTTTGAATTTCTTTATTATCTAAAGAGGTCATGGGTAGATTTGGAATGAGCGAACAAGAGCAAAAAAAATATTCTAGCATAGAATCTATCTACTGCGACAATTTTATCGACAGTAAAGGGACAAACATTAGGCATATCAGTGTCATTATAGCCCTCGTCTCAGAGAGGCAGTGGGAGGACGGATCGTTAAGGTATGCATATGCATGCAGCATTGGGAGCAACTGTAATTCTCATATATGTGTATATTCAAGCAAGAATAAGCCCAAGAAGTAGTTGTTTGAAGAAACCTTTGAAAGATTAAAGCCGATTTTAGCAAAATGCTATGCAGAAATTTTTTAAAATCAAGACCCTCATGCAACAAAATTCTAAAAATATCCAAAAACCCTAATCTACAACAGAATCGCATTTGGAAATTATTCACGCATAGATTTAACCGGCATTAGGTAAATTTCAAAAAAATGGACAAAAATGTCAAGCTTTTAACTTTGATTTTCGTGTAAAAATTAGTGGGTAGGATGTTGGAGCTGATTGTTTCACTGTTGCCTTACGTACTCCTAGGCTCATCTGTCAAGGTCATCTGGGGTCTGTACAGGGCCTACACGACTTACATGACTCTTAGCATAAGCTGGAGGAGGATTGCCATGGAATTTGTTGTGGGCATATTTTTTGGTATATTCGGCGGAGTGATACTCAACGAGCTTAAGATTTTTGCCATAGGCGTGAACTTAGGAAGCTTGGTCTCGAGTATACTCGGCGCTAATGTCATTGATGTGATAGCTAAAAAATTCGGCTTTTCTAGAAAAATGGAGATGGTTGTGTCTGACCAACAGCTTAAGTTTCCTGACCTGAACGAGAATCAGATGAATGCTCTCAGCTACCTGAAGTTAGGAGAGGGAAAGATGACTAATAAAGTGTATCAGAAAATCAACAAAGTGAGTAGAGACGTTGCTAGGCACGAACTTGATTCCTTAGTAGAGAAGGGTTATCTGAAAATGAAAGGAAAAGGTAAAGGGGCTTACTACATACTTTTGAAATGAGCTGAATATGCGCACCCTAAAACTAAGCTCATAAATATGCGCATAAATGGCGCAAATGGACAAGATGAAGAGAAAGGGGAAGAGCACTACTACCTATGTTAAATAATCGGTAAATAATCGGACAAAATATGGACACTATTCGAACATAGCAAAATTATTGTCCGAAAATTGCCCGAAAGAGTTGTAGATTATTTTTCAGATATAAATGAAGTAGTGGAAAATGAAAATGTTCGAAAGGATTTATATAAATTTCTAATTATCTAAAAATCACTTATGGTCAAAAAGAGAATCCTATTTGTGTGTGACGGAAATATATTCAGAAGTTCTGTGGCAGAGAGATTGTTTAAATTTTATTTTGGTGATAAGTTCATCGTAAGTTCCGCAGGTGTCACTGCTAAATATTCTGGGAAAGCTATTGAAGAAGTTATATCAAAAGATGTGTTGAAGAGGGAGAAAGATACTCGCATAAGTCTAGATGGACATGTGATCAAACGCGTAGACAAGAACGTGATGTCCTCTTCTGATTTTGTCTTCGTGATGGATAATAAAAACAAAAATAAACTAGCGAGAAAATTTCCTCAGTTTTCCAAAAAAATATTTCTTTTAAAAAAATTCGCTGGATATAAGAAGAATTTGGAAATACCCGATGCGAAGGACAAGCCTGTAGAATTTCTTGACAAAGTTTATGAAGATATTAAAAATAGCATAAAAAGAATAAAAAAGAAAGATTTGATTTCTCAAATGGTTTCAAATCACATCTAATGCTATGCCATAGAATAAAAAAGAAAAGTTTAATCTGAATGTCTGACATCTTCTCCAAAGAGAAACGGAGCTTGGTGATGAGCAGGTTTTTTAAAGTTCGCTTAATAGAATAATGATTATGCGTGGAGAACCTGTAGAATTAGCTTGTCCATTTTGTGATAAAGGTAAAATTCAATGTTGGTATATTCCTGGGGCTTGGAGTCATAAAATGAAAAGAACAAAAACTTTACCTGGTAGTGGAAGTGTTAGTAAAAGTGCTGACGTATGGTTAATAAAATCTGGTTGTTCGATCTGTGGCAAGTCAGCAGAAGAGGTTGAAAAAGAGTTAAGAAGGAAAACCCTAATTTAATTTAGAAAACAATGAGAATGGATGACGCATCTAAGGTCTTGTGGGAACTTAAACCCAATGAAAGTAAAAGATTCTATAAAGGTAAAAATGGTACAATAGTTACAACAACTAGGACAGATAAGATCTGCCCTCATGATTTTGGTGTGGGCTTAATAATTCCTAATAGAGAGGAATTTAGACCTACCCATGTTAGGTTATTATTTGACCTTTATCTAAAACGTCTTAGTAACTCTACAGATGCAAAGGTTCTTTTCATGTTTTTTGAGAGAGTTTATGACGGAGAAGACCCAGAAAAATTAGCAAAAGAAGCTGGTGAACTAAAGTTTCCTATGCAATTAGATGATGCTGATGTAAACTTATTCTACGGTCAACTTTTAATGATTGAACAAGAATTTAACTATGGTCCTAAAGGCTGTAAGAAAGGCAAAGTTGAACCACCCAGAGAATTTTTAATGAGATTTATTCGATGGGTAGCTTCTGGTGAGGAAGAAATAGATAAAATCATAACGAATGCTGTTAGGAACTGGCCACCACCAATTAAATATGCAAAGAGGACCTCTTAAGCTGGTTTTTCAAAGACAAAGAGATATTCGTGAGCTAAAAGTAAAAAGTTATATTTTTCTGATTTCTCTCTCCATAAAGGTGTAGTTGTCATTTGATGTTGTTGTTTAATTATAATTTCTTTTAAAATAAACCCAGCGTCTAAGAAAGCTTGCATGACTTTAAATCCAACTGGAACCACTCTTTTTTGTCTTCGTATATCACCAATCAAAACTGCACAATATTTTTCATTTTTAAGAACTCTAAAACATTCTTTTGCGACCTTATTTATTTCATTAGCAAATTCATCAACATCTCTTACGAATGACAAGTCTCCTTTTATTCCTTCTGTGTATTGTATAGCATCAGCATACGGCGGATGAGCACATATCAAATCTACAGAATTATTTTTAATAAAACTCAAATCTCTAGCATCACCAACTTTAACTTCTTGTGGTTCTGAGGATAATCTTGGAAATTCCAATCTTTTCTTAGCAAGCTTAATCGCATCTGGGTTTATGTCAATTCCAATACCTTTTCTGTCCAAGAGTTTACATTCTATAAGTGTAGTACCAGAACCTACAAAAGGATCTAAAACTACATCGCCTTTTTTTGAATATCTCAAAATTAGATTTCTCGGTATTTCTGGGGCCCAATTACCTCTGTAATCACCTCTGTGTGTTGCCCAATCTCCTCTTTTAGGAAAACTCCACATAGTTGTTGTTTGAAGCTTGAAATCTTCAGGCTCAAACTTAGTTATCTTATTGTTTACAAGATGCTCTTCTGTAATCCGAGAAATATTAATATGATTTTTCATTGGAATTTTCTTGTTATTCTTTCTATTGAATAAATCCATAATATCACTTTTCAACCTTAACTTCTATTTTGCCATCCTCATGTAATATCCAAACAATTTTATTATTCTTATTTATTCCTGTTTTGGTAACTATTTCTTTTGGTATAGTGCATTTGAAAGCACCATTATTTTTAATTGGCTTAACTGGTATTGAATACACCACACCCATTAAGGTCACTAAAGGTATAATTTGGTATACTATTATATAAAGGTTTAGAACTCCAATAAGTTGTTATAACATGTTAGAAATTCCAAAAATTTTTTAATCTGTTTAAAGTAAGGTGTCGATATCTTTTCCAACTCTTTCTTTTCCAAGTAGGACATAGTAGGACATAACATAGTAGGACATAATATACGTTAGATAAAATCGATTGTTTATTTTGTTTAAGGCAGATTAATACTATTTTCCCAGCATCTTCCTCTCTAGCCCAACATAGCCCTTGTGCATATGCTCAACTTCTTTCAAAGTCTTCTTTATCCTCTCATGCCTCTCCTGCAAATCTGATGCAACAGGTAATTTGTTTTTTCTCAGATAGTCGTATATCGCCTCTGCTAATGCATCAGCAGCCAAAACAGAACAGTGAAGCTTCACGCGAGGAAGCCCTCCTAATTTCTTAGCTATGTCCACATTGGTAATCTTCAATGCTTTTTCAATAGTTTTTCCCTTGGCCATTCCAGTTATCATGCTACTAGTCGCTATAGCAGCAATGCACCCGAAAGTCTCAAACTTTATGTCAGACAAAATTTTCTTCCCGGTTTTTTTGTTTTCTTTTACTTTTATGTACAGGCGCATCACGTCGCCACACAATAAATTTCCGACCTCACCGACGCCGTCAGGATTTTTTATTCTGCCAACGTTCTTAGGATTTTTGAAATGCTTCAGTACTAATTTAGAATAGCCAATCTGCTCTATCATTTCTCATCGTTTTCCTTTGAACGGAGAAATTTTTCTCAATGTGGAAATTACTTCAGGCAAAACTTTCAAAACATAATCCACGTCCTCTTTCTTCGTCCATCTTCCTATGCTCAGTCTCAAGCTACCGTGAGCTTGCTCGTGCTTCAGACCTATCGCTAGCAAAACGTGAGAAGGCTCCAAACTTTCTGAAGAGCACGCTGAGCCAGTAGAAGCCGCTATACCTTTCATATCCAAATGTGTTATCAGCGACTCTCCTTCTATAAAGTTGAACCAGAAGTTTGCGTTGTTCGGTAATCTTTTTGTCGGGTGTCCGTTTAGATGTGAATTTTCAATTTTCAAAATCTTTTTTATCATGTAGTTCCTTAACTTTGTCTCCCTATCCGATTCTTTTTTCATTTCTTTTTTCGCAATCTGCACAGCCTCAGCAAAACCCACCGCACCTGAGACATTTGAAGTGCTAGACCTGAGGCCAAACTCATGCCCACCGCCGTGTATCAAAGGCTCTATCTTCACACCGTCCCTGATGAAAAGAGCCGCTATTCCTTTAGGGCCGTAAACTTTGTGGGAGCTGACAGTCATCATGTCCAAGTTCATTTTGTCTACATCTATCGGAATTTTTCCATAGCTCTGTGCTGCGTCTGTATGAAAATAAATGTTATGATCTCTACAAATTTTTCCCAACTCTTCTATCGGCTCTATTGTGCCAATTTCGTTGTTCGTGTGCATTATCGAAACGAGAATCGTGTCTTTTCTTATCGCATTTTCCAAATCTTTCGGATTGACCAGACCATACCTGTCGACTGGTAAAAATGTAACTTCAAAACCTTGCTTCTCCAGCCAATGAGCAGATTCCAAAATACAGTGGTGCTCTATAG
>Ga0315280_10004310_pt1 | contig 21110 bp, 13 predicted proteins | sample YL17G06_40_MG_FD_203697 | JGI IMG/M metagenome (GOLD analysis project Ga0315280, IMG submission 203697) | Sediment microbial communities from Yellowstone Lake, YNP, Wyoming, USA - YL17G06_40 | ecosystem: Environmental > Aquatic > Freshwater > Lake > Sediment | place: USA: Wyoming | collected...
GGCGATAGGGGACGCCTTCGTCCGCCGACGCCTTCGTCCGCCGGAGCGGAACTTCGTCGTCCGCGAAGGCGGAAGCGGAACTGCCCACTTCGCCGAAGCAGCTTCGGCTACGAAGGCTGAATCGTCGTCCGCGAAGGCGGAAGCGGAACTGCCCACTTCGCCGAAGTAGCTTCGGCTGCGAAGGCTGAATCGTCGCCCGCGAAGGCGGATTCCTCGCGGAGTCTACCCTGAGCGAAGCCGAAGGGCTCGGAATGACATCTTCCTTGCCTTACGCATAATCCGGGTCTAACTAATCTCGGCGCCCACCCGCCGCCGGCGCCGCAGGGTCGCCAGGCTGGTCGTTACGCCGCGCGGCAGAAAGATCAGTATCAGCATCAAGATCAGCCCGAACGCCGCGACGTCGAGATCGACCGGCGCCCCCAGCCGCTCGCCCAGCGCCGCGCCCAGGGGTTGCAGCACCTGCCCCAGCACGGTTATCACCGTCGCCCCCACCGCCGGCCCCCAGATATTGCCCAGGCCGCCCAGCACCGCCATTACCACCAGCTCGATGGAGTAGGCGAAGTTGAACGGATCGGGATTGGCGAAGCTCAGGTTGTGCACGAACAGGCTGCCCGCCACCGCTGCCAGAGCGGCGCTGAGGACGAAGACCTGAAGCTTGTACTTCGCAGTGTCGATGCCCGCGGTCTGCGCCGCGAGCTCGCTGCTGCTGATGGCGCGCAGCGCCCGCCCCGAGCGCGAATGCTGGATGTTGGCGCTGGCGACGGTGGCGACAAGCACGCACGCCCAGACCAGGTAGTAGAAGCGCGCATGGTCGTTGAGGGCAATGCCGGCGATGCTCAGCTCGGGCAATCCCGGTATCCCCGACTGTCCGCCGGTCAAGCCCCGCCACTCGACGAACACGATGTTGACGATCATGCCGAAGCCCAGCGTGGCGATGGCGAGGTAGTGCCCGCGCAGGCGCAGCGTCGGCTTGCCGATGATCCACCCGATGACGCACGCGGCAACCATGCCCGCGCCCATCGCCAGCCACGGGTTGACGCCATGGTTCACGGTCAGGATCGCCGACGCGTAGCCGCCGATCCCCAGGAACGCCGCGTGCCCCAGCGAAACCTGCCCCGCGTAACCCATGAGCAAGTTAAGGCCGGTGGCGGCCAGCGCGTTGATGCCAATGAAAACCAGGATGCTCTGGTAGTAAGGCTGACGCACCACGAGCGGCGCGGCCACTATGGCCGCGCCAAAAACCGCCAGGGCTATGCGAGTTCGTCGCGTCCGCGCCATCAGTTCGCTCTCGGGCGGAGCCGCCCTCGGCCGGCGAAGCTTTAGCGAAGCCGGCTAGTACTACTCCGTTAGGTCTCCGCGATGCGTTCGGGGCACGCCCACTCACTCCTCTCCCTTGTAGGGAGAGGACAAAGGTGAGGGTGCATTCCTTGGGCGTCCACCCTCACCCCGCCTCTCCCTCCGAGAGGGAGAGGGGTTCAGCCAACGTGCCACCGACGCCAAGTAACGGAGTAATACTAGTCTATAGTTCGGCCATTTTGCCCGCAAGGGCCTGATTTGGCCAGATTTGCCGAAATTGGGTACAACATCTTGTGTCTTATTCGGGACTGCCCCACAGGATTTAGTGCCCTTTGAAAAATGGCCGAACTATAGACTAGTGCGCTGTCCCGGAATAAAGCGGCGGATCGCCTGAGCGTGGACCGTGCTCAACACGTCTGCTCCGTATAATTGGGACGGTGCACTAGCTCCGCCGCTGTCGGCGCCGCGTCCCCGCGGCGATCCCTGCACGCTGCTCATCGCGGCCCCAGCTTGCCGCCCAACATGCCAGTGGGCTTGATGAACAGCACCGCCAGCAGGATGACGAACGCCACCGCGTCCTTGTAACCGGAGGATATGAACCCGCCAGCGAGCGATTCCAGCAAGCCCAGCAGGACGCCGCCGAGGATCGCCCCGCCGCTGCTGCCCAGGCCGCCGAAGATCGCCGCCGCGAAGCCCTTCAGCCCAAGCATCGTCCCCATGTTGTACACCGCCAGCGTGATCGGCGCGATGAGCGCCCCCGCGGTCGCCCCCAGCGCTCCGCTCAGCACGAACGACCAGAGAACCATGCGCGGCGGGCTGATGCCGACGAGCTGCGCGCCGAAACGGTTTATCGCCACCGCCCGCATGGCCTTGCCCACCAGCGTGCGCGAGTAGAAAAGGGCCAGGCCGATAACCAGCGCAACCGTTACGCCCAGCACCCACAGGCTCTGGGGCATGATTGAGGCGCCGCCGATGAAAAACGCCTCGCGCGCGCTGAACGGCGGCAGCGGCATCGCGTTGCGCCCCCACCCGATCATCGCCGCCCCGCGCATGAAGATCGAGGCGCCGATGGTGACGATAATCAGCGTCATGATCGAGCTGTGGCGCAGGCGATGCAGCGCCAGGCGCTCCAGCAGCGCCCCGACCGCGGCGCCGCCCATCACGCTCAGCGGGAACGCCAGCCACAGCGGCAGCCCCAGCCCGACGTGCAGCGTCGCCATCATCATCGCGCCGAGCATGACGAACTCGCCCTGGGCGAAGTTCACGATCTCGGTCGCGTTGTAGATGATGGTGAAACCCAGGGCGATGATGGCGTAGATGGCGCCCAGGGTCACTCCGGAGAATATGTACTGCAGGATCTGGGAGGAAGCGCTCACAACTCGACTTACCGAGGTTCGTGTATTATTGACGCTCGCGTAACAGCATGCGGCGCCGGGCGCCGCATGCTGGAGCTCGCGCTTGCGCGAGCCAATTCACGTCTCAAACCGCTGACGCGGCTTAACCGCGTTCCGGAGCGACTGGGCGAGGCTCCGCCTCGCCTCCGCAGCGACGCGGAGCGTCGCGCGGCGTCGCCCGACGCGCGGGACGCGCGCTCCGGAAGTGCGGCGCAGCCGCACTCAGGCCCCGCCAGCAATAGCGAGCGTCAAGTCCCCTCGTCCGCCGTGAACCAGATATGCGAGCTTGAATAGGGGGAATACGCTAATCTTCTTCGCTGCCCCGCGAACGAACCTCGTCCGGAGGAGTTTCGTGTACCTGACGCGGCGAAGCCGCCTTCCGGAGCGGCGCCGAGCGCCGCCGAATTAGCGGTGTCCTCCGCTGATACACGAAACTCTACAGGCTCGTGTTGGTCGGCCCTGCGGGCGCGGGGTTCACCTGCGGCTCGGCCGGACCGTGCGGCCCGTCTAACGCCGTGCCGGGGGGCGCTGCGGCCCCCCGGCACCCACAGCCACTGCGGCGCTCTACTTGATCAGCTTCCACTGGCCATGCTCGATGCGCACCATCACGAACGCATCCTTGGTCAGCCCATTGTGGTCCTTGGGCGAGAAGTTGAATATCCCGCCGATGCCGACGAAGTGCCTGGTGCTCTCGATGTAGTTGCGGATCTTCGCCCGATCCGGCCCCACCGCGCGCAGCGCCTTCACCACCAGTTGAATGGCGTCCCCCGCGTGCCCGCCGAAGGTATCGGGGGCCTCGTGGAATCTTGCCCGGTACGCTTTGGCGTAGGCCATGAGCACCTTCTTCTCCGGGTCGCTGGCGCGGATCTGATCCGCGACGATGAGCCGCCCCGCCGGCAGCACCACCCCCTCGGCGCCCGGCCCCGCTAGGTCGATGAACGTCCGGTTGGCTACGCCATGGCTCTGGAGCAGCGGAATCCGCAGCTTCATGTCGTACATCGTCTTGGCGATGCGCGCCGGCCCCGGGTTGGTGCCCCAGCAGATGATGGCGTCGGGCTTCACTGCCGCGAGCTTGGTCAGCTGCGTGTTCATCACCGTGTCCTCGGGACCGAACGTCTGCCACTCCACCACCTTGATGCCCGCCTTTGGCAGCATCAGCTCCGCCTGCTGACGGCCGCTCTCGCCGAACTTGTTGGAGACGTAGATGAATCCCACCCGCTTCATCCGGTGCGCCTTCATGTACTCGATCAGCTTCTCGATCGCCATCGCGTCGCTCTGCGGCGTCTTGAAGACCCACTTGCGGTCCGCCGCCGGCGCGGTGATGAGCACGCTCGCGGCGCACGAGATCAGGGGCACCCGCGCCTTCTGCGTGTTGGCGATAATGGCCATCGTTTCGCCGCTTTGGCTCGGCCCCACGATGGCGAGCACCCCGGCGTCGATCAGCTTGTTTGTCGCCAGGGCGGTGCGGCTCTCCTCGCTGCCGGTGTCCTCGATCAAGATCTCCAGCGGGTGACCGTTGATGCCGCCCGCGCGGTTGATCTCGTCGCGCAGCAAGAGCGCGGTATTGCGCTCCGGCACCCCTAGCGGCGCCGCCGGCCCGCTAATGGCGAACAACGCGCCGATGCGATATGGCGCCTTGGTCGGCTTCGCCGCCTTCGTCTGGCGCGCCGCCCATGCCCCCGCCCCCGCAACCAGCACCGCGCTCAACAACGTCACTGCCAACGTCCACATCGCTCGCTTCTTCATCTCGCGTTCCCTCCTCCGTTCTTGTCGCTGCGGCTGATCGCCGCCAAGCCCGCCATGCCGCGTCTCCGCGTCATAGGGCATAGACCTCGGCCCCGGTGAGGATGCGCACCCCCGCCGCTTGCAGCGCCCGCACCGCCTCCTCCAGCTTCTCCAGCCGGAAGACCACGAACGCCTTCTCCGACCGGGTGAGAAAAGCGTAGATGTACTCGATGTTGATCTGCGCCGCCGCCAGCACCTTGATCACCCGCGCCAGCCCTCCCGGCCGGTCCTCGATCTCCACTACCAGCACGTTGGTCTCGGTGACCGTGAAACCGCCCTCGGTCAGCACCCGTTTCGCCAACGCCGGGTCATTGACGATGATGCGCAGCACGCCGTAGTCGATCGTCTCCGCGATGCACAGCGCCCGCATGTTGATGCCAACGTCGGCCAGCGCCTGCGTCACCTGCGCCAGGCGGCCGGACTTGTTCTCCAGAAAAATCGAAATCCCCGTCACGCGATGCGGCATGGCCGCATCTGGGCTGACCCCATGCGCCGTCGCCCCGGCTTGGCTGCCCTCGTGCGCCCCGGCCTGGTTCCGCAACTGCGCGCTCATTTGAACAGCTCCCTCCGATCCACCACCCGTTTCGCCTTGCCCTCGCTGCGGGCGATGCTCTTTGGCTCCACCAGCTTCACCCGCACCGAAATCCCCAGCGTGCTCTCGATCTCCGCCCGCACCACCTGCTCCAGCTTCTCCAGTTCCTTCATCTCGTCGGAGAAGAGGTTCTCGCTGATCTCGATCCACACCTCCAACTCATCCATCTTGCCCGGCTTGCGGTCCACCACCAGCAGGTAGTGCGGCGCTACGCCCTCGATGCCCACGATCACGCTCTCGATCTGCGAGGGGAAGACGTTGACCCCGCGGATGATGAGCATGTCGTCGCTGCGCCCCGTCACCCGCAGCATCCGTCGGCAGCTCCGCCCGCAGGCGCAGGGCTCGGGGTTGAGCACCGTCAGGTCGCGCGTGCGATAGCGTATCAGCGGCAGCGCCTCCTTGGTGAGCGAGGTGAACACCAGCTCGCCGCACTCCCCAGGCCCCACCGGCTCGCAGCTCTCGGGGTCGATGACCTCGGGCAGGAAGTGGTCCTCCGCGATGTGCAGCCCCGATTTCTCCAGGCACTCGTATGCCACGCCGGGGCCGATGATCTCGCTCAGGCCGTAGATGTCCAGCGCGTCAATCGCCAGCTTGGCCTCGATCTCGGCCCGCATGCCCTCGGTCCAGGGCTCGGCGCCGAAGAACCCCACGCGCAGGCCCAGCTTCGAGAGATCCAGGCCCATCTCCATGCCCGCCTCGGCGATGACCAGGGCGTAGGACGGCGTGCAGCACAGCACCGTGGTGCCGAAGTCCTGCATGATCTGCACCTGGCGCTTGGTCTGGCCGCCGGAGATGGGGATGACCGATGCGCCCACTGTCTCCGCCCCGTAGTGAATCCCCAGCCCGCCGGTGAACAGCCCGTAGCCGTAGGCGTTCTGCACCCGGTCGCCGGCCCTGGTGCCGCCGGCGCCAAGGGTGCGCGCCATCACCTCCGACCACACCCCGAGGTCGCCCCGGGTATAGCCGACGACGGTCTGCTTGCCCGTCGTCCCCGATGATGCGTGGATGCGCACCACCTGCTCCATGGGCACTGCGAACATGCCGAAGGGGAAGGTGTCGCGCAGGTCGTCTTTGGTGGTGAACGGCAGCCGCCGCAGGTCATCGAGCGAGGTCATGTCCTCGGGCTTGATCCCGGCCTCGGTCAGCCGCTGGCGGTAAAGCGGCACGCGCTCGATCGCGCGGGCAACGGTGCGGCGCAGGCGCTCGACCTGCAACTGCTCCAATTCCGGCCGGGGCAGGCACTCTACGTCACGGTTCCAGAAGAAAGCCTGAGCCATGGGCTGACGACCGCCTGATATCGGGATGCCGGGTGGAGCACGGGCACTCTTGCCCGTGACGCGGACCCGGCGGCTAGGCTCCGACCGTCTCTGGAGCCGCCGTGGCGGCCTTTAGGCCTAGCCACTTCTCTGGCTAGTTCGTCCTTCCGTGCACAAACTCCTGCTGGCGGGTAGGGAATCGGCGAGCGGTTGCTTGCGGGCAGTCGTCGGCAGGCGCTGGGCTCCCCTGAGCGAAGCCGAAGGGGCCTCGATTTGGCCGGCGCGGGGTTCGTTGGGCGCGGGCTTCGCAGGTGCGAACGCGGAGCGTTGGTCTACGGCCCTGTGTGTGGCACAGCCGTCTCGGCTGTGCAGGTGCCGGATGACAGGCGAGGGCGCCTGTCCCACATTGACCGGCGGGGGCGCCCTTCGACCCATTCGGCAGGCTCAGGGCAGGCAGGCTCTGTGCCACATCACGTGCACAGCCATTGCGCCATCTCCCTGCACGACCAACGGCTCCGCGTGCTCCGCGTCCTCTGCGGTTAATTCGGTCTCGCGGGGTCAGCGACCCCGCGCCCAATTCTCCTTCGCTTTTCTCTCTGCGTTCTCTGCGGCCTCTGCGGGTTCCATCAACTCTGTTGCGGCTGGTCGTCCTGCGCAGCGCAGCAGCCCCGCAGGCGGCGCACCGTCCCGCAGGCGGCGCACCGTCCCGCAGGCGGCGCACCGCCCCGCTACTGCGCGGAGGAGGACATCGGGAAGTTGACGTAGGTCGTTGCGCCTGCGGTCACGACGATCCCCAGCCGCCCGAAATCGTTATAGCCGCTCTTGGTGCAGAGCATGGTGTACGTCCCCGCGGGCAGGTCGCTGCTGATCTGGTAGATGCCGTATGGCCCCACGGTGGTGCCCGTCGCCTGCACCACGCCGCCGCTGCGCGCGCTGACCGTCGCGCCGATGATGGGCGCGCTCGTCATCTTGTCCCACACCTGCCCCATCAGCTTGCCCGAGACCGCGAGCGCGAAGTTGACATAGGTCATGCCTCCCGCGGTCACCGAGATCCCCGGCTTGGTCTGCTTGACATAGCCGCTCTTGGAGGCGATGACGGTGTAGGCGCCCGTCGTCAACCCGCCGATCTGATATATCCCGTTGACATCGGTCGTCGCGGTGGCGCTCGGCGTGGTCGCGCTGCCCAGATATGCTCCAACCGTCGCCCCCTTCAGCGCGGTGATCGTGCCCATCTGCCGCACCTGCCCGCTGAGACAGATCTTGCCGAGGCTGAAGTTGACATAAGTCGTCCCGCCCGCATTGACGACGATCCCGATCTTGCCTTGATCCACGTATCCCGCCTTGCTCGCGAGCAGGCTATACGTACCGGCGGGCAAGTCGGTCCCAATCTCGTAGATGCCGTAGGGCGCGGTCGTCACGCCCGTCGCCCAGACCACGCCGCCAGTCCGTGCGGCGATGGTGGCGCCGACAATGGGCGTTCCGCTTACCTTGTCCAGGGCTTGCCCCTTGAGCTTACCGGAAACCTGGAGGTTGAAATTGACGTAGGCAACCTGCCCAGCGGCAACCGCAACGTTGACCTTCGTCTGTGCAACATAGCCCTGCTTGCGGGCTGTCACGACATACTGGCCGTCAGGCAGCGCTTCCATCGCGTAGATTCCATCAGCGCCGGTCGCTGCCGAACCCTTGAGCTGTCCGCCAAGATACGCATTGATGATCGCGCCCTCGACACCAGCTCCCGTGCCCTTCTCGCAGACCTGGCCGGTGATGCGCCCCGACCGATCGAGGTAGAAGTTGACGTAGGTTGTCTGGCCCTCGCTGACCACGGCCGCTCTGGTTTGACTGACGTAGCCTGCGAGCCGCGCGGTCACCGCATAGGAGCCAGGCGCAAGACCGCTGGCGGAGTACACGCCGCTGGCGTCGGTGGTCGCCGAGCTCATGAGCGCGTCTCCGCTGCGGACCTCGATGGCGGCGCCGGGGATGCTCGCCCCCGTGCCGCTCGCGGACACCTGGCCGGCGATCGCTCCCCCGGCCTCGCGGAAGACCATGAGCCCCCAGCCGTTGACGGCGAGATAGACATAACCATTCAAAACCGCTACGCCATAAGCCTCGGCCGGCGTATCGAAGGACCCGATCTCAACCGGATGCGCCATGTCCGATACGTCAAAGATTGTGAAGCCGGCGAAACGACTGGCGACGTAGACATATTGCCCGACAGCCGCGACGCCGTAGCCAGAATCCGTCAGGCAAGACCCGACCTCGACTGGGTGGATGGGATCGCTGACGTCAACGATGCGAGCGCCGCTGCCCAGATCGGCGACATAGGCGTAGTTGCCCACGACGCTGACGTGGTAGGGATAAACGCCCGGGTTCCAGTAAGCGACCTCGGTCGGGTGGGCGGGATCGGCGACGTCGATGATGCGCAAGCCGGCGGCGTAGGCCGCAACGTAAGCATAGTGCCCCGAAACCGCGACGCCGTACGCCGCTGAGGGCGTGGCGCAGGACCCGACCACGAAGGGGCTTCCGGGATTGGACACATCTATGACGACCAACATACCGCTGCTGAGCGTGACATAGGCGTAGGACCCCGCAACCGCAACGTCCCAGGCGTAGCCGAGCGCATTACCGTAGCTGGTTATCACCGGCGCGCTCGGGTTAGCCACGTCCACGATGACCAGTCCCGCCTGACCGTCGGCGACATAGGCGTAGCGGCCGGAGACGGCGACGCCGATGGCGGGACCGAGCGTAGCGCAGGAACCGACGAGAACCGGGTTCGCCGGATCATCAACGCTGACGATGTGCAGGCCGGCGTTGTGGGCGGGGAGGTAAGCGTAATCGCCGGCAACGGCGAGATCATACAAGCTGCCTAGACAGGCCAGGTCGTCCACGACCACGGGACTCGCAGGATTGGTGATCGCAATCGCCGCGATCTCGTCGCCAACGGCATAGGCGTAGTTGCCGGCGACCGCGACACTAAAGCAGCTGCCGGCGAGATCAACGTGCCCCACCTCCACCGGATTTGCCGGCGTCGCGATGCTGATGATCCTCACGTCGGCTCCGCCGGCGGCGACGTACGCGTAGTAGCCTGAGATGGCGATCCCATAGCATGTGCCCGGCGTGCTGCGACGCCCCACCTCGACTGGATTGGCCGGGTTGGATATGCTCACCACGCGCAGGTCCTGCCCGTCCGCGACATAAGCATAGCTGCCCGACACCGCGACCGCGCGCATCGAGCTCGAGGCGGGAAGATTGCCGACCTCGACCGGCGCGGCGGGACTCGCGACGTTGATAACCCGCAGACCCGAAGTCGCGGCCGCGATATAAGCGTAGCTGCCGGACACCGCGATCGCATTAGCCTTATCCGGAGTGGCGCAGGAGCCGACGACCACAGGTGCCGTCGGGTTGCTGATGCTCACCACGCGCAGCCCGTAATCGTAGTCCGCGACATATGCGTATTGGCCGGCGACTGCGACGTCATAAGGCGCGTTAACGCCGTTGTTGCAGGAGCCGACTTGCTGCGGATGAACCGGGTCCGCCACGTTGACCACGGCCATCTCGCCGTGGTCGTTGGCAACATACGCGTAGCTGCCGGACATCGCGATGCCGCGGGAGACGGGATAGAGCGGACACGCGGCGACTTGCTCGAGATCGGATGGCGTCGAGATATCAATGACTGTCATGCCGCCCCAGGCAGCGACGTAGAGATGATTGCCCTGCACGGCGACGTCCAGCGGCACGCCGGTGGTGAGTTGCCCCACCGGCGGCCAGAGGGTTCCTGCAGCATGGGCAGCGGGAAGACAGGACGCAAACAGAACGAGGGCAACAAGCGCAGACACGACGAGAATGATGAGACGGACTCCGGAGACGCGCGTCATCCCGGGCTCCTGATTCCGACCGTTGCCGGTCTAACAGAAGATGTGGCTGCCAGCGTTCGTCCGGCGCGGGGCCGCTTCGAGTGGTGCTGCGGAGGTGACTGCGATCACGGCCGACTGGCGGCCGAGCGCCGTTCGTACCTTCGCCGCCTGAACTGAAGCCCCTCTTGCCCCGTTAGCCGTCTTCTCGGTGCTCTCGGGGCGCTTCGCGGTGAACCCGGCCTCGCAGTCACCGCCGATGCGATTCTTGACAGCCCCCGCGCTCTCCAAGGATAATATGGCGCGTCGGTAAGGCTTGGGGCCGTCGCGTCGCTCGTCGCGCCTGCTCGCGTCGCGGTCGTCGGGCCGTTCCTCCCGCGAGGAGTCGCGCCCCCAGCCGAGGCCAAGCCACGACCCACGGAGGTGTCCCTTGGAAGAGAAGCAACTGTTGATGATTCCCGGCCCCACCCCGGTCGCCCAGCCCGTGCTGCGCGCCTGCAGCAAGCCCATGATCAACCACCGCGGGCCGGAGTTCGCCGCGCTCCAGGACGAATGCAACGCCGGGCTCAAGGCGTGCTTCAAGACCCAAAATGACATCCTGACCCTCACCTGCTCTGGCACCGGTGCGATGGAGGCGGCGGTGGTCAACGTCCTGTCGCCCGGCGACAAGGTGCTTTCTCTTTCCATCGGCGCGTTCGGCGACCGCTTCGCGGGCATCGCCGAGACCTTCGGCGCGCAGGTCGAGCGCATGAACTTCGAGTGGGGCACGGCGGTCGACGCCAAGCAGGTCGCCGCTCGTCTGAAGCAGGACTCCGCGCGTGAGATCAAGGCGGTGCTGGTGACGCACAACGAGACCTCGACCGGCGTGACCAACGACCTGCCGCCGGTCTGCGCGGCGGTGCGCGAGCACGGCGCGCTGCTGCTGGTGGATGCGGTGAGCAGCCTGGTGGCGATTGACCTGCGCACCGACGAGTGGGGCTGCGATGTCGTCGTCGCCGCGTCGCAGAAGGCGTTCATGCTGCCGCCGGGGCTGGCGTTCGTCTCGATGAGCGCGGGCGCGTGGGCGGCCAACGCCCAGGCGAAGATGCACCGCTACTACTTCGACCTGAAGAAGGCCAAGGAGTTCATGGACAAGAAGCAGACGCCATGGACGCCGGCGCTGCCGCAGATGTACGGGCTGAAGGAAGGCCTGCGGCTGATCGCGGAGGAGGGCCTGGAGAACTGCTTCGCGCGGCACCGGCGGCTGGGATCGGCGGTGCGCGCGGCGTGCAACACGATGGGCCTGAAGCTGTTCGCCGATCCGAAGCATGCCTCAAACGCGGTGACCGCCATCTATGCCCCCGACGGCATTACCCCGAAGCAGATCCGGTCGCTGCTGCTGGACAAGTACGGCGTGGTGCTCGCCGGCGGCCAGGGCAAGGTGCAGGATACGGTGTTCCGCATCGGGCACCTTGGCTATGTCAACGAGACCGATATTATCACTACGCTGGCGGCGCTGGGGGCCGGGCTGCACGAGCTGGGGCTGAAGGTGGACCTCGGCGCCGCGCTCGACGCCGCGCATAGAGAGCTGACGGCGAGGTAGCATCGCCCCGGGAGCAAAGCACAATGCCAAGGGCTAGCAAGACCACACCAGCACAGCCGAGGGCGGCTGCGCCACACGGCAAGCCGCGCAAGCGCCCCGCCTTTCGCGCTGTGGTGAGCGATCCCATCGCCGAAGCCGGCCTCGAGATACTCCGCCGCGACCCCGACATCGAGGTGGTGGTCAAGACCGAGCACACCCCGGATGACCTGAAGCGGCTGGTGGCGCAGGCCGACGCGCTGGTGGTGCGCAGCCAGACCAAGGTCACGGCCGATGTGATCGAAGCAGCGCCGCGGCTCAAGGTCATCGCGCGCGCCGGCGTGGGCGTAGACAACGTTGACGTAGCGGCGGCGACGCGGCGGGGCATCATCGTCCTCAACTCGCCCGAGGGCAACACCATCGCCGCCACCGAGCACACCATCGCGCTGCTGCTCGCGCTGTCGCGGCGCATCCCCGAGGCCTACGACTCGATGCGCAAGGGCGAGTGGAAGCGCAGCAAGTTCGTCGGCGTCGAGCTATATAACAAGGTTCTCGGGGTCATCGGCCTGGGCAAGATCGGCGCCGAGGTCGCGCGCCGCGCCCGCGCCCTGGGCATGCGCCTGGTGGGATACGATCCGTACATCCCCGCCGAGATGGCCGAGCGGCTGGGCGTCGAACTCGTCGCGCTGGATGAGCTGCTGGCGCGGTCGGACTACGTCACCGTGCACACGCCGCTGACCCGGGACACGCGCGGGCTGATCGGCAAAGCCGAGCTGGAGAAGATCAAGCGCGGCGCGCGCCTCGTCAACACGGCCCGCGGCGGCATCATCGAGGAGAAGGCGCTGGCGGACGCCGTCAAGTCGGGCGTCGTCGCCGGCGCGGCGGTTGATGTCTTCGAGGAGGAGCCGCCGAAGGGCTCGCCGCTGCTTGAGGTCGAGGGTATCATCGTCACGCCGCATCTCGGCGCCTCGACCGAGGAGGCGCAGGTCAAGGTCGCGGTGGACGTCGCCGAGCAGGTGGTTGATGTGCTGCATGGCCGGCCGGCGCGCACCGCGGTCAATGTCACGCCGGTGCGCGCGGAGGCGCTGGCAGCGCTTCAGCCCCACATCACGCTCGCGGAGAGAATCGGCCGCTTGCAGGCGCAGTTGGCAGAGGGCCATCTGCGCCACGTGGAGATAACTTACAGCGGCGAGATCGCCGACCTCGACGTGTCGGTCGTCACGCGGTCGTTCCTGGTCGGCATCTTGCAGCCGGCGCTGGAGGAGCCGGTCAACCTGGTCAACGCGCCGCTGCTGGCCGAAACGCGCGGGCTCAAGATCAAGGAGTCAAAGAGCACCACCGCCGAGGACTATGCCAGCCTCATCACCAGCCGCGTCGTCTCCGGTCTCGGCGAGCACGTGGTAGCGGGGACGCTTTTCGGCCGCAATGATCTGCGCATCGTGCGCGTGGATGAATACCGCGTGGATTTCGAGCCCTCGGGTTACATGCTCATCGCCGATCATCATGACCGACCCGGGGTGATCGGCAAGGTGGGCACGATGTTGGGGAACGAGGACATCAACATCGGCGGCATGCACGTGGGGCGCAAGACGGTGCGGGGCAAGGCGCTGATGATCCTGGCGGTGGACAGTCCCATCCCGCCGGCGGTGATGAGGAAGATCTGCCGTTTGCCCCACATGTACCGCTGCACGCTGGTGGAGCTGTAGCTGGCGCTCTGTCAACCTTGATCTGACGAGTATAAGGCCGCCGGATACACGCCGATGCTATGGAGTGCGGGAGCTTGCTCCCGCTTTCAAGGCGGCGGCGAGTCGCCGCACTCCAAAATGGCACTCCAACCACGCCTTTTTTCTCTTCGGCGTTCATCCGCGTTGATCGGCGGTTTCATAGACAGCGGCGTTATACCCGGGCAAAGTCACAACATGATTGACGCAACATGGGGCACGCTCTGAGGCGACAGACGGAGTGGTCGGGGCGGGCAGATTTGAACTGCCGACCTCACGGTCCCGAACCGTGCGCTCTAGCCAAACTGAGCTACGCCCCGCTGAATCGGATTATAGCAGAAGGCATCCTGGCGGTCAATCAAACGAGTATGTTGGGTGTGACCGCGAAAAGTTTGGATCTGGCGAACTGACCCCTCCCCCTTCGAGGGGGAGGACGAAGGTGGGGGTGAAATGGTGTGTCCGCACCCTCGCCCCGCCTCTCCCTCCGAGAGGGCTTAGCATTACCCACATTGTGCTCAAACGGCCAGCGCGAGGCCGTCGCTGCCCCGTGGAGCCCAGGCACTCTTGTGGCTAGGTCTCCCCGACCGCCACGGCGGCCCGAAGGGCCTAGCCGCCTGGGCCACCACCGACGCGGCGAAGCCGCGTTCCGGAGCGGCGCCGAGCGCCGCCCGGCAAGAGTGCCCGTGCCCCACTCCGGACGGGCAAGAGTGCCCGTGCTCCGCAGCCGCAATTATGGGCCACAACCGCGCCCCAGCCTGCCGTCCACGAGAGATAGGGGTAATGATAAGCTTCCAGGGACAGGCGGGGTGAGGGCAGGGCACCCGCCTTCCACCCTCCTTAGTCCCGCCTTCGGCGGGTAAACCTCTCCCTCAAGGGCAACTTCGCCCGACGAAGCCGGGCTTCGATGCTACTCTGCGAAGTAGCGAAGCTTCTTCGCTACGAAGCACGAGTGCCCGCGAAGCAGGGACAGGCGGGGTGAGAGTGGACACCCGCCTTCCACCCTCTCCTCAGTCCTCTCCCTTAAGGGAGAGGACTCTCGTGGGTCACTCCCATTCTGCGCGAACACCCAACCCGCAGACCCCGCAGGTTATGCAGCATTTCCTCGCCTCGCGCGTGGCGGCGGCTTGCAGGCCATGACGTAATTCGGCAGGGCCATGGCAAGCCGCGGGCGAACTTCTCTATTCCGCTCGCACCACCCAGAGTGCCGCGTCAAGATTGGTATGACACACGCCCATTGTAGGGGCGCGATTCATCACGCCCTTTCGCGGAGGGCGCAATGAATTGCGCCCCTACAGGGGAACACCCTTCAATAGATGATTGACGCGGCAGGAGGATCCCATGGGGACATTCGCGCTTCTCGTTCTCCTCGTCGCGGTCGCAGCATTCGCCTCAGCCGGCGCGCGACGCCTTAACTTGACCGACGCCGCGGTGATGCTCGACGACCCGACCGGCGATGAGCATGAACGCAAGGCGACGGCGTTTCTCGTTGACGAGGTTGCGCGCCGCTCGGGCGTGAGATTGCCGGTCGCGCGCCAGCCGGTGGAGGGCCAGCCCACCGTCATCGTCAGTGTGAAGCGCCGCGGCCCCGCCGAGGGCTATTCGGTTGCGGTGCGCGCGCGGCGCCGGCCGCCGGCAGTGCTGATCGAGGGCAACGACATCCGCGGCCGATTGTTCGGCATCGGGCGCCTGCTGCAAGAGCTCCACTTCGCGCGCGGCAAGATCGAGCTCGACGCGCAGCTCAACGTTTCCTCCGCACCGCACGTCGCCCTGCGCGGGCACCAGCTCGCCAGCCGCCCGAAATCGAACTCCTACGATGCCTGGGACAAGCCCCGCTTCGAGCAGTACCTGCGCGACCTCATCGTCTTCGGCGCCAACGCCCTCGAGATCGTGCCCTCCATCACGCCCGACGATGTCAGCGCCACCAACGAGATCATGCCGGTCGATCCGTGGGAGATGACGCTGTTCCTGGCGGAGCTCGCGCGCGAATACGGGCTGCTGGTGTGCATGTGGGTTCCCAACGACGAGCCGGACATACTGACGCCGTCGGGCCGCCGGGCCGCGATGGAGAAGCGCCGCCGCCTATACGAATCATGCAAGCGCATTGACCAGGTCTTCGTCCCCGGCGGCGATCCCGGCAACCTGCACCCGCGCGATTTCATGCCTCTGGTCGCCAAGCACGCCGCGCTGCTGAAGAGCATTCATCCCGAGGCGACGATGTGGATCTCGCATCAGAACTTCCGCGGCGAGGCGCTCGACTACTTCTACCATTACCTGCGAACCGAGCGGCCCGACTGGCTCGACGGCGTGGTCTACGCCCCGTGGGTCGAGGACAGCATCCAGCACACGCGCGAGGCCGTGCCGTCGCAGTACGCCCTGCGCCGCTACCCGGACATCTGCCATACGATTCGCTGCCAGTATCCGCAGCCGGCGTGGGACCACGCATTCGCCATCACCGCCAACCGCGAGCCCATCTGCCCGCGCCCGATGCAGTACGCGCACATCCACAACCTGTTCGCCGACCTCGGGGTCGGGTTCGTCACCTATTCCGATGGCATCGCGGACGACCTCAACAAGTTCATCTGGAATGCGATGGGTTGGGATCGCGGCGCCGACGTCCGCGAGGCCGTGGCGCGGTTTGCGCGCGTCTTCATCTCCGAGGACATGGCGGGCGACATCGCGGCGGGCATTGTGGAGCTGGAGCACAACTGGTTCGGGCCGCTGGAGAGCAACGACCGCATTTTGCAGACTCTCGCCCATTGGCAGGACTTGGAGCGACGGGCGGGGTCTGAGGTGCTTGCCAACTGGCGCTTCCAGCAGATGCTGCTGCGGGCGTATTTCGACGCCCACGTTCAGGCGCGGCTGCGATTCGAGCGCGGGCTGGAGCGCGAGGCGCTGCGCGCGCTAAGCAACGCTGCCACGACCGGCGCCGACGCCGCCATTGCGTCTGCCAAAGCCGCTTTCGCTCGCGCCGATGTCGAGACGCCAAAGGCTGAATGGCTCGCCCGCGTGGACGCCCTGGCGGACGATCTGTGGGAGAGCATCGGCGCGCAGCTCACCGTCGAGCGCCATCATGCCCAGGCGTGGGAGCGCGGGGCGATGGTGACAACGCTGCGCTGGCCGCTCAGTAGCCGCCGGTGGATCGAGCGCGAGCTCGACGCCGCCGGGCGCGACGAGGCGAGCAAGCTGGCCGCAATTCGCCGCATCGTCGAATGGGAAGACCCGGGGCCGGGCGGCTTCTACGATAACCTCGGCCAGCGCTGGCAGGAGCCCAACCTGGTGCGGGGGCCGGGATGGGAGAAGGATCCCGGGTTTGTGGTGAGCGCCCAGGATGAGTTCGACGCGCCCGGCGACGGGCGGCTGTCGTGGCAGTGCCAGGCGCAGACGCTATTCGGCGCGCCGCTTCGAATGCGCTACGAGAATCTCGATCCGGGGGCCGCTTACCGCTTGCGCATCACCTATGCCGGGCGGCATCGCGCGACGGCAACCTTGACCGCGAATGGCAAGCACGAGATTCACGGCCCGCTGGGACCGAGTGACCCGATCGCCCCGGTCGAGTTCGACCTGCCGCGCCAGACGACGGCAACAGGCACGCTTGAGCTCGAGTGGCGGCGGATGACGAAGCGGGCGGTCCAGGTGGCGGAGGTGTGGTTGGTCAGGAAGTGAGGGACTCCAGAACCGGCGGTGTTGGGCGCGGCTTCGCCGAAGCCGCGAGACGGTAGGGCAGGCGCTTTCGCCTGCCGTCACAGGCGAGGCTTGCCCGCAAGCGGCGGGGCGCCTGTGCCACATGAGCGGTGAATCATGGCCGGCGGGCACCAGCCAGGTGGCGCAGGTAGAACCCCGAGCGCAGGCTATCCACGCCCACATAGCCGCGCCGGGATGAGGCATGGACGAAAAGGCCGTTGCCGATGTAGATGCCGGTGTGGGCGATGTAGCCCTCGTTGCTGAAGAAATAGAGGCGGTCACCGACGGCGAGCTGATCCAGGGGCACCGGATAGCCGACCGTGAACTGCGCGGCTGCGGTGCGCGGCAGGTGGAAGCCGCAGTCGCGATAGGCCGCGAGCACCAGGCCGGAGCAATCGGTCGGGCCCGGGGCGATGCCGCCGTAGCGATACGGCGCGCCATAGTAGCGAAACGCCGCCTCGATCACCGCCGCCGACGTGGAGGCCCCCAGCGGCACCTCGATGCCCGCAACCAGCTCCACCCGCTGCACCGCGACCGATTTCTTCGGCGCCCACGCCACCGCGCCGTCGCTCATCAGCACGCCATAGTAATCCCCGTACTGGCATGAGACGCAGAGGCTGGCGCCTCGCGCGATCGTGCACACGCGGTCCTTGCGCCGCGGATCGGCGACGGCGGCGAAGCTCTCGAGCGCCATTCCCAGGTAGCCGACCACCGGGCCATTGCGCGCCTGCGCCGCGGGCTTGATGGTGAGCTCGGCCGCAGCGACGTCCTGCGCTTGCTTCTCCTCGGCCGCAAACTCCTGCTGCGCCTTGGCGTTACTGGCGTCGGCGCCGGTCGGTATGTTCAGGGATTGCCCGGGGACAAGCGACGCGCCAGCGGCGAGGTTGTTGAATGTGGCGATGGCTGACGCGTCGGCGCCGAACTTCTGCGCGACGCCGGTCAGCGTGTCGCCGGGCTGAACGGAGTAAACCTCGTACCCGGTCGCGCCGAGCGCGGCGCGCGCGGCGAGGGATAGAAGCAGAGCGCAAACGAGGATCGCCGGAATGGATGTCTTGCGGCTGCTCATGGTTGCGGGCGGCCAGCGCACCATAGGTGCTTGTTCGACGCGCGCAGGCGAGACGCCTGCGCTACCGGGCACGGACAATGCGGCTGGGACAGCTCGTTACATTATTCCACATCCCGTCCGCCCGTGCAACACAGGGGCGGCATCGGGTGTGATCGCGAGAAGCTGGGATCCGGTGAACTGACTCCTCCCCCTTTCAGGGGGAGGACGAAGGTGGGGGTGAAACGCTGTGCCCGCACCCTCACCCCACCTCTCCCTCGGAGCTTACCATTACCCACATCGTGCTCGCGGAACAGATCGAGAGGAGGTTCGCGGCAAGCGACGGGCTGGTCTCACCTTGCGCCAACGGGAATGTGGCGGCCGATTTGGAGTGCGGCGGCTCGCCGCCGCTTTCAAAGCGGGAGCGCAGCTCCCGCACTCCATAAGGCACGTTCCGCCGCCAGGCGACGTGTGGGTAATGCTAAGCCCTCGGAGAGGGAGAGGGGTTCGGCAGCAGTCTTGCCACCCCAACGAAAAGCGGTCATACCCGCAGCATCCAGCCTCCTCTCCCTTGATGGCTCAGCCGTCCCGGCAGGTAGGGAAGACCTGTCCCCGATGGCAAGCGGATCGATCCTGGCGCTGCCGTCTCAGCGCTTGGTCCACTGGAAGCCGCGGCGGGCGCGCTTGCGGCCGTACTTCTTGCGCTCCTTGATGCGCGAATCGCGGGTCAGCATGCCATTCCTGCGCAGCACCGAGCGCAGATTCTCGTCAAACGCGACCAGCGCCCGTGCGATGCCGTGACGCAGCGCTCCCGCCTGGCCGGAGACGCCGCCACCGACCGCCTGCGCCTTGACGTTGAAGCGCCCCAGCGTGTCGGTCGCCTCCAGCGGCTCGCGCACCAAGACCTCCAGCGTCTTGCGACCGACGTAATCGGCGATCGGCGTGGCATTGACGGTTATCTGCCCCGAGCCGGGGCTCACCAGCCACACCTTGGCGATTGCGTTCTTGCGCCGCCCCGTGCCATAGTATCGGTCAGCCATTTTTCTCTCCCTGGTGCGCCTTCGCATGGCGCTGCGCCGGATTCGCCGCCGGCGTCTGCGCCGCAAGCCGGTGCGGCTGCGGCCGCTGCGCCTGCTGGCGGTGATCGGGGCCGCGATAGACCCGCAGCTTGCGCAGCATATCGCGGCCCAGGCGATTGTGCGGCAGCATCCCGCGCACCGCCTGCCGCAGCACCTCCTGCGGTCGCTTCGCCAAAAGGTCCCCGTAACGATCCGTCCTCAACCCGCCGGGATAGCCGGAATGGCGATAGACGAGCTTGGTGCGCGCCTTGTCAGCGGTCAGCACCAGCTTGGCGGCATTGATCACCACGACATGATCGCCGGTGTCCACGTGCGGGGCGTAGATGGGCTTGTGCTTGCCGCGCAGAATCGCCGCCACCTCGGCGGCGACGCGGCCCACCGGAATCCCGGCGGCGTCCACCAACAGCCACTTGCGCTGGACGTCCTGCTTGCGCGGGCTGTACGTCTTGTCGGGCATTGTCATCACCTTTCGCAACCACGGGCAACCACAAGGGTTGCCGCTGCGCGACCGCCGGGCTGCCACAAGGGCTTGCCCCCACACGACCCCCCGGGCCGCCGGTTGCGCTATCAGCTGCGGCGGCGCGGTGCGCCGCTCCGGAACGCGGCGAAGCCGCGTCAGTAGTTCACCCGCACCAGGCACAGCCCATGCGGAGGCGCGGGCGGGCCGATGCGGCCGCGGTCGCGGGACTCCAGGATGCGCTCGATCTCGGCCGGCTCCATCTCGCCGCGCCCGACCGCGAGCAGGGCGGCCACCATGATGCGCGCCATCTGGTAGAGGAAGCTGTTCGCCTCCAGCACCACGACGACGATATCGCCTAACCGACCGATGTGCAGGGTCGTCAGATTGCGCACGCTCGAGGCGGTGGGGCTGCCCGCCGCCTGGAACGCCGCAAAATCGCGCGCCCCGACCAGGGGGCGCGCCCCTGCGCGCATCGCATCGAGGTCAATCCGTCCACCCACCTGGCACGCGAAGCGCCCCACCAGCGCGGACGGCTCTTCGCGGTTCAGGATAGTGTACTGATAGCGCCGGCTCCTAGCCATGCGGCGCGCGTTGAAGGTGTCAGCGACCTGGCACGCGCGCCTGACCGCGATCTGGCGCGGCAGCAAGCGGTTGACCGCGGCCGGCATGCGCTCCGGCGGCAGCGCTCGCGCGGTATGGAAATTGACCACCTGCCCCAGCGCGTGCACGCCGGCATCGGTGCGGCCGGCGGCTGTAATCTTCACTGGTTCGCGCAGCAGCCGCCCCAGGGCCGCCTCGAGCTCGGCCTGTATCGTGGGCCGCGATGCCTGCCGCTGAAAGCCGCTGTAACCCGTGCCGTCATATTCGATGACGAGCTTTATATTCGGCACCGGCTTGGACCCGGATTATGCATAAGGCGACGGAAATGTCACTCCGAGCCTGGCTCGCGCTTGCGCGAGCTCCGGAATGCGGCGCCTGAGTGCGGCTGCGCCGCACTTCCGCAGCGCGCGTACCGCGCGCCCAGCGCCGCATCAAGCGAGGCTTGCCCGCCTCAGGTGGGAATCTTGGCATGGAATGTGCAAGCCCCCGCCAAGATCCTTCGCTTCGCTCAGGATGACACCACTCGCTGGGTGAGCTCTAGTGGCCCTGTGATAAGCTCGCGCGCTGCCGGGCGCGACCTTCATAAGGTCGCGGTCCGCGCGCTCATGGAGCGCGCGCCCGTGGGTGCGCACTTCTTCACGGCGGTGCCTTCTTCGACTTTATCACAGGGCCGCTAGGCTATAGTTCGGCCATTTTGCCCGCAAGGGCCTGATTTGGCCAGATTTGCCGAAATTGGGTACAACATCTTGTGTCTTATTCGGGACTGCCCCACAGGATTTAGTGCCCTTTGAAAAATGG
>Ga0315280_10004311_pt1 | contig 21109 bp, 16 predicted proteins | sample YL17G06_40_MG_FD_203697 | JGI IMG/M metagenome (GOLD analysis project Ga0315280, IMG submission 203697) | Sediment microbial communities from Yellowstone Lake, YNP, Wyoming, USA - YL17G06_40 | ecosystem: Environmental > Aquatic > Freshwater > Lake > Sediment | place: USA: Wyoming | collected...
CCATGAAAGCCCTCATTCTCTGTGCAGGTTTAGGCACAAGGCTCAGACCCCTTACCGAGCAACTGCCAAAATCCTTATTTCCCATCCTCGGCACGCCGCTGCTTGAGCTCATCATCTCCCATCTGCGGGACGGAGGGGTTGAAAAAATAGCTGTCAATACCCACCATTTCCCTCAAGCAATTAAGACTTTCCTTGCATATCAGTCTCACTTTAGTTCTCAGATTTCCATCTCTCATGAACAGGAGATACTCGGTACCGGAGGTGCAATCGGACAACTAAAATATTTCTTTCAAGATGAAGATTGCTTCATCCTCTACAACGGGGATATTCTTACCAACCTCGAACTGAAACCTGTTCTTAAGAAGCATCTGCAGGAAAAGCCTCTCATCACCATGATTCTCCATCATTATCCTCCCGCCAACAACGTGATTATCAATCAGGAAAGAGATATCATCGACCTTCGCGGAGTCCTCGGAGTCTCACCTGAAAGCCCAAATCAATGTCTGGCGTACACCGGCATCTCCATTGTGAGCAGGGAACTCGTAGATTACTGCCCGGACAAGAGTTTTGCCGATCTGATTGAGATACTCCTGAACATCATCCGACATAAGAAAGGAAAGGTCAGAGGTTTCGTTGTCAACAATCACTACTGGCGTGATATCGGGACCATCGAAGATTACTGTAAAGTCCACAGGGATATCCTCCTTGACAAAAAACCAGCGTTCAGGAGCTTCCCATCACTTTCCTGCACTATCTGCAAGGGAGAAGGAACAATCATCGAAGAAGGGGTAGCCCTGCAGGGCTTCTGTTCCATTGGCAGCAACTGTCTGATCAAAAAGGGGGCAAACCTTACGAACTGCATTATCTGGGATAATACTGTTATCGAAGGAAGTGAGCACTTAAAGGATTGTATTAAATCAAGGGAGATCATCTGTCATGTCAACCTCTGAGCAGGCAGACAGGATAAAGGAGTTGTTCTGCAAATTTTCCCGGAGAACATTCCCCGATCCTTCAGAAATAACCATCGAACCCATCAAGGGGAGTGGATCAGACCGGTCTTTTTACCGGGTCCTCCATGGAAATGAAACCTTTATCCTCATGACCGGGATGTGTGAAAAATCTGACCTGCAGTCATACCTCGAGATTGACAGATTCCTCTTTGCAAAGGGGATTGGTGTCCCCAAGGTAATTGCTTATGACCTAAAAACGGAGTCTGCCATCCTGGAAGACCTGGGCAGAGACACCCTCTACACCCTCCTGGTACAGGAAAAGAATAGAGAAAAGATAACGTCTCTCTACTTCAAAACCCTTGAGGCATTAGCGGAGATGCAGATCAAAGGAAAAGAAGGGATAGAACAATGTTCAGTATTAAGAGATAGGATCTTTGACTACAAGTGTCTGCGGGGGGAAACCGAGTACTTCAAAATATCATTTTTAAAAAGGTATTGTGGCCTTGAACTCACACAGGAAGCGCAACTGAACAAAGAGTTCGAGAAACTCGCCAGGTTACTCGCCTCAGAACCGCTCTTTTTCATGCACCGTGACTTCCAATCTCAGAACATCCACTTCAAGGAAGGGAAAATCCGAATTGTGGACTTTCAGACCGCACACCAGGGCATGCTCTACTACGATGCTGCTTCTCTCTTAAGGGATGCCTACATCGATCTCGATGAGGATTTCCAGATGAAACTGCTACAGTACTATTTAGGCTGCCTTAAAGGTACATGGAGAATGAATCTGAACGAGGACGAATTTTTAGAAAAATTCTATCTGGCAGGTTTACAGAGGAACATGCAGGCGCTTGGAGCATTCGGTTTTTTGACCCTTGAGAAAGGTAAAAAGGAATTTACTTCCCACATCCCTACAGCCCTTACTCACCTGAAGAATGCCCTGGAGAAATTCCCACAGTTTAAAAAACTGAGGGCAACGCTCTTGAGAATACCCTCTCATCTCACCCGTTCCAGGTAATTTCCGTCAGCGGTATCAATCTTAATCATATCTCCTGCGTTGACAAACTGAGGAACCTGGATGGTAATGCCCGTCTCCACCACTGCCAATTTGAAGGAGGCGGTAGCTGTCGCCCCCTTAAGCGAAGGTTCAGCCTCAACCACCTTCAGGTTAACAGTTTTGGGGAGTTCAATTCCGACCGGCTCTTCCTGATTATATTCAACCTGGACCCTGGTATTGTGCACGAGGTAGCCTACCAGGTCACCAACAAGCTCTTCGGGCAGGGCAACCTGTTCATAGGTCTCGGTATTCATGAAGTAGTAGTGATCACCTTCCTTGTAGATGTACTCCATCTCTGCTGTATTCAAATCAGCTTTTTCCACCAGGTCTTCAGAGCGGAAGCGCTGCTCTGTACCGGTTCCGGTCTTGACACTCTTGAGCTTGGTCTGGACCATTCCGCGCCAGTTACCCGGCGTTATGTGTAACACATTCGTCACCCGGTACAGGTCATTTTTATAGTTGATTACCATCCCCACTCTTAACTGTGTAGCCTTAATCTGCATGTAACTAAAGTAACTCCTTTCAAGAAAGGATTATTTTAATAACACGGGCATGAAAAATATTCAAGGCAGGTTCGCAAAACCTGTTTTGCAATTTATGAATGTTTCTTCCAAGGCCCGGAGGGAGGCCAGATGAAATTAAACTTTTCTCTTCTTGCCACTGCGGAAACAGGTGGCATGATAAATTCCCGCAACAGCCCAGTAATGTCTGAAAATGTTTCTCCATTTGCAACAAGACGGTTTTTACGTGTGAACGCATCCCACTGCCTTATTTTGAAACCATCTTTAGAGAACGCATCTGTGAGTGCAAGAGGAATTTCCACTGGCAAAGTGGTGTTGCGCCGTTTAAAAGTAGCCTGGATTGCCCTGCTTAGTATGATGCCATCAAAATCAAACTGCCGCGCCATGACCCAGAGGTCATAGAAATCCTTCATCCGGCTATTGGCAATGCCCAGTACAACCATTACATGAAATTTTTCCGAAACGACGGTATATCTTGGATAAGCCATGAGTTTAGGTGCTGGAAACTCCAGCAATGTCGGGTAGGTAATTTTTTCGGGGGCAGGAATGACTACGTCACCGAAACCAACATCAACCTGGAGTGAGATACGTGCACCTGCAAGGTTTGCCTTGAGCTGAATTCTTACCCCCTGATACTCATTCTCATCCCGGATTTCAGCGCCCCTGACACTTTCAGGTAAAAAGATTATTCCGTCTTCTTCGACTTCAAGGCTACAAAGGGACCGAAAAATCTGTTCCAAAGAGACAACGTTCCCCGAGTCGTACCCCAAGTCTAAATCTCTGGTTGGGCGGTACGGCACATCATACCAGAGTGAAAAAAGCATGGCACCCTTCAGTAAAAACTTTTTTTGCCACTCCGACTGTCCAATCCGGTACAACAGTCGTTCCAGTGCGTACCGGGTCAGTATTAAATCAAATACTTCTCCCTTTTCTCGAGCCAGGTTGAACAACTGCTGTCGTACCGAAGTAGCTAAGTTGCGTGGCCTCTGACTCACGTGAGGGACTCCAGATATGGCCGCATGACATTTGCGACACGGCAGATTTTTGCGTAATGCCAGAGCTGATCCATGGTACACCGCCGCTCGCGCCAGGATTCCTTCAGGGCTTCCAGCGCCACATCCAGACCGATCTTGTTCCGGTATTTAAAGCAATCTGCCACCGTTTTTGCAGGATTATAGACACGCACCTTTACTCCTTCGATTATATGCTCCTCAATGCCGGCATGTAATGCATCTCCCGAGAAACGCACGACACGGATTGGCAATCCGCTCTCTCTGGGATGGCGTGCCTTACCATCAATAGCAATCCAGACTTCAGAAGGAGCCTGAGTTGTCAAGCTATGAAAGCGGAGCGCAGAGAATAAACATATAACACCAGCGGGTATCTTTTTGCATGCTTCAGCAAAATTGTAATGCTCACTCATGTCTGCATGCAACGGAGTGTAAAGCCCGCGACCAACCCGGTTCACCAGCCCCTTGCGGAAAAGACGAATCAAATACTCCCTGGGGATACCGTGAGTATCCAGATCTCGTGGACGCAGAATCCTTACTTTTCGAACGAGGTCATACGCTTGTTTAATCCTGGAAGTTTGCATCATGCCCCTTTATTGTTACGATATGTAGGTAATTATTAATATCTACCGACAATTTGTAACACAACATATCATTGAATGTCAAGCAAAAATTCCTTGAGAACTTACGGGAGACTCTTTTTTCTCTTTGACACTTCATGCCTCGCTGTGTAAATATTCCTTTCCAGAAAAATTATGACCTGCGCACTGAAACACAAGACAACAAAGACTACCCTGCCGGAGAAGTATTATCCGCTCGGCGCTACCCTATATCCGGACGGTGTGAATTTTGCCATCTACTCTCAATATGCTGCAGAGGTATTCCTCCTCCTCTTTGACAGGCCTGACGGCGAACCTACTGACATCATTCAGCTTGAGCATCCGACAAAATTCATCTGGTACACCTTTGTCAAGGAACTGAAGGCAGGGCAGCTCTACGGGTATAAAATCAAAGGCGAGTATAATCCTGCCCAGGGGTTGCGGTTCAACGAGCACAAGTTCCTCATTGACCCCTATGCGAAGGCGCTTACCAACAAGGCAACGAACACTGACAATCTCCTCCTTGCCTTCGATCCTCATTCCCCTGTCAAGGATCTATCTCCGGACACCCGTGATAACACGCATATCGTCCCCAAATCCATTGTGATGAATAACGCCTTTGACTGGCAGTGGGATATCAGCCCTGATATCCCTTTTGAAAAACTGGTCATCTATGAGGTACACCTGAAGGGGTTCACCGCCCATCCATCCTCAAGCGTGAAATACCCCGGAACCTACTTGGGATTCATCGAAAAGATTCCCTACCTGAAAGAACTTGGCATCAATGCCGTTGAATTCCTGCCCCTCCAGGAGTGCTACGTCGAGGACCTTCTTGTCGAAAAAGGGCTGACGAACTTCTGGGGCTATAACACCATTGGTTTTTTTGCCCCTGAGTCATCATACAGCACGCAGAGTTACCCTGGCTGCCAGGTGCATGAGTTCAAGACCCTGGTAAGGGAACTCCACCGCGCAGGCATTGAGGTCATCATGGATGTAGTTTACAACCACTCAGGCGAGGGAAATGAACTGGGACCTACCCTGTGCTTTAAAGGGATTGACAATCCCACCTACTACTGTCTGGGTGGTTCCCAGCCGGAGCCCTATCGCTACTACTGTAACTACACGGGATGCGGTAACAGCCTTAACTTTTCCAATCCTGCCGTTATCCGGCTGGTTATGGATTCTCTCCGCTACTGGGTTGAAGTAATGCACATAGATGGTTTCAGGTTCGACCTTGCAGCAGTGCTGGGGCGCAAGGAAGGATTCTTCCAGAAATCAGCCTCCTTTTTCGATGCCATATCCCAGGATCCGGTGCTCAACCGGGTAAAACTCATTGCCGAGCCGTGGGACATGAGTACTTACCAGGTGGGGAATTTCCCCATTGACTGGTGTGAATGGAACGGGAAATTCAGGGACACCCTGAGAAAATTTTGGAAGGGTGATCCAGGACAGATAAGAGACCTCGGGTACCGTTTAACCGGCTCTGCAGATTTGTACGGAGAAGACGGGAGGTCTCCCTACAACAGCATCAACTTCATCACCTGCCACGACGGATTTACCCTCAACGATCTCGTCTCATACAATGTGAAGCACAATGAGGCGAACCGTGAAAACAACAACGACGGCACCAATGAAAATAATTCCTGGAACTGCGGCGTTGAGGGAGAAACAGAAGATATCGCAGTCATCACCCTGAGAAAGCAGCTTGTAAAAAATTATGTATGTTATCTCCTCTTTTCTTCAGGCATACCGATGATTTTGGGCGGTGATGAATTCATGCGAACTCAGAGGGGCAATAACAATGCCTACTGCCAGGACAATGAAATAAGCTGGTTCAACTGGGATTACGTGAAGAAGAACGGGGACATGCTGGAATTCTTCAAGAAGGCCATTGCCTTCACCAAACACTATGGAGTCCTCCAGCGGAGAAAATTCTTCCAGGGTCTCGATCTCGATGACGATTCCTTCGCAGACATCACCTGGTATGGCACAGACTTTACAAAACCGGCCTGGGACAACCCTGAACTCCGCACCCTCTGCTATCAGATTGGCGGGGGGGAAGAAAAATCCGATAACGGTGATTACCATGTCTTCTTTATTCTCAATGCAGATTCCAGCCCGCATAAGATTAAGATTCCTCCCTCCAAAGATGGCAAGAGATGGTTCCGGGCCATTGACACCAGCCTCAGGAGCGGCGAAGATTTTTTCCCTCCAGGTAAAGAAGCACCTTTCACCCCTTCTGATTATTACCCCGCCAATCCGATGAGTACGGTGGTGCTGGTAGGAAAATGAACTATTTCCCAGGCTGCTGAAAAACGCCCATCTGTCCGCCATGGCGGATTCCCCTCGTCCTTCGTTGCCTGCGCGCTGAAGCGCTTCGTCCCGCAAGCGTCGTTGCAGCGTACAAAAGACCGAAGGCCGCTCCTGCGGTAATTCTTCCGGGCGAGGCTACCTCGCCCCTCACTCCTCAGGATTTCGGGCGCCTGTCCGCCACAGGCGGAGACATTTTTGATCAGCCTTTAAAAAGTTGCTCTTCAGCAAACTTTTCCATCCCCCGGTTAAGAATTATCTTGCAAACGGTGGAATTCTAAAGTAATAGTGCTCTTGAAAAAGTTTCTACTCATTCCGAGAGAGAGTTAGACGTGGAATTGCCCACCGAACTTACCAATCCCTTTTTACCTGAAGAGTTAAAGGTCCCGGGAGACGGCCTCATCTTCATTGATTCTGCCGGCTATGTTCAACTGGTAAACAGCACGGCTGAAGATATTTTCGGTGTCCAGGAGGCAGAAGCAAAGAATGTAAAACTGGGGAAAGTAATCACCAACCGGAGCCTCCTTGAATTGTCCAGAAAGACCACTGAGGGGAAAAACCTCCAGACCAACATCGAGATTGGCATCAGTAAGCCTTCCAAGAAGACCCTCAGCGTAAGCATTACCCCCCTCTTTGACAAGAAAAAAAATTATGTCGGGCAGATCCTCCTCTTCCGGGATATTACCGAAAAGAGCAGGTTTGAAAGACAGCTTTCCTCCCAGAACCAGCTCTCCACCATCGGGATCCTTGCGAGTTGGGTTGCCCATGAGGTACGAAACCCACTCACGGCCATCAACGTTCACCTCGAACTCCTCAAGGAAGAAGTGCTCAATCCTTCTGAGGGATCGAAAGAAGAAATCGCCACGATCATCCAGACCATCCAGAGTGAAGTGGAGAGGCTTGACAATAACGTGAGAGGATTCCTCGACTTCAGCAAGCTCCCGCCCCTCAAGAGAGAACCAACTGACCTTAACCAGTTCATCAAGTCTATCGAATGGTTCATCAACTCAGAAGCCCAGCAGGCAGATGTCAAAGTGGTGACCCAACTCGGGGAAGACCTCCCCAGGATCCCGATCGATACCAATCAGCTTACCCTTGCCATCATCAACCTGGTCAAGAACAGTATTCAGGCAATGCCGTCCGGAGGTAACCTCACCATCACCACCTCTAACAATGCTGAGTCAATTAGCCTGACCATCAACGATGAAGGTGAAGGCATTGCACCTGAGAACATGGATAAGATATTTGACTTTCTCTTCAGCACCAAACCGCACGGCTCAGGACTTGGTCTCCCCATCTGCAGAAGGATTATCAAGGAACATGGGGCTGAAATTTCCTTTGAGAGCACCATCGGAAAAGGATCAACCTTCACCATCTCTTTTCCCAAGGGTAACGGCCAATGAAGAGAACCATCCTCATCGCCGAAGATGATCCGCACATCCTGGAAGGTCTGAAAAAATTTCTCCTGAAAAGGGATTATGAAGTGTTGACTGCTCCGGATGGAGCCCGGGCCCTGAAGACAGCTCAAAAAGAAGACGTCCACCTCATCATTGCCGATCTCCTCATGCCCAAGCTGGACGGGATCCAGCTTCTCAAAAAGGTCAAGGAAATAAAATCCCACATCCAGGTCATTCTCATGACTGCCCACGGAACTATTGAAAAGGCGGTTGAGGCAACGAAGGGGGGTGCCTATGATTTCCTCATCAAACCCCTCGATCTCAAGAGGATGGAACTGATCATTGAAAAGGCTCTGGAGAAAGGATTACTGCTCGAAGAGAACATCGAATTGCAGAATAAACTCAAGGACAAGTTTGGTTTTAAGAATATCATTGGCCGGAGCAGTGTGATGAAGAGGGTCTTCGAGATTATCAGACAGGTTTCTCCCCGGCGGAGCAACATTCTCATTTATGGAGAAAGCGGGACGGGGAAGGAACTGGTTGCTAACGCCATCCACTATTCAAGCCCCCGGGCTTCCCTGCCCTTCATTAAAGTCAATTGTTCTGCCCTGGGAGAAGGGGTGCTGGAGAGCGAACTCTTCGGACATGAAAAAGGGGCCTTCACCGGCGCATTGAGCAAACACCTGGGCAGGTTTGAACTGGCAAACGGAGGAACCATTTTCTTAGACGAGGTTGGAACGATCTCTGCCAATCTTCAGACCAAGCTGCTCAGGGCAATCCAGGAAAGGGAATTTGAAAGGGTCGGCGGAGAAAAGACCATCAAGGTGGATGTCAGGCTCATTGCCGCCACGAACATAGACCTGAAGAAAGCAGTGCAGGACGGGAGGTTCAGAGAGGACCTCTACTACCGGCTGAATGTGGTAACCATAACTCTTCCGCCTCTCCGGGAGAAGAAAGAGGACATCCCTTTTCTCATTGACCACTTTATCAGAAAGTACAATAAAGAGAACCAGACCAGGATTAAAGGGATTTCGTCCAGGGCACTCACCTACCTTCTCCGCTATCCCTGGCCCGGAAATATCCGGGAGCTTGAGAACTGTATCGAATCTGCCATGGCCTTTGCGTCAGGGGATTTCATTTCTCCTGAACACCTCCCGGATTACATTAAGACCCCCACTTTCCAGGAAAGCCACATCTTCCTTAAAATCGGCACCCCACTGAAAGAGGTGGAGAAGGAGGTTATTCTGAAGACCCTGCACGCCATGGGGAACAGCCGCACCAGGGCAGCCAAGTCTCTTGAGATAGGCGTAAGAACCATTCACCGAAAACTTCATGAATACGGTTTCTGATTGAGCACAAATAATGAGGAGATAAAGATGAAAGACAGAAAAAAAACAAGCCGAAGAAAAGCAGCGCTGAGAAAGAAAAGAGAAAAATCAGTTCTCCGGACAACAAAAGGAGAAAGAAAGCGCTCGGTGTAATTAATAATTAATAAGTAATAAGTGCAATCCTGACTATTTCCTGTGACGGTTTTTCTGTTCCTCTGCCAAAATGGCAGTATTTCAAGATACGGAGCACCGTTGTGTGCAATTACGGCAAGAACATGATGAACTTTGATAGAAGAACCTCGTTAGCTGTTGTTTAACGCCTCCGCCTGCCGGTGAGAATAAATACTATTTCCTGCCATTCTTTTTGCTTGGGAAGGCTATATTCCTGCACTTCCATAATTAGCAATCTCAAGGGGAAGCTTTTTCTTTTTTTACATTGGCATCAAGTTTGCTTCTTTTATTATTTAACATAAATTTTATTCTGGATGATTTGTATGCCCTTGAGTGGAGCGAAGAAGATTCTCTTAACCGAAGAGGATACTGTAGTACGAGATGGCCTGGCGAAACTTTTAAAGAAAGACGGGTATCAGATTACCAAGGCGTCATCGAGCAGCGAGTTGATCAAGCAGATCAATGCAGGAAGTTTTGACTTGATTTTAGTTGATGTGCACCTCGGACAGCCAGAAGGTATCGAAGTGCTGAAGGTATTAAAGGATACAAAGCCTGGCATACCTATCCTCGCCATGGTCTCTCACACCTCTGGCGGTATCGTTGAAAAAGCCCTCAAAGAAGGCGTCATTGATTACCTGATCAAGCCGTTCAATATCACCACCATCAAGAAGAAGATAGCCAAGATTTTAAAAGACAACCAACCAAAGCAGGGGGAGATGAGCGCATGAATGATTCAGTGAAAAAAGACGAGCCTCCGGGGAGGAGGAAGCACAAAAGCCCGCATCGGGACAAGAACTGGGATGACTGGATATGGCAATGTAACCACCGCATAACCACCTTAGCAGAACTCGAACAGGTCATCCAGCTTTCTCCCGAAGAGAGACGAGGCATTGAAAACCCCTACCGTAAATTTTCCATGGCAATCACTCCCTACTTTGCCAGCATCCTTGATCCCGAAAATCCCAATTGTCCGCTCCGCAGACAGGTAATCCCCAGGGTTGAAGAATCCCACCTTTCAGAATCAGATATGCAGGATCCCTGCGGAGAGGATAAAGACTCTCCTGTGCATGGTCTGGTCCATCGCTATCCAGACCGGGTCCTGCTTCTGGTTACCAACCGTTGCGCCACCTACTGCAGGTACTGCACCCGGAGAAGGATCGTAGGAAATAACGAAAGCTCCATCACTGATGATAACCTCCAGAAAGTCTATGCCTACATCCGGGGCAACAGAAAGATCCGTGATGTTTTGATCTCCGGAGGCGACCCTCTCACCCTCCATGAAAGAAAACTGGAGGGAATTCTCCAGAACCTGAAGAAGATACCCCACGTTGAGTTACTGCGCATCGGTACACGCGTGCCCGTTACTTTACCTCAGAGGATAAACGGTCATCTGCTGCAGATGTTGAAGAAATACCATCCCTTGATGATGAGCATTCACTTTACCCACCCGCGGGAGATAACTCCTGAAGTAAAGAGGGCATGTGAGGCACTGGCTGATGCCGGTATTCCTCTCGGCAGTCAAACCGTTCTCCTCAGGGGGATCAACGACTCAGCAGTAACGATCAGAAAGTTAATGCACGAACTGCTGAAGATCAGGGTGAGACCCTACTACCTTTACCAGTGTGACCTTGCCCAGGGCACCGAGCATCTTCGCACCCCGGTTTCTACCGGAATCCATATCATCGAAAAGCTCCGAGGACATACCACCGGGTACGCAGTCCCTACCTTTGTCATCGATGCTCCCGGAGGAGGAGGAAAGATCCCGCTGTCCCCGAACTACCTCCTCTCCCAATCCCCGGGGGAAATCTGTCTGAGGAACTACGAGAAAAAGACGTTCAAGTATAGTGAACCTCTTGAACCTTACAAGAGAAGCGTGGAGGTAATTGCAAAACAATGCGCGTCGGCTTGACCTATAACCTGAAGAAGGAAATGCCCCAGGGAGAAAAATCAGAACATCTCCCTCCTGATCTCTATGCCGAATGGGATGACTTGGAAACCATAGAGGCCATTCAGAATGCCCTTGCTCAAGCTCATGAAATTATTCCTATCGAGGCAAACGAGCATGCCTTTAAAACACTGCAGGAGGAAAAACCCGATATTGTCTTTAACATCGCTGAAGGCATGAAGGGAGTTTCGCGGGAAGCTCACATTCCTGCCATGTTAGAATTCCTCCATATCCCCTATACTGGTTCAGACCCCCTCACCCTTTCGCTGTGCCTGGATAAGGTGCGATGCAAAGAGATTCTTGCGTACCATCACATCCCCACACCACGGTTCAAGGTCTTAACGAGCGCAAACGGCAACGGGAGCGCTAAATACTTACGATACCCCCTCCTGGTCAAACCATGCCACGAAGGTTCAAGCAAGGGGATTTACAATAACGCTCTCGTCTATGATGCCAAAGAACTCTCCGGCAAGGTAAAAACCATCTTCAAAGATTACCGTCAGCCAGCGCTGGCAGAAGAGTTCCTTGAAGGCAGGGAGTTCACCGTTGCTCTCCTGGGCAACGGTAAGGAGGTCAGAGTCCTGCCGGTCATCGAGCTTGATTTTGACCAACTGCCCCCGAATGCGAACCGTATCTACTCTTATGAGGCAAAATGGATCTGGGATACCGTGGAAAGTCCTCTCAAGATATTCACCTGTCCGGCAGAGATAGATGAAGAGGCGGAAACCCTGGTTAAAAGCACGGCCGTCAAAGCTTACCGTATCATGCGCTGTCGTGACTGGTGCCGGATTGATATCCGGCTTGACTCCTTTGGAATCCCTCATATACTCGAACTCAACCCCCTCCCCGGGATACTCCCCCGTCCTGAAAACAATTCCTGTTTTCCGAAAGCGGCACGGGCAGCGGGAATGGATTATAATCAGTTGATTCTTGAAGTATTGCACATCGCATGGAAGCGGTACGGAATACTGTATGAGTAAATGCGATGTGGCAATCATCTACGATAATTCTCACCCGTTATGCTTCCGGAATCGGCACGACCTGATTGCCGTACAGAGCGTTATTAAATCAGTCATTGCCGTTCAGGCTGCCCTCACCAAATGCCATTATCAGACCACTGTCATCGGGGTTAAAACCGACCTTATAGAATTTATTCAGGCACTCAGGCGCTTGAACCCCAAGTGTATTTTTAATCTCTGCGAGAGTCTCTTTGGCAGGAGTATCTGGGAAAGCAACATCCCTATCCTGCTCGACCTCCTCAATATCCCCTATACGGGCTCTGACGGCCGCACGCTTGCTCTCTCTCTGAACAAGGCCCAGTCAAAAGAACTCCTCCGCTCTCATGGCCTTCCCGTACCAAACTTTACTGTTTACCAGGATAAAGTTGACGGCCTGTCATCGAATGTACGATTCCCACTCGTTGTAAAACCTCTGCAGGAAGACGGGAGTATCGGGATAACCTTTGACTCTGTGGTCAACAATTCCAGCCAGCTGAGAAGGCAGGTATCCAGGCTCCTTGATCAGGGTTTTCAACCGCTTATCGCTGAGGAATACATTGAGGGCAGAGAGTTAAATGTCGGGATTCTGGGGAACGAAAATCCTCAGATCCTGCCGATTTCCGAAATTGACTTCAGCAGCCTTCCATCCGGCTACCCCAAAATAGTATCATATAACAGCAAGTGGAAGGTAAACAACCCTGAATACAAAGGTACCAAGCCCACCATACCTGCTAAACTGGATAAAAAGATTAAGGAGAAAGTAGAAGTGACAGCAATGAAGGCGTATACCTTACTCCACTGTCAGGGCTATGCCCGAATTGACCTGAGACTTTCTCCTGATAACGTTCCTTATATCATTGAGGTCAATCCTAATCCTGACATATCTCCTGGAGCTGGGTTCGTGAGGTCAGCAAAGAAAGCAGGCTTGAGCTACGAAGATCTGATCATCTCCATTGTTGAAAACGCAACTGCGAGGATAAAGAGAAGCAGTAAAAGGAACCAGATAAAAACTTATCCGCTCCTCTGTTCAACGATATGAGAAGGCTGTTTCTTGTCTTCACATTTTAAATGTGATATATGTCAAAATAATTTTCTTCTCAAAGATAATTGGTTGTGATAGATATAGATTTGGTTGCAAAAGGAGTTTTACCAAATAATATATAAAACCATAAAAAAGAGAGGGGGTGTAAGGCTGGCTACGAAAAAAAGTGTTGTTTCACATTACCAATGATACATTGGTAAGCCTTCTCTGTAACAAGTGAGGGCAAAACCTCTGGGGAGGATTACCTCAGAGGGGGTATTGTTTTCGGTTTCACAGAAAAGTTTAAATCAATTCAAAGGAGAGGTAAAATGAAAAAGACTGTTCTTTTATTGGCTGTATTGATGATTATGAGTGCGACTACTTTCGTCGCATGCCAGAAGAAAGAGGAAGCTCCTCCGCCGCCCGCACCCGGCACTGAACAAACTGCTCCTGCACCTGCTGCACCGGCAGAGCAACCACCGGCTGCGCCCGAGCAGCAGAAACCTGCTGCTCCATAACCTGATTTAGCCAGTTTAATACTACACCTGGAAAAGGGGAGAGACTGGAACAGTCTCTCCCCTCCTTTTTATATAAAAACTCCAGTATGCTAAAATTTTTAAAACGGTTTATCATCGGGAGGGCGAAAAATCCGCTTGATCCCAGGATATTCCGCAATCTCTCGCTCATCGCCTTTTTCGCCTGGGTAGGATTGGGTTCTGACGGATTAAGTTCATCCTGTTATGGCCCTGAAGAAGCTTTTCTGGCATTAGGTAATTACCACTATCTGGCACTCTATCTCGCTTTGGCTACTACCATCACTGTATTAATCATATCAACCAGCTATTCCCAGATTATTGAACTCTTTCCTTCAGGTGGTGGTGGGTATCTGGTGGCAACCAGACTCTTGAGCCCAACTGCGGGTGTTGTCTCTGGGTGTGCCCTCTTAGTTGATTATAATCTGACAATCGCTGTCTCCGTAGCGAGCGGGGCAGACGCGATCTTCAGTTTTCTTCCTCTTGTCTATCAGAAATATAAACTGGTTAGTGAAGTTGTCATGATCGGCGTCTTAACGCTACTTAATCTTAAAGGGGTCAAAGAATCTGTTAAAGTTCTTCTCCCCATCTTTCTCCTGTTTGTCATCACTCACATAATCGTGATCTCACAAGGGATATTCCTCCACTTAGAAAGGGTTCCCGACTTGCTTTCTCACACTGGTGAACAAACCATCGCTGGCGTAAGGGAACTTGGACCCTGGATGATGCTCTTCATCTTCTTGAGAGCATTCAGTATGGGAGCAGGCACCTATACTGGAATTGAGGCGGTCAGCAATGGACTCCCTGTACTGAGAGAGCCACACGTTCAAACGGGTAAAAAAACCTTGCTCTACCTCGCTATTTCTCTATCAATTACCGCTTCAGGTATCATTATTTGTTATCTCTTGAACGATGTCTCCTTCCAGGCAGGAAAAACCTTGAATGCCTCCCTTATTGAAAAGATTGCTTCTGGCTGGAAGATGGGAGAATTCCGTATTGGAATCTGGTTTATCCTTTTTACTCTCATTTCTGAAGGAGCAATCCTTTTTGTCGCTGCCCAGACTGGATTTGTTGATGGTCCGCGGGTTTTATCTAACATGGCTTTAGACGGTTGGATACCGAGACGTTTTGCATACTTAAGCGATCGTTTGGTTACCCAGAATGGTATTCTCCTCATGTGCTTTGCCTCATTAAGCATATTGCTCTATACCGGCGGAAGCGTAAAATTCCTTGTCATCATCTACAGCATCAATGTGTTTTTAACCTTTACCCTCTCGCAGCTGGGGATGTGCGTACACTGGCTGAAATCAAAACATGAAGCGCGGTGGGTAAGAAAGCTTTTTACCAATGGTATTGGGCTAATATTAACGTTAAGTATCCTGCTAACCACCATTTCAATCAAATTCAGAGAAGGAGGATGGTTAACCCTTGCAATTACCACCAGCCTCATCATCATCTGCTTCATCGTAAAGGGTCATTATAAAGGTGTAAAGGGAGCGCTCACAAGACTTGATCAGCTGGCAGCCGCTATAGAGAGTTCATCACAAACGCCTCCTCAAGGGATTCCCTCTAAGGATGCAAATACAGCCGTCGTACTCGTAAGCGGGTACAATGGGCTGGGACTCCATACCCTCCTCTCTATTCAGAAACTTTTACCATACCACTTTGAGAGGCATATCTTTCTTTCAATTGGAGAAATTGACTCAAGCAAGTTCAAGGGGCGAGATGAAGTTGAAAATCTCAGGACCACCACTGAAAGCGACTTAAAGAAATACGTTATAGCGGCTAACCGCCTGGGCCTCTACGCAGAATATCGTTTTTCTCTGGGGACCGATCCCATCGATGAATTAGAGAAAGTATGCCTTGAGATTGCAAAACAATATCCAAATACGATATTTTTTGCAGGAAAACTGGTTTTTAAAGAAGAAACTTTCTTAAACAGATTTTTACACAACCAGGCTGCCTATGTTTTGCAGCAGAGGCTCATCTTCCACGGCCTCCAGACGATGATCCTGCCGATTAGAGTGATGTGAGAAAAACAGGGATTGGGGGTTGGGGATTTGATGTAAGGGCGAACCGGCGGCTCGCCCCTACGAACCCCAAAATCCGTAACAAGCACCAATGTTCAAAATCTCAATGACCAAAACAGAAATTGTTTTGAATTTCGCTATTTGAATTTTGGATTTGTTTCGAGTTTCGATATTCGGATTTCGGATTTTTCAGCAGGTTAAAACCTAAGGCTTATCATTGTTCCCCAGTTTCGGATTCCCCCCGGTCACCCACCAGTCCCCTTTCTCCTTGAACCACCAGAAAGAAGAGTCTGTCTCACGGATAGTTTTTGCAAGCTCCCTGGCAACATCAGTCGTGAGACGCTTCAGGGCGTAATCAATCCATTCATCGGCATAACGGTTTCCCAGGTCGTGATACTCCTTGAGCTGGAGAATCAATTCGAGCTGATCAGCGTCGTTTGCGAGCTTAGACTCAAGCGTCTCCATGGCATTGAACTCATGAATCAACGATGTAATGTCATCTCCAAAAGGGAGTGTCCTCGCCAGTTCCTCGACGGCCTTGTCCTCGCGGGCAGTCACATACTTCTTATTTACATAATTCAGGTCACCGGTTCTGGCCTCGGGGAGGTCATGGAGAAAACACATCTTCACAACCCTCGCCTCATCCACGTTGCCGACCAGTCTGGATAGGGTGTAGCCAATAAAGACAACCCGGAAGATATGCTCTGCCACTGATTCGTCGCCCGAGCCTAAGAACTGGAGGCCGGTCCGGGGGGTCTTTTTCAGCATTCCCACCTCGAATAAAAAGTTAGCAATATCTTTCATCCCTCATTCCTTCTTCATCAGATAACCTTCGATGAACTGATCGATATCTCCGTCCAGGACGGCATCAACATTACCCTTCTCGATGTTGGTCCGGTGATCTTTCACCAGGCGGTAGGGCTGGAGGATATAGGACCTGATCTGACTGCCCCACGCAATCTGCTTTTTGTTGCTGTGGAGATCCTCTATCCTCTGTGCCTGTTCCTTCACCTTCAATTCGTACAATCGTGCCTTAAGCACCTTCATTGCCATGGCACGGTTCTTGTGTTGAGAACGCTCATTCTGACACTGGACGACGATTCCGGTTGGAAGGTGGGTGATTCGCACCGCAGAATCGGTCTTGTTCACGTGCTGTCCACCCTTACCGCTGGAACGGTAGGTATCTACCCTCAGATCGGACTCATCAATATCGATCACGATCTCGTCTTCAATGTCGGGGTAGACAAACACTGAGGCAAAGGAAGTATGGCGGCGGCTGTTAGCATCAAAGGGCGAGATACGAACCAGGCGGTGGATGCCGACCTCGGCTCTCAGATATCCGTAGGCATAATCGCCCTGGGCGGTAAACGTAACACTCTTGATACCCGCCTCATCGCCCGGGAGGATGTCAACCACTTCAGTTTTTAAACCTTTCCTCTCCCCCCACCGCAGGTACATTCTGAGCAACATCGACACCCAATCCTGTGCCTCAGTCCCACCAGCACCGGCATGAATACTTACAATGGCATCATTGATGTCATTCTCACCGTCAAGCATCCGTTGAAATTCAATCTGGGCGATCTCTTGTTCGACCTTGGTGAGGTATCTGTTGATATCATCCTCGACTTCTCCATCTCCTTCTTCATTCGCCAGTTCGATGAGTACCTGACAGTCCTCGAGGTCAGCCTTCAAGGTGTTAAAAAGACTAACGGTACCCTGAATTACCTTCCTTTCCTTGAGTACCCTTTTGGCTTCCTCATTGTTGCTCCAGAATGCCGGATCGGATATTTTCTTTTCTAACTCCGTCAGCCGGGCGCTCTTCTCTCCTACGTCAAAGATAGCCTTCAAGAATTTTGAGCTTTCCTTCCAAGAGCTGACGCTTGTCCTGTAATTCGCTGAGCATGATAAATCTCCTTCCTAAGTTTCGAGTTTCGAGTTCAAGGGTAAAACAGTGAATAGTGAATGGTGAATAGTAAAAAAAGAATCCAGAATACAGAAGTCAGAATTCAGAAGGAAAAATATTCTGGCTTCTGTGTCCTGACTCCTGGATTCTTGTGGCTCACTATCCACTAACGACTGTTCACTGATTTTATTCCGCAATCCGCATTCCGCAATCCGCATTTAACTATTCCTCACTTCTTCCTTTTTATAAAACCTCCTGCCAGAAACACAGCAAAAAAAACAGCACAGACCAGGACAAAGATATCGCCGTAACGGTTATACAAGGTGGGTATCTTTATCAACATTATTTTACCCGTAATAACATCCGGTGTAAAGATTTCTGTGGCATAAAGTATCTTCCCGGCAGGGTCAATCAGTGATGTTATACCGGTATTGGCAGCTCTCGCCACAAAAACCCGATTCTCAATAGCCCTGAAGGCAGCCATAGAGTTATGCTGATAGGGGGCGCCTGTCCTGCCGAACCAGGCGTCATTGGTTATGGTAACCAGGAATGATGCCCCTTGCTCCACGCATCGCCGGACAAGTTCAGGAAAGATGATCTCATAGCAGATGAGCACGCCCAGGTTTTTCCCCTGAAAGGAAAGAACCCCGGGTTGTTCGCCAGGGGAAAAATCACCGATATCTTCTACCATTTTATGAACGAAGAAAAGGAGTTCCTGTAAGGGCACATACTCGCCAAAGGGCACCAGGTGGATCTTATCGTATCTACCCAGGACTTTCCCCTCGGAGGAGACGAGGAATGCACTGTTGTGATACCTTACGAGAGACCTCTCAACCGTGAAGGAAGGGCTGCCAAACAGAAGGCAGGCACGGGTCTGATGGATGATATCCTCTACCCACATGGTATAGGCACTTTTCAGTTGAAAGTAAAAAGGGGTTGCAGCCTCCGGCCAGATAATGAGATCAGGGGGATCATCTCTCCTGGCAAGGCTGAGTGACTCCAGTATCTTCATGGTTTCTTCCTGATAGGCAGGATTCCACTTTACCCCCTGCGCGATGTTGGGCTGGATTAATTTCACGTGCACTGTCTCTCCCTCGCGCACCCTCTCTTGCACATATTCTATCCTGCCGTAGCCATACCAGAGAACAGTGACAACAAGGAACAGGGTAAAGCACATTTCAAACCAGGGAAATTCTTTCTTCTTGTTAAAAAAAGTAAGGAGGGAAAAAAGAAAGGTATTGCACAGGACGATTAAAAAACTTATCCCGTATACCCCGGCTACATCAGCACCTTGAACAAAGGGGAGAAACAAATACTGGGAGTATCCAAGATTTTCCCAGGGGAAACCGGTCAAGAGATGGGATTTTCCATATTCAAAAAAGACCCAGATAAAAGGAAGGGTGATAGTCATCCTGAACCCACCCCTTCTCTCAATGAACCCTGCCACCATAAAGCTCAAACCAAAATATAATCCCAGATAGCATGCCATGAGAAACAGTATCACAAGGGCAAGAGGGAAAGGAAGTCCACCATAATCCCTCATGACCACCACTACCCAGTGGAAAAGCATCAGGTTGAAAATAATACCTGCAAGCAGGCTTAATAAAAACGTTTGGCTCTTTCTCTTACCTTTCAACGCAAAGAGAAGAGGTATAAAGGCGCCGAAGGCAAGCGGTTCAAGGTCTATCTTCGGGAAAGACAGGAATAAAATCAGTCCTGAAGATACAGCAAAAATTAAATCTTTAACCTTCATCGTTCTTTAACCTGGGGATTTTATTTGACAACTAAGCAGCGGCATTCTATCATAAAACATCTTTATTTCACACTGTTTTTGGACTCTTCTTCAATGGAAAAACCATGGCTGCACCATTATGATGAGGGCGTATCACCACACCTCGACTACCCTGATTGCACGCTTCACCGGCTCTTAGAAATATCGTCATCAAAGTTTGCAAACCAGTGTGCCATTCATTTCTACGGAAGTGAGTTTTCCTACCAACAGGTGTGGGGGTTTGCATCCACTTTTGCATCCCATCTTATCAGGATGGGGTTCAAGAAGGGAGACCGGGTCGTCCTCTTCCTGCCCAACTGCCCCCAGATGGTGATTGCCTTGTACGGAACCCTGATTGCAGGCGGGGTAGCAGTCCCTACCAACCCTCTCTATCAGGAACGGGAACTGAAGCACCAGATTGTGGATGCAGGCGCTGAAATTGTGGTCACACTCGATCTTCTCCTGGAAAAGGTAACCCGTGTAAAGGAAGATGCGAAGGTACATACCATTATCCTGACCGCGCTTCAGGATTACCTTCCTCCCTTAAAAAGGATTATGTACCCGTTGTTGAACAAAGGCGGGGAGCGAAGCGAAATCAAAAAAGATGACGGTATTCAGCCCTTCAAGAAGCTTATGGTACAGGTGAACGTGAGAGAGACATTCCCCGGGGTATCGTCTGAGGATCTTGCCATCCTGCAGTACACCGGCGGAACAACCGGTTTATCCAAGGGAGCAATGCTCACCCACCGAAATCTGGTCTCCAATACGTACCAGATGAGGAGCTGGTATTTTGCTGTGAGAGAGGGAAAAGAGACCGTTCTTGCTGTTCTCCCCCTCTTTCACTCTTATGGTATCGCTGTCTGCATGAACTTCTCAGTCATTACAGGAAGCACAATCCTCCTTATCCCCCGCTTCTCCCCGGCTGAACTGCTCAAGGCAATTCAGGAACGCCAGGTAACCCTCTTCCCCGGTATCCCCGGAATCTACTCCGCCCTAATCCACTATCGGGGACTGAAAAAATACAGCCTCTCAACGATTCGGTTCTGTATCTCTGGCGCAGCTCCTCTACCGGTAGAAATTATGGAGGAGTTTGAACAGTTGACCGGTGGATTGATCATCGAGGGATACGGGCTGAGCGAGGCTTCTCCGGTTACCCATTCCAACCCTCTCTACAAACAGAGAAAGACCGGCAGCATCGGCCTCCCTCTGTCTGATACTGACTGCAGGATTGTAGATCTTGAAACGGGCAGCAGGGAATTACCGGCGGGGGAGGAAGGAGAGCTCTGCATTAAGGGACCCCAGGTAATGAAGGGTTACTGGAACAGGCCCGACGAAACCGCCAACACCATCAGGGAGGGATGGCTTTACACCGGCGATATTGCCCGTATGGACAGTGACGGGTACTTTTATATTGTAGACCGTAAAAAAGACATGATCATCTGCGAGGGCTTTAATGTGTATCCCAAGGAGATTGACGATCTGCTCCTCAGGCATCCCAAAATCCTTGAAGCAGCAACTGTCGGCATACCAGATGAACTCCGGGGCGAAAGGATCCATTCCTATAT
>Ga0315280_10004312_pt1 | contig 21107 bp, 15 predicted proteins | sample YL17G06_40_MG_FD_203697 | JGI IMG/M metagenome (GOLD analysis project Ga0315280, IMG submission 203697) | Sediment microbial communities from Yellowstone Lake, YNP, Wyoming, USA - YL17G06_40 | ecosystem: Environmental > Aquatic > Freshwater > Lake > Sediment | place: USA: Wyoming | collected...
AAATTGGTAACTGTCCCCAGCGGCCGGTCCCCTACCGGGGTTGCTGAAGGGGCGATAGGGGATTCCTCGCGGAGTCTACCCTGAGCGAAGCCGAAGGGCTCGGAATGACATTTTCCTTGCCTTGCGCATAATCCGGGTCTAAGGAGAGGACTTGCGCTCTGTTGCGCAGGTGCGGCTGGGGCTGCGTCGAAAGCAGACGGCGGGGACAGTCCCCTATGAGCGCGGCCGAACCGGCAAGGAGTGCCCTCAATGGGGATTGTCCCCGTCCAGACGCGCCACGGAGGGATTGTTTGCGCATCCTCATCACCAATGACGACGGCATCCATTCCCCAGGCCTGATCGCCCTCACTCAGCGCCTGTGCGAGGTGGGCGAGGTGACCGCTATCGCTCCCGACCGCCCGCGCAGCGCGACCGGCCACGCGATCACCCTGCATAAGCCGTTGCGCATGCAAGAGGTGGCGCTTCCCGGCGGGACGCGCGGCTTCAGCACCAATGGCACCCCCTCCGACTGCGTCGTGCTCGGCATGAGCAGCCTCGATGCGCGCCCCGAGCTAGTCATCTCGGGCATCAACCAGGGGCCCAACCTGGGCGAGGATCTCACCTACTCCGGCACCGTCTCCGCGGCGATGGAGGCGGCCATCTGCGGCGTCAATGCATTCGCCATCTCCATCGCCGCGTTCGAGATCTCCAGCTTCGACACCGCCGCCGCCTTCGCGGCGCATCTCGCGCGCGTCATCGGCGAGCGCGGCTTGCCGCCGGACACGTTCCTCAATGTCAACCTCCCCGATCTCGAGCCCGCCGCCATCGCCGGCGTCGCCATCACCCGCCAGGGCCGCCGCCGCTACCAGAGCCGGGTCGAGAAGCGCCTCGATCCGCGCGGCCGGCCTTACTACTGGCTCCGCGGTGACCTTTATGCCGAGGAGACCGACGCGCGAACCGACGTCGGCGCGCTGGCCGCCGACATGATCTCGATTACGCCCATTCACCTCGACCTCACCGATCACGGATTCCTCGATGAGTTGACGTCGTGGGGCATAGGCGAAGATTGGCGGTGTGAGCGGTGAACGGACCGGGCGCGGCTTCGCCGAAGCCGCGACATCGCGGGGTCAGCGACCCCGCGCCCAATCAAACTAACCGCCCCGGCGCGCTGAGACACGACACCCTCGTGGACAAGGTTCGTTCGACCCGCGGCGAAGGCCATCGGGTTGTCGCACTATTGACGCTCGCGTAATAGATTGACGCCTCAAACCGCTAATAGCGAGCGTCAAGTCCCCTCGTCCCGTGTAAAGCAGATATGCGAGCTTGAATAGGGCGTGAATCTCGGTGGGAGGTAACATGGCGACCATCGGCATCTTCTACTTTAGTGGCAGCGGCAATACTGAGGCCATGGCCCGGGCCATCGCCCAAGGATGTGAGGCGGCAGGCGCGGCGGTGCAGTTGCAGCGCGTCGAGGATGCGGACCCGAAGAAGTGGCCGCAGCTCGACGCCATCGTGCTCGGCTCGCCCACTTACTTCGGCAATATGGCGTGGCAGGTGAAGAAGCTGGTGGATGAGTCGATCGCGGTCTACCGCAAGCTAAAAGGCAAGGCAGGTGGCGTGTTCACCTCGGGTGGCGGGCGGCGCGACGCCGAATACGCCCTGCAAGCGCTGACGTGGGCGCTCGAGATTCACGGCATGAGGGTAGTGGACAGCGGCGCGCTGTGCGAGGGCAAGCCGAGCGAACAGGATTGCGAAGCTTGCCGCGACTACGGCCGACGAATCGTGGCTGCGTGCGGGTGATCGGGCGGCGCGACTGTTGCCGTGGCGCGCCCCGCGCCCCCGCATCGTGGGGGCACGGCGAGGGTAAGATAGACGTGGTAGGGTGCGCCCCGAGATAGCGGGGTGTACCGCGTTCCGGTGTGCGTCGCTGCCCCTGCGCCATGGCGCTGCGAGCACGCAAGCCAAACCCGATCTTGACATGCGCAACCACTTAAGAGCCGCGGTCATTGCCGGCATGTTCGCGGGCGTGGTCGTCGGCATCATCGAAGCCGCCTCGGCGGCGCGGGCGACAGGAAAGCTCGCCGGGCCAACGCTGTGGCCGTTGTGGGCGATAACCGTCGGCCTCTATGCTACGATGGGCTGGGCGGCGTTTGGCGTCTTGGGCCTTGTCGTCTCCGGCGTCAGGGTCCCCTTGCGGCGCACCCGCAGCGCGAGTCATCCCGCTTCCTACTACATCGCTGCTGCCGTGGCCGTGCCCGCGGCGCTCATCCTCGGGCGCCCCTATGACCCAGCCGATGTCTTCTTCACTGCGATGCGCGCCGTCGCCGCGTGCACAATCAGCGGCGCCGTTGTGTGGCTTGTCATCAGGCTCGCGCGCGGGCGACTCGTCTTTCATCCGCGTGGCGCAGGGGCCTGCACTTCGCCGGCCCGGATTGCGCTTTTCGGGTGGCCGATCCCGTTCCTCGCTCTGGTCGCATGGCTTGGGCTGGGCGTCGCTTTTCCGACAGCGCCGGCGGGCGCGCCAAACGTCCTGCTCATAACGATCGACGCCATGCGCGCCGATCGTCTTGGCTGCTGCGGGAACCGGCTCGGCTTGACGCCGAATCTCGACCGGCTGGCGCGCGACGGCGTGGTGTTCGAGAAAGCCTTCGCTTCGGCGCCGTGGACCGAGGTTTCCGTGGGCTCGATGTTCACATCGCTTTATCCATCGGAGCTAGGGTTGTTGCCGCGCGCGCGCGGCGAAGGCGAGACGCATTACGAGGGTGGTGTGTTCACGCCGCAGCCGACGCTGGCCGAGGTTCTGCGCGGCGCGGGCTACATGACGGCCGCCGAGCTCGCCAATGCGCAGATTCGGCGCGACCGGGGGTTTGCGCGCGGCTTTATCCGGTTTCGCAATGCCGACGATTACTACGGCTGGCGAGCGCTTGCCCTGCCGCGGCTGGGCAAGTATGAGACGTGGTTCGTGCATACCTCGATCGGGGCCCGGGCTGCCGCGCGCCTTCAGCGCGAGCCGCGATATTACGCCGCGCCCGAGGTTGGCAAGCAGGATGCCGAGCGCCTGGTGCGCGATGCCGAGGCATGGCTCGACTCACGCCCCGGCGCGCCCTTCTTTCTGTGGCTGCACCTGATGGACACGCACGTGCCCTATAACGGGCGCGAGCAATCGGCCGCGACGCGAGCCCAATTCCCGACGCCACCGCTCGATGCGACGCCGCAGTTCTACAAGGACCTCATCCTCAAACGCATCGGCATATCGGATGCCGGCAAGCGTTACCTCGAGGCGCTCTATAACGATGGCGCGCGCCACGCCGACCGCTGGCTGGGCGATCTCTTCGCGCGCCTGCACAAAGCGGGGCTCTACGACCGCACGCTGATTGTCGTCAGCGCCGATCACGGCGAAGAGTTCTGGGATCACGGCGGTTACGAGCACGGACATAGCATGTACGACGAAGTGCTGCGCGTGCCGCTGCTGATCAAGTTTCCGCGCCAGCAATACGCGGGAGAGCGCGTTCGCGGGCAGGTGCGCTTGCTCGACCTGCTGCCGACGGTGCTCGATGTCGCCGGGTTGCCGACGCCGCACCGGGTGCGCGGCCAGTCGCTGGTTGCGCTGCTGCGCGAACATGCCATGGGGCGCGATACAGACCAGTTGTTCGCAGAAGACACGCTCTACGGCAAAGAGCTCAAGGCGTTGCGGACATCGCGGTTCAAGGCGATTTTCCATCCCGCGTCGCGCGAGATGGAAGTTTACGATCTGCGCGCAGACCCCGGGGAGCGCCATGACCTGGCGCGCGACCCGCGAGTCGCGGCCAGGCTGCGCGAGCGTTTGTCGAGCCTTGCGCGCGAGAGCGAGCGCCGCGCCGCCTGGTGGACGCGCCGCGGGCTCAAGGCGCCAGCGCTCGACCAGGAATCGATCGAGCGCCTGCGCAGCATCGGGTACATGACCAGGTAGATCCCGCCGGAGGCTGCGCCTCCAGGCGCCGGTGGAGGCAGGGATTCCTCGGTCGCCTTGCGCCCTCGGAATGACACCGCCGTAGAGCCACGTTTCCTCGCACTCGCCCCACGCCGATCCACGTCATGGCACGGTCTGCCGTCTCACTCCCCATGCCCCGGATATGGAATAACCAAGCAAGGCGACACGCGCGGTGGCGTTAGATGTGCCATCGCGCGACCGCGGCATTGTGCCTGCACCAGCAAGTTAAGCAGCATACATTCAGGAGAGAGTCATGCCAGGTTTGTTGCACACGCTCGCCATGGGCGGGCCGGTCATGGTCCCGCTCGCGGTCTGCTCATTCCTGTCGCTTGCGGTGATTATCGAACGCGCGTGGTTCTACCGCCGCAATGCGGCCGATGGCCGTCAGCTCATGCACCAGGTGCGCGCCGCCGTCGAGCGCGAAGACCTGGCGCTGGCCCTGGAGCTCTGCGAGCGCGCCCGTGGCCCACTTCCCGCAGTGCTGGCAGCCGGCGTCGCCGCAGCGTGGCAAGGCCGCGATCCTGCCAAGGCCATGGAGGAGTGCGCCATGGATGCACTGCCGCGCATCAACCAGCGCCTGGTCGTGCTCGATACCGTGGTCACGCTCGCGCCGCTGCTGGGCCTGCTCGGCACGGTCACGGGGATGATCCGTTCTTTCCACATCGTCGCCCAGGTTGGCATGAGTCACCCCACGGGCATTACCGCCGGCGTCGCCGAGGCCCTCATCGCCACCGCCACCGGCCTCGTCATCGCGATCTACAGCCTGGTGGCCTACAACTATTTCCTCGATCATGTCAAGCACGTCGTCGGCGAGATCGAAGTGCGCGCCACCCAGCTCGCCAATCTGCTCGCGGAGCGGCGCGCCGTCATAAGCGGAACCGCCGGCGCGGATGTGGAACAGGCGCCCCCGTCTGTTCTGATGGACGCCACGTTTGCTGAGCCGTCACAGCCGAGGGCAGCTGTGCCACATGGCTGACCGAAGTCACCGGCTGCTGAGCCGCGTCACGGAGCAACATCATGCGCCTGCCGCAGCAGGGCTACAAGCGGGCTCGTATCGAGATCATCCCCATGATCGACACGATCTTCTTTCTGCTCGTTTTCTTCATGGTCGCGAGCCTGAGCATGACCCTCCAGACCGGAATGCCGGTCAGCCTGCCCAAGGCGCGTGCGGCCGCCCGCGAGTCCTTGACCAAGGTCACCATCACCATCGAGGCCGACGGCAAGCTCTATGTTGATCGGCAGCCCATCGCCTTGCCGCATCTACGCGGGGCGCTCGCCCAGCGCATCCGCGAGAATCCGCGCGTGGTGGTCGTGATCAACGCCGATCAGCACGTCGAACATGGCCGCGTGGTTGCGGCGATGGACGCCGCCAAGCAGGCCGGCGCGGCGCGCATGGCGATCGCGACGCGGCCTGAATAGCTCGGTCGCCCGATGGCAGCGATCATCCTCGATAACCAGCAGATGTGTGGCCTGCGCGAGGCCGCGCTCAGCCGGCGGGTCATGCGATGGGCGCTGATCGCCTCGCTGAGTGTCCACGTCGCCGTCTTCATCGTCTTGTCACACGCTCGCCTGCGGTCGCCTTCCATACCGCGCGCGCCCAGGCTCATCGAGGTCAAGCTCATCGAGCCGCCGCCGGCGCCGGTCGCGCCGCGTGTCGAGCCCACGCCGACGGTGCAGCAGCCAGCGCCTCCCGCGCCAGCGGCCAGGGTCGCCCGCGAACCTGCCGCTCTGCGGTCTCGGCCTCAGCGAGCCGTCGAGCGAGTCCAACCGACCGCCCGCCCGCCAGCGCCGTCGCGCAGCGTGTCCACTCCTGCGCCGCGGCCGATTGCGCCCAGTCCGTCTCCAGCGCCTGGGGCGCTCCGCCCGGCGGTCCACGAACCCCCGCCGGTCGCGCCACCGGCGCCGCTGCCCGCGCCCGCTATCGTTGAACGCCCGTCACGCGGGGGCGGCGGGGACAGCAGCTCGCCGCGGCCTGGCGGAGGCGAGATCGGCCTCGGCGCTGGCAGTCGCCAGGGCGACCTACCCGCATCGGGCGGAGGGGGCACAGGCATGGCGCCCGGGTCCGGAACCGGAAGCGGTTCCGGGACCGGATCAAGCGGTGGCGGCTCCGCTGGCGCAGGTTCGGGCGCAGGTGGCAGTGGGTCGAGCGCCGGCTCCGGAGGCTCGGGTCATGCCGCCGGCGGTTCGGGGCCCGCCGGCGCCGGAACGGGCGGTTCGGGAGGCGGGGGAGGCGGACATGTATCGCGGCTGGCCGACCGCAAGATCCCGACGCTAGTGCATCGCGTCAACCCGGCTTACCCCATGGCGGCACAGGTCGAGGGCATTCAGGGCACGGTCAGACTGCTCGTGACGGTCACGAAAGAAGGCAAAGTCGGCGCGGTGAGAGTAGCGCGGTCATCGGGCGATGCGCGACTCGATGCAGCGGCGGTCAATGCGGTCAAACAGTGGCGCTATCAGCCCGCAGTGCAGGACGGAATCCCGCGCGAGGTCGAGACCTACGCGACGGTTACATTCTCGCTGGAGTAAACGCGGCGGGCGCGGATGAGCGCGGCCGCTGGCGTCCGGCCTCGAGGCGGTGGGTCAGAGCAACGCCCGCTCCAGAATGACCTGCGCCGCCACATCATGTCAGAAATCCGCTCAAAACACGGTACATATCTACGTCGCAACTACACACCCGGAGGCAGTCATGCGTCGCAGTCCATGGCCGACAGTCCTGCTGTCGGTCGCTTTGCTTATGGCCGTAGCCGCCGGCGCCAGCGCGATGGCGACGACGGGCGTGCTATCGGGGCAAGTGCTCGACACTAAGACCGGCGAGCCGTTGGCCGGCGTCAACATCAGCCTCAAGAGCACCACGCTCACCACCGTCAGCGATGCCCACGGCGCCTATCTCATCACCAACGTTCCGCCCGGCGCCTACGATCTCGCGGCGAGCCTGGTGGGCTACGTCGAGACCGTAAACACCGGCGTCGTCATCACGCAGGATCAAACGACGACGCTGGATATCGGCCTGGAGCCGACGGTGCTCGAGGTTCCCGGGGCGGAGGCCAAGGTCACGGCCGCGAGATTGCAGGTGCGGCCGGCGGTGACGGCGACGTCCTATACCGCTACGCCGAAAGACGAGCAGTACGTGCGCGGCCAGCCGAACGACCTCTACCAGTTTCCGGGCATCGTCTTCGGCCAGCCCGGCGTCATTCCCGACAGCACCGGCTATCCGCACATCCGCGGCGCGCGCGACGACCAGGTCGGCTACATGCTCGAGGGCATCCCCATCGTCGAGCCCAACAACAACGTCTTCGCGACGAATATCGTCACCGTCGGGCTGGACCGGATGGAGCTATACACCGGCGGTTATCCCGCCTCTTACCCGGGCTTCGTCGGCGGGGTGATCAACGAGGTCATCAAGCGCGGCGACCAGGTTCGCGGCGGCATGGTTGACACCAGCCTCGGCAGCCCGTGGAACTATCGCGACTTCATCCTCGAGAACGGCCGGGTGGACAAGCGATGGGACTGGTACTACCAAAGCAATATCTGGCGCAGCGATTTCCACGACAATAACTTCGTCAAGTCATGCGAGGACTCCAGCGATGTCATCGCCAAAGCGATCTACACCATGGGGGCCAACGATAACCTCACCCTGCTGGCGAACCACGGCTACGCGCGCTATCTCTTTCCCTTCGACCATACGCAGACCTTTGATCCGAATAGCGGGCTCTTCGCGCCGCTGCCGGTGTCTGAGGAAGACTTCGGGCGCCAGGGCTACAACCTGGACGCGATTACGTGGAGCCACAGCCTGAGCCCCAAGTCGTTCTACACTTTCCGCACCTACCGCTTGGACAACTGGCTGCGCATTGACTTGAGCTCGGACCAGCAGGGCTTCTGGCAGGACCGCGCCCAGAACATGTCCGGGCTTCAGCTCAACTATACCGGCCAAGTCGCGCCGCGGCACCTGCTCTACGCCGGCGTGTGGCACATCTGGGGCGACAACGACCTGCTCGCCGCCGGCCGGATGCCGCCAATCTTTCCGCCGGTGCTCGAATACAGCTCCAGCAATAACACGCGCAACCTTCAGGCCTATGTCGGCGACCGCTGGCGCGCCCTGCCTAAGCTGACCCTCGACGTCGGCGTGCGTGAGGACGCGATGCACTACGATCGCGCGCCGCACCCGGATCTCGACCTGTCGCACACCAGCCCGCGCGCCGGCGCGACCTATGCGCTCAACGACTCGGTGCTGCTGCGCGCGTCGTGGGGCAAGTACGCGCAGATGCCAGCGGCGAAGTACGTGCGCTGGACGTTTATCGACCGCGGCCTCACGCCGACCATTCCCGGCGGGCCGTTCGACGGCCTGACGCAGGGCGAGCTCTGGCCGCTATTTTTCGCCGAGACGAGCGACCTCAAGCCGCAGGTTGACAGCGCCTACGACCTGGGCGTCGAGGCGCGCCTGGGGCCGCAGATGCTGCTGACGACAACCTATTTCAACCGGCGCAGCCGCCAGATGACCCAGCGCTGGAACGGCGTCACTGACACCGTCCTCAATTTCGACGATCCCGAGCGCTTCGCCTCCAACGGCCACGGCCACGCGCACGGCGTCGAGCTCAAGCTGCAGCGGCCGCTGGCGAAGAACTGGGAGGGGTGGCTGAGCTACACCTACATGAAGGCGCGCGCGACCTCGCCGCAGCCCAACGCCTACCCGCTAGGGATAGACTTCGGCAACCTCGATGCCGAGTATTTCGTCCCGTGGGATCAGCGCCACACCGCGGTGATGGCGGTGAACCACAAGCTCGGCAAGTTCGAGATCAACCCCTGGGTCAGCTATGGCAGCGGCTTTGCCTACGGCCAGAGCGGAATAGATCTCGGCGGCCCGGACTTCCGGCACGTCACTTTCTTCACCGACACCGGCGAGCCGTTCGACGTGCCGATCCTGGTCAACGGCCAGCTTCAGCCCAACAACCCCAACTCGCTGCGCACCGCCAGCCACTGGCTGTTCAGCCTCAACCTGACCTACCACGCGACCAAGGATCAGGACTTCTACGTTGGGCTCTACAACTTGTTTGGCACGCACACCGCGACCAACCTGGCGTGGTACGACGAGAACACGCTGGAGATCTTGCCCGGCGCGTATCAGCCGCCGGCGACGGGGACGCCGGGGCCGGGCAATACGGGGTCTATCACCTACGTGCCTTACACCTTCAACCCGCCATTCTTCGGCGTGTTCGGGATCAGGCAGAGGTTCTGAGGGATCCGGGGTGTGCGCCCGGTGTAACGGCAAGGCGTTGGATGGCGAACTGACTCCTCCCCCTTTCAGGGGCAGGACTGAGGCGGGAGTCAAGGCTATGTCACACCCTCACCCGCCCTCTCCCTGAAAGGGAGAGGGGTTTGCGGGCATCGCGCCCTCACCCCGCCTCTCCCTGAAAGGGCTTAGCATTACCCACATCTTGGGCAGCCGCAGAACGCGCCGTATGGAGTGCGGGAGCTTCAGTCGCCTCCGGCGACGCGCTCCCGCTGTGAAAGCGGCGGCGCGCCGCCGCACTCCAGACGGCCCGGCTGCGAGATCGTCGCCCAGCCTGCGCCGGGGCGCGGTAGGGGCACGGCATGCCGTGCCCCTACGAAGGCCCGCCCGCCCGAATCTCACCTCGATACCCGCGTAGAGCACGATGTGGGTAATGCTAAGCTGAAAGGGAGAGGGGTTTGCGGGCATCGCGCCCTCACCCCGCCTCTCCCTCGCAGAGGGAGAGGGGTTCTTGCGCGCGTTGCCACACTCTCCGAAAACACATCCGCCGCATCTCATTGGCGCCGATATGCCTTGACTTGCCATGTCCGCCCGTCGGTGGTCACGGTGACGGCGCCGGTGAGGTCGGTGCGCATCACCTTTGCGCCGGCCGCGCGCAGCCGCTCCACCACCTCCGGGCTGGGGTGACCATAGGGGTTGTCGGCGCCGACGGAGATCACCGCCAGCGCCGGACGAACCGCGCGCACGAAATCCGCCGTCGCCTCGGTGTCCGCGCCGTGATGCGGCACCTTGAGCACCGTGCTGCGCAACGCGAAATCGCGCGCCAGAACCTGCCGCTCTCCCTGCTCCTCGATGTCGCCCGTGAACAGGAAGCTGACTGCGCCGTAAACCAGCCGCAGCACCACCGAGTCATTGTTGGCGTCAGCCTCGGTGCCCCAGATCGGCACCAGGCCGGGGTGCAAGACCATCGCCTTGATCCCGCCGCCGAAATCGAGCCGCTGCCCCAGCCGCGCGCGCACCACCGGCACGCCGTGCTCTTCCTCCACCGCCCGCAATCGCTCATACGGCGCCGCCGCGTGCGGCAGCAGCGGGTCGAGGACCATGTCCACCGGCACTTGATCCACCACCCGATCGAGGCCGTTGACGTGGTCGTCGTCGCCGTGGGTCACCAGGATCGCATTGAGGCGCGTCACTCCGCGCACCATCATCCCCGGCACGATCACGCGGTCGCCGACATCCGAGCTGCCCGCATGGTCATCGCCGCGACCGCCTCCATCGATCAGCAGCGAGCGACCGCTCGGCGCCTGCACCAGCGCCGAATCGCCCTGGCCGACGTCGAAGAAAGTGACCGTCAGCGTGCGGCGACCAGCTCGGTAAACCGAAACCCAGGACGCTGCCACCGCCAGGATGAGCGCGATGATGATGATGCGCTCGGGCCGCAGGCGGCGCGCCGGGCTTGCAGATTCGCCGGACATCTATCGCGCCCCCTGGCATTCGGCCGCGATTTCATCCAGCGTCGCCTGGCGTTGGGCATCGTCGCGCAGGCGATCGTACAGCCGCGTCGCGCGACCGATCACTTGCGCATCCGCGCCCGACCGCGCATCGAGGCCGCAGGCATCGGCCAGCATCGCCTCCGGCCCCAGCGTCTCCAGCGCCGCCGCAAACCGCGCGTCATCCGGCAGCGGTTCTCCCGCCTCGTCCGTGGCGCGGAAACGCAGCGCCGCGGCAAGCGCGGCCACGGTGGCTGTGGGCTCGATGCCGCGCCGCATCTGCAATCGCAGCGCGCCGATCACGCGGTCCGCCGCTCCCAGCTTGCGGAAGAGATCGCGCCCGACGCGATAGACGGTATCCCCCAGCCGCCGGTTGCGAAAGCGCCGCAGCAGGTCCTCGATGTGCTCGCGCTGGTTCGCCGGGTCGAACTCGGCGGGGTATTCGGCGATCAACGCCCGCCCGGACTCCCACATGGCGCCGCGGGTGATCGTCTCCACGCGCTGGTCCTCGAGCGCCTGCCACAGATAGAGGCGATCCGGCTGCGCGACGAATCCGAGGTAAGCCGCCGCCGCATGCCCGAGGTTATGGATGAAGCTCTTGCGATCAACGTAGGCGGCGATGTTGTCTTTCGCGTCCAGGCCGGGCACTGGCGGAACGGGCCGCTTGAACGCGCGCCCGTCAACGATCAGCGTGTTGAACGCCTCCGCATAAACTGTCAGCGGATCGCGGCGGCGCTCGGCGTCGCTGATGAGGGGCACCATCTTGCCGATGCTGGTCTCGACCAGGCCGACGTCACATTCGAGGTCGAAGTCCTCGGGCAAGTGGCGCAGCAGGTTCTCGCGGAAGATGTCGGCGGCGGAGCGCAGGTTCTCGCAGATGAGGATATCGAGCGGGCCGCCGCGCAGCTCGCGCCGGCGCAGCAGGCCGGCGGCGAGCAGCGGATAGACGGAATCCAGTGCATGCGGCCCGACCGCGGTGGCGGCGATGTCGGCGGTCGCGATCTCCTCGGCGACGGCGCCGCGGTCGCGCGCATCAACTGCGCGCACGCCCTCGACGACAATGCGCTCCGGCGGCTCGTCGCGGATCTCGACCGCGTAGCGGCGCTCGCGGTTGAGTGCGGCGACGAGGCCGTGGTCAATCTCGACGAAGACGACCTCCCATCCCGCGCGGCCAAAAAGCTGGCCGACGAACGCGCGCCCGATATTCCCCGCGCCGAATTGGACGAGTTTCATGGGCATCATCCACAGATTCCGCAGATTGGACATCCGGATGGGCGACATTCTAACCGCAGAGACGCGGAGAACGCAGAGATAATGTGTAGCCGCCGATGAACGCCGATGAACGCTGTTACTATGTCTGCTATCTGCTATCTGCTAACCGCTCGATCGGCGTCTATCGGCGGTTCCATTTCTCCTTCGGCTTTCATATCCCCGTGTGGCCCAGCCGCCCCCGGCTGGGGACAATTCGGATCCTCACCGCAAAGGCGCCGAGGACGCAAAGATACTGTAACCGCCGGTAAACGCGGATGAACGCCGAGAGAAAGAAAACCCGTCAGCCAGCGACCCCCTCCCCCTTCCAGGGGGAGGATGAAGGTGGGGGTGACATGCGGTCACGGCCCACCGCGCCTGCGGCGGGCAAACTCGCCTCCGGCGGGCGACCCTCACCCGGCCTCTCCCTGAGAGGGAGAGGAGTTTGCTCGCGCGATGGACATCCACTGAGAACCAACACACTCCCATATCGGCGTTAACTTGTCCTGCGAAGCTTCAGCGCAGCAGGTGTTGTCCCCCGAAGCCTTGGTGCAGGAGGACTTGTCCCCCGAAGCTTTAGCGAAGGGGGATCGGCGTTTATCGGCGATTTCATTTGGCCTTCGGCTTTCATATCCCAATGTGGCCCAGCCGCCCCCGGCTGGGATGGTCCTCGCCGCAGCGAGCGCGGAGAACGTGGAGACACACTTGTAGCCGCCGATGCTTGCCCGCTTCGGGCGGGAACGCGGATGAACGCTGTTACTATGTCTGCTATCTGCTGTCTGCTAACCGCTCGATCGGCGTGTATCGGCGGTCTCATTTCGCCTTCCGCCACTCCGCAAGCTGGCGGCGCACCATCTCGGCGTTGGGGCTCTCGATCTGCTGGTAGATCGCCAGCGCGGCCTCGGCGTTGGCGATGGCCTGGGCGCGCTGGCCCAGCCTGTCCAGCGCCAAGCTCATGTTCCACAGGGCGGTGCCTTCGCCCCGCCGGTCGCCGATCTCGCGCGCGATGTTCAGGCGTTGCTCGTAGAACTCGATTGCCTTGCGGGTCTCGCCCAGGGCGGCGTAGGCATTGCCCAGGTTGCCGAGGGCGGTGCCCTCGCCCGGACGGTCGCCGATCTCGCGGGTTATGGTTAGCTGCTGCTCGAAGAACTCGATTGCCTTGCGGGTCTCGCCCAGGGCGGCGTAGGCCAGGCCCAGGTTGCCGAGGTCCTGGCCTTCTGCTCGCCGGTCGCCAATCTGCCGCAAAATCGCCAGCGCCTGCTCGTAGAACTCGATTGCCTTGCGGGTCTCGCCCAGGGCGGCGTAGGCATTGCCCAGGTTGCCGAGGTGTCGGCCTTCTGCCTCACGATCCTTCAGCCTCCGCGCACCAGCGAGCCCCGCCTCCAGCCAGGAGATGTGTTCGCGCGGGTGCAGGCGGAGGCTGAGCACATACACCCCGGCGTCCGGGTAGTCGCTGCACAGTCGCGCCGCAGTATCGTCCTCCGCCGCATGCCTGGCCGCCCACGCCTGGCCGGCTTGGACATTGGTCTGCTCCGTGTCGTACAGCCCAAGCCCGCGCAAGATTCCATCGCCGCCTTTGAGGTAGAAATCGTTGGCCGTTGAGAGCACAGCCAGGTAATGGTGGGCGTGACGGAGCTGCGCCGCCTGCCGCTGGTCTTCGGCGAGCCGCGATTGGGCGAAAAGTCGCACCAGGTCGTGCAGCCGATAGCGTTCACTCTTCGCGTCCCATTGCACCAGGCTGCGCCTGACCAGCTCGCTCAGGCGCCGATGCTCGGCATCCTCGCACACCGCCTCCTCGGCCTCGGCATCAAATGTGCCGGGGAACACCGCCAGCTTGCGGAAGACAGCAGCGGCGTCATCCGGCAGTCGCTGGTAGCTCAGGCCGAAGGAAGCCTCAACGCCGATGGGCACACCCTCTGTGCCGATACGCTCCAGGCGCTGCCGCTCATCATGCAAGGCTTGCGCATATTGCGCGGGGTCGAGGTCGGGCGTCGCCGCCAGCAGGCTCCCCGCGGCGCGCAGGGCGAGGGGCAGATACCCGCACAGTCGGGCGATCTCGCCCGCGCGATTCCCGATGCGCGGCGCGATCTTGAGCAGCAAGTCGCGGGCATCGGCGGGCGGCAGCACATCCAGGTTTGTGGCGAACAGTCCTGGCAAGGTAAAGTGGTGCCGCGAGGTCACGAGCAGCACGCACGACGCCGGCGGAACGAGTGGCCGCACCTGGTTCGCATCCGCCGCATTGTCCATCAGCAGCAGCGCGCGCTTGCCGTCCAGCGCCGAGCAGTACCTCGCGCGCAGCTCCGCTTCACCTTCCGGTAGCTTCGCCTCGGGGTGGAAGCCAAGGATCACCTGGCTCATGGCGTTGGTGGGCTTGAGCGGCTCCGGCGTGGTGCCCGCCAGATTGAGGTCGAACTGCGCATGGCGATAGCACCTCCTCAGGTCGCGGGCCAGCTTGAGGGCCAATTCCGTCTTGCCCACACCCGGCATGCCGTAGATCAAAGCGCCGCCGCTCCTCAGTTGCTGGCGAAGCTCGCGGAGTTCCTTCGTGCGCCCAACGAACCCTTGCACTGGCAGGCGAAGGTCGTGCAGGAAAGTCTTCGCTACGGGCGGAGCCAGCCGGTGCGACAGCCACCAGCGAAAGGGAAATGCGACAGCACCTATCGCCCACAGAGCGCATTGAACGAAGTTCGTCAGCAGGCCGAAGTCAGTGCTTCTCGTCCGGGCGGTACTCCAAATCGCCGGCGCCCACCACGTGAGCCACGCGGCGATGCCCGCGGCCACGAGCGCCACCAACCCTGTAATCACCCATTTGAGCCAATTGGGCACAGCCCGCCCCCGACTTGCGGTGTCCCCGTCGATACCGTCGCCCGTGAGGGCCTATGTCATCCTGAGCCCTTCGCCACTGTCATCCTGAGCGGCAGCGAAGGACCTTGGTACGGCTTAGGGTAAACTCCGCGAAGGATCTTGGTCAGAAGTTGCGCGGCGCACCAAGATTCTTCGGCTTCGCCTCAGAATGACATTCTGGCGGACGCCGCTTCGCCTCAGAATGACATTCTGGCAGACACCTCGCCGCCCGCGGCCGGCGTCAGAACGTCAAATCCATGCCCCCCTCGGGCACGTACCGCCGCAGGTAGCGCGCGGATTCCGCCAGCTCCTCCAGCAGCTTCGCCTCGGTCTTGGTAGAGCCGGGGATGATCTCGGCAATGAGATAGGTGCGCGCCACCGGCGCCAGCGCCCGCGCCACCGCGTCATCCGCGCCGCCGCGGTGCGAGCGCTCGATCGCCGCCAGCACCTTCTCCATCCGCACGTGCCCGCGCTCGTTGTACTCGGGCGTGAACGGCCAGTGATGGCTCGCGTCGCGCGTCGTCTGCTGCAAGTGAATGATCTCCGCGAATGCGCCGAAGCGCTCGATCCACGCCGCGTAATCCGTATCCGGCTCGCCCAGCCCGTAATGCTCGCCCGCCTGGTGACCGACGTCAATCGTCAGATAGACCGGCGCGCCCGGCCGCTCGCGATTGACCTCGACCAGGAACTCCTGCGCCTGGTCGAGCGTCCACGGGATCTCGCTGGGGATATACATCTGCTCGTTGTAGATGGCGGCGATGCCTTTCCCGGCGGCGGCCGCCGACAGCTCGCGGAACGTTCGGTAGATATTGCGAAAAGCCCACTCGGTCTTCGCGGGATCGCCCAGGGTCTCAATCGAGAAGGCATCCCAGTGGCCGCCGATGCGGTCGGTGCCCATCGCCAGCGCGAGGTCCATGCACTCCAGAATCCACTGCTTCATGCGCTCGCGCGCGCGCGCATTGCTGTGCGACAGGCCGTGGAAGCGATGGGTGGCGACGCCGGTGTAGATGTCGGTGATGGTCACGCCGTAGTGCTGCGCCGCCTCCTTGATCTCGGTGGCGGTCACGAGCTGGTAATCGCGATCGCCGCTGAAGAACGGGTCGAGGACATCGGCGCAGAACTCGTGATAGGAGAAGCCGGCCTCGCGCGTGAGGCGCATGAAGTTGTCGGCCTCTTCCCAGCGGCGGGTGAGGAAGGCGCCGTTGACGCCGATGTCGAGGTGCAGGTTGCGGGGCATGGTCAGTGCATCTCCCGGTTCCGCCGCGCGCGGACCGCAGGCGAGACGCCTGCGCCACCGCAGCCGATGACTTGAGAGTTGCGCGCGGTCAGCGCATCTCCTGTCCGCCGGTGACGTTGATCGCCTGGCCGGTCATGTACGACGCCTCGTCGCTGGCGAGAAATGCAACCACGTTGCACACATCGTCGTAAGTGCAACCGCGGCCGAGCGGCACCTGCTCTTCGTACTTGCGCCGCACCTCCTCGGGCGTGATGCCCCAGCGCTGCGCATACTGCTCGTAGAGGCTGTCCACCCACAGCGGCGAGTCGAGCAGGTTGCCGGGGCAGACGGCGTTGACGCGGATGCCATCAGGCGCCAGCTCCAGCGCCAGGCTCTGCGTCAGGCCGATGCCGCCGAACTTGCTGGCGGCGTAGGCGGAGTTGCGGAAGCTTCCCTTCTTCCCCGATTTCGAGTTGATCTGGATGATGACGCCGCTGCGCTGCCGCCGCATGACCTTCGCCGCCTCGCGCGCGCACAGGAAGTACCCGACCAGGTTGACTTCGATGACCTTGCGCCAATCGCTTGCCGCAAACTCGGCGATGTCGCCGGCGATGAGGATGCCCGCGTTGCTCACCAGGATGTCGAGGCGGCCCAGACCTTCATACGCTGCGCTGACCATTGCGGCGACGTCATCCTCGTTGGTCACGTCGCAGCGCACGGCCACGGCGCGGCGGACGTAGCGATGCTCGATGTCGGCGGCGACCTTCTCCGCGCCCTCGTGGTTGATGTCGGCGACGACCACCCGAGCGCCCTCGGCGGCGAGGCGGTGAGCGATCGCTTCACCGAGCCCCTGCGCTGCGCCGGTGACGATCGCCACGCGCTCGCGCAGGCGCTCTTCCGGGCGGTGCGCCGCCTGCGGGCGGTGCGCCGCCTGCGATGCGCACAAAGCATCGGTCTCGGGTTGCGCCAGTTCAGTGTCCATGCGCACCTCCAATCGGCGAGGCTCGGGGCAGGCGCGGCTCGCGGATGGACGAGATGTCATTCCGAGCGAAGCGAGGAATCCGCCTTCGCGGGCGACGAAGTTCCGCTTCGGCGGACGAAGGCGTCCCCTACGGCCTTCAGCACCCCCGGTAGGGGACCCCTCGCCGGCGCGGCATGGCCGCGCTCCGGAGCGGCGCACTGCGCCGCACAGCTCGGGGTGACATCATCCTCTGGGTGGCCGTGTCGCGCTCGACATGCGTAATCCCGGCTACAGTTGCGGCAGCCGCTGCCGCAGCAGTTCCTGCTCCGCCTCGCGCGTCCAATGCTGGCCGGGGCCGAGCTTGGCGTAAACCTCGGGCAGCCGCTGGCGCAGCTCGCCGAGCGCGGTCAGCGGCACGCCCTCGATCTGCGGGAAGATCACGACCTTGCCGGCGAACCGGCCTGCCTTGACCGCGGCGAGGCCGTCGCGCACCGCGCGCATATCGCCGATCGCGGCAACCGATAGATTCGGCCACAGGTTGCCGGCCTCGGTCGCGCGCAGAGTGTATTCGAGATCTGAGATGCGCGAGCCGCTGCTGCCCACCCAGCGCACCTTCCGCATGTAAACATCGGCCATGTCGAGCCTTGCCATCGTTCCGCGCGCCAGGCCGGCGAAAATGTTGAGCGCCCCGCCGCGGGCGAGGTGCGCCGCCGCCTGCTCGATCAACGCCGGCACCGGCGCGAGCACCACGATGTCGGAGAAGCCCTCTGGCGCCGCGCGCCGCAGCTCTTCCTCGAAGCCGCCGGGCGGGAAGCGATTCGGGTTCAGCATTAGCATGCGCGTGCAGCGCTCGCCCGCGCCCGCGCGACATGTCGCCTCCAGCGCCGCCAGCCGCGCATCGTCAACGTCGCTGGCGACGATCACTTCCGGGCCGGGTTCGCGCCGCGCCGCCCGCTGCACGTGCATCTGGCCCATTGGCCCGCCGGCGCCGATGAACCACGCCGGCCCGCCCGCCAGCTCGCTGCTGCGCGCCGCGTACGATGCCGCGATGTCGGGCCCCGGCCCGCCGACATAATCCGTGCCGTCGTAGTGAATCCGCCCGACATCAATATGCACCGGGCGCGGCAGCGGCCGCGTGGCAACCATGTTCACCACGCCGTGATTGGCCAGCATCGCCGCCGCCGCTTCCACCAAATCGGCATCGCTCGATCCCAAAACGACGATGTCATCGAAGCCCTGCGGCGCGTGCTGCGAACGCAATCGCTCCAGGCCGGCGACATCCTCGCGCCGCGTCTCGATCAACTTAAGCTTCAGCTCCGACGCCCGCTCGCGCACCCAGTCGCGCATGTTGCCGCTGAGGCCGACGGCGACGACCTTAGCCGGCGACGAATCGGTGTCCACGCCGCGAGTCAACACCAGCTCGTCGCATCTCGCGTCCGCGAGCGCCAACAGCAGCGTCGCGCCATTTGCCTTCAGCCCGCCGCGCGGCTTGATGCGATACGATGCCTCGACGCACGCCCAGGGCTCGGTCAGCGCCGCCTCCGCATAGCCGATCTCGCTGCGCACCGGCAAGAGATAGCAGCCCTCGTCGCCGTCAGTCAGGCGCTCGCCGACGATGCCGTACTGGCTCATGCCGCCCGCCAGCGCGTAGCCGTACGCGCGCGCCTCACCGCGGAAGATCGCGTCGGCCTGCACGATGTAGCGCTCGCCGGTGTGGAAGCGATCGCACAGATCCGCGCCCACGGCAATGATGGTCAGGCTGACCTCGTGGCCGGGTATGACGGGATCGGCGGCGAGGTCGCGGCCGTAGACGCGCGGGTGCTCGGCGCCCAGGCCGATCAGCTTCACGTCGCTAAAGCACAGCCCGAGGGCGTCAACCCGCACCAGCACCTCGCGCGGCCCCGGCGCTTGCACCGGCAGTTGCTCGGGCGCGCCGCCGCGGCCGAAGTCGTCCATGCCCGCGCCGCGCAGGCGCCAGGCGAGCGTGGCGCGCGGCAGTCCTGCCGGCGGCTTACGATAATCTGCGAGCGGGTCGGTCATTGTCTGTCTGGCCTGGGCTATGCGTAGGGCACAGAAAATGTCATTCCGAGCGAAGCGAGGAATCCCCTATCGCGTTGCCGCAACCCCGGTAGGGGACCCCGCGCGTTGTGCTCGGGGTGACATCGCCCGTCGGGTGGAGTCATCGGTCACTGCTCCGACCCCGTGATGCCGCGGTGGCGGTAATGCTCATCGGGGCGGCTGCATATGCGCCCGACGTTTTCGTCGGTCAAGAAACGCGGGCCGCCAAAGGCCATCGCTCCGGCGATGACGCGCGCGGTCTTGACCCAGGTGGCGGTGATCGCCTCGACCTGGGCGGGGGTCGCGCCGAGCGCGATCAGCCCGTGGTTCTGCATCAGCACCGAGCGTGGCGCGCGGCCGTGCTCCTCGACGTAGCGCTCGGTCGCGACGCGGATGGCGCGGGCGAGGGGCGCGCCGGGGTCAACGTAATCAATGAACAGCGGACACACGCCGCAGACGACGATCTCGTCGGGGTAGATGCGCCCGGCTATGGCTTGCTTGCCGTTGCGCGCGCAGAGGATGGCATTGACCGCTGTGGGATGCGTGTGGCCGATGAAGTTGACGCCGTCGAGGCCTAGCAGATAGGCGTGGAATAATGTCTCGACGGAGGAGCGGCGAGTGGAGGCGGCCTCGACCATGGCATCGTGCAGGCCCTGCGCGATCGCGGCGTCGCTGAGGTCGCCCGCATCGAACATCCGCAGCACCATGTCGCGTCGCACTTGCGCGAACCCTTCCCGCGTGATGCCGCGCAGGCTGGCGCCGCTGGCCTTGACGTACATGCGGTCCTCGCCCACGCGCGCCGAGGTGTTGCCCTCACCCAGGATGACGTAATCGCGCTCCGGCTCGCCCAGGGCGCACGACATGGCTACCAGTTGATCGAGAATCTCTTGTTCTTCGGTCATATTCATGCTGCTATCTCAGCTGAACGATCTCGGCAAAGACTACGGTCGTGCCCAGCATTGCGTGCCCATTGACAACCTACCTCATTCGCCTTACTTCAAGGAATTGTAGGCCGCCATCAGCCACTCTTCCAGTTGCGGGGAGCGTCCGCTACCTTCAGGCAGTATGTATTCGAGAAAAGCCGCCAGCTTGTCATGGTCACCTTCTCTGGCTGCCAGGTAGAAAATGAGGTAGGCTAAGGCGATGCCGCCCCCTGCTCGCCCGCGGGGAGCTGGCATGTCGAGAGGGCGGCGTGACCTGATTCGAATATACTCGCCCGCAAGGGCAACCCCTTGCTCACCAAACTTCGCCACGACGCCGTCTAATTCTCCAACGGTATTGATCCCAAGTCGGTGTGCGCCTCTCAGCAGATGATCGACATGAAGAGAAGAGTAGTCCGCCTCTGCCGCATTCAACAAGTGCGCGACCCGGGCGTCGAGTTCCTTCACCATATCACTCTGTCGAATGTAGGACTGCAGCGAGGATTGATCCAGCGGAACCGATTGCGGATGTTCGTCTATGAGTTGGCCGACCTCCTCATCGTAGCGGGCGAGTCCATCCCTTAGTCTAACGAACTCAACGTCGGCGAGTTCCAACAGGCTGGCGAGACGGGCAAAACCACGGATGTAGTCTCTAGGTATGGCTTCCCTGATCTTGTACCCCAAGTCGTGCTCGATCTCCGCCCATGCGTGCTGTAGTACGGAGCGGACTTGGATCTCGGCTTTCATCCCAGAGAATCGTTTGTACTCCTTGAGTCTAACCCTCTCAGCTGACACTCCGACGACGTAGTGCAACGATGCGTAGCCGAATCTCTCCGGATCCGACACCTGTCGCTTGTCATCCGAGCTTCCCTGGTCCACCTCAAACTCACGCTCAATAATCTTGGCCACGTCGTCAACCGTGTCCTCGAAGTAAGTGATTACTCGGAGCCCCACGACATCCGTAATGTCGGCCAACTGAGAATACTTCCCGGGGATGCGGTCGATCTTGGATGCAAGGCTCTTGCGCTCCTTCACTCGAGAGGTCACGGAGAGAACCTTCACGCTGCCTAGCCCGGATTATTCATGTCATTCCGAACGGAGCAAGGCGGAGTGAGGAATCCCCTACCAGGAAGCGCCAACGATAGGGGATTCCTCGCTGCGCTCGGAATGACAGCGTGCAGTCGCCACACGCTC